>OIWQ01001962.1_pt1 | contig 22772 bp, 17 predicted proteins | sample 1587571 | NCBI WGS metagenome assembly OIWQ01 (sample SAMEA3888910, study PRJEB22519) | human gut metagenome | biome: human gut; feature: human-associated habitat; material: faeces | place: Denmark | collected 2010 | reverse complement strand
CGGAGCGGGGGCGTGGAACGCGGTGCTTGCAGCTCTCGGAGCATGGCTCTCTACGTTTGTTGCGCCTGCCGACCTGCTGGCGCAGATTGAGCACTACAATTCCTACCTCTCATACGGCGGCTATGCGCTGCTTGCGGTAATCGTTGTGTTTATTGCCCATAACTTGTTGAAAAAGAAAAAATAGAAACAGATATGATAGTATCACCATCACTGCTCTCTGCCGACTTCTGCAACTTGCAGAAAGACGTGGAGATGATCAACCGAAGCGAGGCGGAATTGCTCCACCTCGACATTATGGACGGCGTTTTCGTGCCCAACATCTCTTTCGGATTCCCTGTGTTGAAAAACCTCAAAAACATCTGCGACAAGCCGCTCGACGTGCATCTGATGATTGTGGAGCCGCAGAAGTTTATCAAGGAAGTGAAGGACCTCGGCGCAACCTATATGAACGTGCATCTCGAGGCTTGCACGCATCTGTCGCGCGTGGTGCAGCAAATAAAGGAGGCTGGAATGAAAGCCGGTGTGACCATCAATCCTGCCACTCCGGTGGCGATGCTCGCCGACATTATCGACGACATCGACCTGGCTCTGATCATGTCGGTTAACCCTGGCTTCGGAGGCCAGAAATTCATCCAGAACTCGGTGAAGAAAGTGCACGAGCTGCGCGACCTGATTTCGCTGCGCGGCTCAAAGGCGCTGATTGAGGTCGACGGCGGGGTGAACGAGGAAACCGGACGGCTGCTGAAAGACGCCGGCGCCGACATCCTCGTGGCGGGCAACTACGTCTTCGGCGCGGAAAATCCGCTCGAGCGAATATCAACGCTGAAAAACCTGTAGGCAGAAGCATGGCAGTATTGCCGGATTCATACCGTCGGGGCGGCGCTGTAATTGACTTACGGCGCCGCCCCGACGGCTTTTATTCTTCCGTAGGAGTAGTGTTGCGGTCGGCAGTGACGGTGTGGCGCGCCAGATAGTCGGAAAACGCCTTCTTGTAGGTGTCGGAAATCGGTATATACTTCTTGCCGAACACGATGCGGTTGCGCTCGATGACGTTGATTTTCGACATCTGCACGATAAACGAGCGGTGCACGCGGATGAAGCGGTCGGCAGGCAGATGCTGCTCGATGGTCTTCATGTTCATCAGCGACAGGATGCAGGTGGGGGAGTCCTCGGTGTAGATTTTCACGTAGTCTTTGAGTCCCTCGATGTAGAGAATCTTAGACACGTCAATCTGTATGAGCTTGTATTCGCTCTTGACGATGATGTGCTGGCTGTCGGCAACGGGCTGTGGCTGCGATGCGGCTTCCGCACGGGCTTTCAGCTTCGCCCACTGCAGCGCGCGGTTGGCGGCGGTGAGAAACTCCGGATAGCTTACGGGCTTCAGCAGATAGTCGATGGCGTTGTTGCGGAATCCGTCGAGAGCATATTTCTCGAAGGCGGTGACAAAGATGATGCGGCATTCCGGAGGAATGATTTTCGCAAACTCTATGCCGTTGAGCTCCGGCATCTGAATGTCGAGAAAAAGCAGGTCTACCTTCTTCTCCATTACGCATTTTATTGCCTCCGAGGCGGATGCGAACGATGCCTCAAGCGACAGAAACGGTGTCTTTTCAACAAACGAGCATATCAGCCCGCGTGCGAGCGGTTCGTCGTCGACGACGCAGCATTTCAAAGTAATGTCCATAAGCGTTTGTCTATTAGTCTTTTGTTGCGTTAAGTGTTATCGATAGCTCTGCCACGTAGCGGTCGCCGATGGCGGTGGCGCTGTAGTCGTGGCTTTCGGGGTAGAGCAGCTCCAGTTGGCGCTGCAGGTTGGCAAGTCCGATGCCCGAGCCGCTTTTGTCTGACTTTTGCTTCGGAAACAGGCTGTTTTCAACGTGGCAGCAGATGCGGTTGCCGTCAAGCGTGATGCGGATGTCGATAAACGATTCCGAGCCGGCGCTCACTCCGTGCTTGAAGGCGTTTTCCACCAGTGAGATGAACATCATCGGAGCGATTTCCAAGCCGTTTGTGCCGCCGTCGGGGATGCTTACCGTCAGGCGGGTGTTGTCGCTGAGACGCAACGCCATCAGGTTGATGTAGCTTCTGATGAACTGCAGCTCCTTGTCGAGCGTCACCTGCGTGCCGTCGCTTTCGTAGAGCGTGTAGCGCAGCAGCTTGCTCAGCTGGTGTATGGCGTTCTGAGCCTTCTCCGTGTCAAACGCCGTCAGCGCATAGATGTTGTTGAGCGTGTTGAACAGAAAATGGGGGTTGAGCTGGTTTTTGAGGTTGCGCAGCTCCATGTCCTTGCGCTCGGTGATTATCCGCTCGTTGAGCTTCTCTATCCTTGTCCAGCGCAAGCCCATCTTCAACGCCACGCTCAAGCCGATGGTGAGAATAAGCATCACGTAGTCGCGCGTCATCATGCTGACGATAAACAGCCCTCCGCCGTGGTGTCCGCGACGGTGTGGCGGCGTAACTCCCAGCAGCTTGTCAATGGCGATGTGGGAGTAGCTGCTCGCCACAACCATCAGCGCCGCAAACAGCGCCGCCACGACAAGGTAGAGCCACGTGCGCTTCTTGAACAGCAGACGGTCAATGAGGATGAAGTAGTTGACGTAGAACGTGATGATGTACATCACCGTGTGGATGTAGATGTCGAAACGGCGCGGCCCGAATTTAGCCCGTTGTCCCATGGCGGCGGTGAAAATCACCTCCGGAAGGATAAACACGATGGTCAGCACGATGACGTGTGTCATCAGGCCGAGCATCGTGCTGCGCTTTGTGGTGGGTATGCTATTCATATCTCAATGCTTCTATAGGGTCAAGATTCGCCGCCTTGCGCGCCGGATACCACCCGAAAAACACTCCGGTGACCGTGCACACAAGGAATGACAAAACTACAGAATAAATTTGAATTGTCACAGGCCAGTTAAATAAAAATTTCACCGACAGCGACGCTGCCGCGCCAAGCACCACGCCGATGACGCCTCCGGCTACGCTGATGATTATCGACTCGATGAGAAACTGCGTCATGATGTCGCGTCCGCGCGCGCCGATGCTCATGCGCAGGCCAATCTCGCGCGTGCGCTCGGTCACCGACACCAGCATGATGTTCATAATGCCGATGCCGCCCACGAGAAGCGAGATGCCTGCCACGCAGGCGAGCAGCAGCGTCATCATGTCGCCGGTGGAGTTGAGCATCTCGCTCAATTCCTGCTGTGAACGGATGTCGTAGTCCTCATCCTCCACACTCTTGATTTTGTGGTTGCGGTTGAGAATTTTCTCTATCTCGTCGGTAGCCTGGTCGGTGGCTGCCTCGGTAAGGGCGGAGGCAAAGATGCCTTGTATGTAGTCGATGGCGAGGATGCGCTTCATCACGGTGGTGTAGGGCGCAAGCACAATGTCGTCCTGGTCCTGACCCATGCTGTTGTAGCCTTTCGACTCCAGCACACCGATGATTGTCAGCGGTATGGAGTTGAACCTGATTACACGGCCCATGGGGTTGCCTCCGTTGGGAAACAGCTTGTCGACCACCGTCTTGCCCACCACGCACACCTTGGAGGCGCGCTTGATGTCGAGGTCGGAAAACGCCATACCGTCCTTCACCTTCAGCTTGCGGATTTCAAGATAGTCGGCATTGACGCCCTCCACCTTCGACGGGTAGTTGTTGGCGCCGCAGATAAACTGTCCCTGGCTGCTTACCATCGGCGACACCGCGGCAACGAATTTTGCCTCGTCGCGGATGTTCTCGAAGTCGACGGGCTTCATCGACTGCATGTCGTCGCTGCTCTGCTGCACGCCGCCGCGCTCCATGTTGCCGGGAAAAATCATTATCATGTTGCTTCCCATCTCTGAAATCTGCTTCTTGATGCTGTCTTTGGAGCCTTGGCCGATGGCGAGCATCGTGATTACCGAAGCCACTCCGATGATGATGCCGAGCATCGTCAGAAAGCACCGCATCTTGTTGTTGTTTAACGCTTTGAGCGCTATTTTGAATAGATTTCCAATCTTCATCTTGTCAGTCGTTGATTACGGGTAGTGATTTATAGACCTCCTCAGCCGATTTGGGGTTGGGATTGCGCTCGTCGGAGATGATCTTGCCGTCGCGAAGCACGATGTTGCGGCTGCTGTAGTCGGAAAGCTCTGGGTTGTGGGTCACGAAAATGATGGTGCGACCCATGCTGTGCAGCTGCTGGAACAGTGTCAGAATGCTGAACGACGTGCGCGTGTCGAGGTTGCCGGTAGCCTCGTCGGCAAGAATCAGCACCGGGTCGTTGACAAGCGCGCGGGCGATTGCCACACGCTGCTGCTGTCCGCCCGACATCTGGTTCGACTTGTGCATCATGCGGTCGTGCAGCCCCACGGCGTCGAGGGCTTCCTCGGCGCGGCGTCGGCGCTCCTTGACTCCGATTGCGGAGTTGTAGAAAAGCGGCAGCTCGACGTTCTCCACTGAAGTGGTTTTCGGCAGCAGGTTGTAGTTCTGAAACACGAATCCGATTTTGCGGTTGCGTATGTAGGCACGCTCGTTGCGGATCATTTTCTGCATCTCCGCTCCGTCGATGAAGTAGCTTCCGGAGGTAGGGGTGTCGAGGCATCCGAGAATGTTGAGCAACGTCGACTTTCCTGAACCCGATGTGCCCATGATTGTGACAAACTCGCCCTCGTTGATTGTGAACGACACTCCGCGCAGCGCGTGGACTGTTTCTCCGCCCACAACGAAATTACGGTGGATGCCGTCGAGACGGATTATCTCTTTCATTTTTGTCCCTCCTTCTTTTTCTGTCCTGGGTGTTTGGGCGCGAACGGACTGCTTTCCTCGCTGCCGCCGGCTTGCTGCGCCGCCATGTCGGCTGAGTAGTCGACAGCCACCACGTCGCCCTTCTTGAGTCCCGACACTATCTCCACGTTGACACCGTTGTTTGTGCCGGTGGTCACAGCCACGGGATAGAGCTTGCCGCCGCGCACGGTCCACACCACCGCCTTTGCGTCTGTAGGCGCGTCCTGAGCCTTCTGTGGAAGCGACTCGTCGTCAATGTCTTTAGGTGAGAATTTCAGTGCCGAGGCGGGCACTATGAGCGCATTCTGCGACTCGGCGGTATAGATGGTGATGTTGGCGGTCAGTCCGGGAATCAGTTTGTGGTCGGCGTTGTCGGCTGAAACTACCACCTCATAGGTAATCACGTTCGACTCCTCCGTAGGGTTCAGGCGCACCTGCGTCACCTTGCCGTTGAACACATCGTCGGGGTAGGCGTCGACAGAGAACGTAACCCGTTGCCCAACTTTAACCTGACCAATGTCGGCCTCGTCGACATCGGCTATCACCTGCATATTGTCAAGGTCGGCGATGGTGAAGATGTTGGCAACCGTCATGTTGGCAACGACGGTCTGTCCGATTTCCACCTCGCGCGATATCACGATGCCGTCGATAGGAGCGTAGATTTCGGCATAGCCGAGATTCTCCGTGGCCTTCACGCGGTCGGCTTTGCTCTTCTGATAGGCGAGGCGCGCCACGTCGTATTCGTTTCGCGACGTCTCATAGTCGTAGTCGCTTATCAGTTTTTTGTCGTGCAGCTTGCGGTCGCGCTCATAGTTTGTCTTGCGGTATTCGTAGGTGGAGCGCGCGCTCTCAAGGTTGGCGTTGGCAGCCTCCACCTCGCTCTCGAGCAAGGTCTTGTCGATTTCGGCTATCAGCTCGCCTTTCTTGACCACTGAGTTGTAGTCGGCAAACAGTTTGGTGATTTTGCCGGTAACCTGCGTGCCCACATCCACCTGCGTCACGCTTTCAAGCGTTCCGGTGGCGGTTACGGTTTCGCTGATGGAGCCGGCAGACACCGTTGCCGTCTCGAATCGTATTTTGTCTTTGTCGGCACACGAGGCCAATGTCAGTGCGGCAGACAGAATCAGTGTTGATAACTTGTTGAGATTCATATTATTGCTAAAGTGATATTTGTTGTGTCTGATAGAAGTTGAGCAATCGCTTGTTGAGGATTGTGAGATATTTTGCCTGAAGCAGTTCCTGCTGCGCCGTCAGCAGCGAGGAGTGGGCGTTGAGAAGGTCGAGCGTGTTGACCAGCCCGAGCGCAAACTGCTCGTTGACCAGCTCGTCGGTCAGCGACGCGCTCGTAAGTTTCTCTGCGCAGCTCTCATACTTTGCCTGGGCGTTCTCTGCATCGATGTATACACTCTCGATTGTCTGCGACAGCGACGTCACGGCCTCTTGATAGTCGAGGTCGGCGTTGAGTTGGGCAATCCGTGCTTTCGCAACCGCCGTCTTGTTCTTTTTCTGGTCAAGGATAGGCACACTCACCGTCACCGAAATCTGCTCGTTGAGGCGGTCTTTCAGCTGCGTGCCGAGATTCCCGCTGCCCGATGTGTTTGACGTGCCGACGCCGGCGTTGAGCACAACGGAGGGGTAGTAGCCGCCACGGGCAATGTCGATGCTGTACTGCTCTGCCTCGCCTGCCAGTTTGTAGCGCTGCAGCGCCGGCATCCATGAGCAAGCCGTCTCAAACACCGTGGTCTTGCGCGGCAGCTCGGCTGCGATTTCCGCATCGTTGAAGTCGATGCCGGCAACGTCGAAGTCGGTTGTTATGTTGAGTTCAAGAAGCGATTTCAGAGCCATTTTCGCAGAAGCCAGATTGGTCTCGGCGGCAGTGAGCGAATAGCGGTCGGTGTGCCATTGCGACTCAATCTGCGAATAGTCCACCCGCGACAGCTTGCCCGAATTCATCAGTGCCTCGGCGCGCTCCATCTGATACTTGCTCACCTCCACATTCTTGCGTGCTATGGCGATAGCCTCCTTTGCATACAGGATGTTGAGATATTTCGACAGAATCTCGGTCTGAAGCGTGTAGCGCTGCTCGTCGATGCCGAGAGCTGAGATGCGCTGCTGCATTTCGTCATATTTTATCTGATTGCGGCGGATATTGCCGTTAAACACTGTCCACGAGGCGTTGAGTCCGTAGGAGCCTGAATAGACATTGGCTGTCTGGTTTTCCGACGGCGAGGCGTAGTTGATGTAGCCCTGTGTGGTGGAGAAGCCGAGCGTTGGCTGCCACTGCGCTTTCGACTGCTCAAGCGTGGCGTCGTCGCTTTGGTTGTCAAGAACAAGCCTCTGCAGACTGATATTGTTGCTGTAGGCATAGTCCAGACATTGGCTGAACGTCCATGCCGCAGCTGAGTTGTCGGACTCTGCCGCCTGCATCAACGCAGACGGACAGGCCAACAAACCAAAAACAAAAATTTTCACGTGTAATTGCATAAAACTATGTATTAATCCAATGCAAAATTACTGTCGCACAACGGCAATAAAAAACACAATAGATTAAAGCGGCTGCATCGGGGCACGCTTCATAGATTTTGATAGATGAACACTGAAAACACGCTCTTGCGTTAACTTAAATTTACCAATCCGTAGCCTGCAAGGCGGAAAAACCCGACAAATGGTCGGGAATCGTTTGTACATTCGGTTTTTATAGTTATTTTTGCAGAAATGATAAAGAAAAAAATCATTATGCAACATATTAATGAAATACTCCAAAATTCAATAAAAAAGAATTGGGAAGAACTGGCGTTCACCGATTTTGGCGGCATGTCGTTGCAATATCGCGACGTGGCGCGGAAAGTGGCTAAACTGCATCTTCTTTTTGAACATGCGGGCATAGCGGAGGGCGACAAGATTGCCCTCTGCGGAAAAAACTGCACCCAATGGGCGGTGGCGTTTATCGCAGGAATGACCTACGGCGCGGTGCCGGTGCCTATCCTGCACGAATTCAAGGCTGACTCAATCCATCATATCCTCAACCATTCGGATGCGCGCATCCTGTTTTGCGACACAACCGTGTGGGGGCTGATCGACATCGCCAACGCTCCGAAGGTGGAGGCGGCGTTCAACATCGCCGACTACAGCCTCTTTGAGTCAAACAACGAAAAGATAATATATGCGCGCGCACACCTGAACGAGATTTTCGGTCAGCGCTATCCTGAACGCTTCACTGCCGACGACGTGGTCTACAAGACCCCCGACATGGACCGTCTGGCAATAATCAACTACACGTCGGGCTCAACTGGCTTCTCGAAAGGCGTGATGGTGCCTTACCGCGCCATCTCGTCAAACATAGCCTTCGCCCTAACCAAACTGTCGTGGCTCGGCCCGGGACATGACACAATCTGCATGCTCCCGCTGGCACACATGTTCGGCCTCTCGATCGAGATGCTGCACCCGCTGTCGAAAGGATGCCATCTGCATTTCCTCACGCGTGTGCCGTCGCCTAAAATCATCATGGACGCTTTCGCCAAGACGCATCCGCGACTGATTGTCACAGTGCCGTTGGTGCTGGAGAAAATCATCAAGACAAAAGTGTTCCCGCTGCTCGACAAGCCGGTGATGAAGCTGCTGATGACTGTGCCCTTTGTCAACGACCGTCTGCTCGGCAAAATCAAAGCCAAACTCAACGAGGCGTTCGGTGGAGAGCTGTTTGAAATCATCGTGGGCGGTGCGGCTCTCAACGCCGACGTGGAGAAATTCCTGCGTCGTATCAACTTCCCTTATACCGTGGGCTACGGAATGACGGAATGCGCGCCGCTGATCTCGTATGCCGGACACGAGGAAAACCGTCCAGGCTCCTGCGGACGTCCTACCGACAACGTGGAGATAATGGTCGACTCTCCCGACCCTGAGAATGTGGCTGGAGAGCTGCTCGTGAGAGGCGCGAACGTGATGCTCGGATACTATAAGAACCCTGAGGAGACTGAAATGGCGCTGCGCGACGGCTGGCTGCATACCGGCGACATCTGCAACGTGGACAGCGACGGATTCATATATATCCGCGGACGCAACAAAAACATGATTCTCGGTCCGTCGGGGCAGAACATATATCCAGAGGAAATCGAGCAGAAACTCAACAACCTGCCATACGTCAACGAGTCGATTGTGATTGAACGCGACGGAAAAATCATCGCTCTGGTGCATCCCGACTACGACTTGGCACAGTCGCAGGGATTGACCGACGACGACATCAAAAAGCAGATGGACGACAACATCGCGGCGCTCAACAAGGAGATTCCTGCCTACTCGCAGGTGGCTGCTGTGGAAATCCACGAGGAAGAATTCGAGAAAACACCGAAACGGTCAATACGCCGTTTCCTTTACAAATAAAAACAAGACTGATGAAACGGATAAATACGGCAATGGCAATGTTTGCCATCGGTGTGGCTGCCGCAACGGCGCAGGTCGCCACGATGAATCTGTCGGGCTCGGTGCCCGCGGAGCTGAACGGCAAAAAAATGTATATAATAAATCTCGACACGCGTGAACGCATCGACAGCGCGGTGGTGAAAAACGGCAAGCTGGTGTTTGCAACGGAGGTTGGTGCCGGGGAGGCTGTCCCTGCTGCTATTGCCGAAGGAAGCAAAAGACGGCTGAGCTTCATCCTTGAGCCGGGCACTGCGACAATAAATGACCGCGGTCAGGTGAAAGGCACACGGCTGAACAACATCGTGGAGGGTGTAGGCGATATGCTCGACAGCCTTACGGTGGACTATAAAGCCCGCCAGAAGCAAATCATGCAGTCGCAGATGAGCAACGACGAGAAAATGAAGGCCGCCGAGACGCTTTACAACGATGTGGCGCAGAAGAGCGGCGACATCCTTGTGGAAACATATAAGGCAAACAAGACAAACGCCGCGGGATACATGATGTTCCTGCAGATTGCCGATGGTATGACGGTGGCTGAGATGGACGAGCTGCTCGACGGCGCCGTGCAATGGATAAAGGAATCGAATGCGGTGGCGTCATACAAGCAAAAGGCTCTAAGCATGGAGAAAACCGCTCCCGGACAGATGTTTACCGACTTCAGCGTGAAAATGAGCAACGGCAAGACGGTGAAACTGTCTGACTACGTCGGCAAGGGCGACTATGTGGTGCTCGACTTCTTTGCAAGCTGGTGCGGTCCGTGCCGCCGTGAAATGCCTACGCTGAAGGGAATCTACGAAAAATACAACGGCAAGGGGCTGAAAGTGGTAGGCCTTGCCGTGTGGGACGAGCCTGCCGACACAAAAAAATGTGTCAAGGAGCTGGCTTTGCCATGGACAATCATCGACAACGCTCAGTCGGAGGCTACAGAAATCTATGGCGTGAGCGGAATCCCGCATATCATCGTGTTCGCTCCCGACGGAACAATCCTGGCGCGCGACTTGCGCGGCAACGACTTGGCTGCAAAGGTCGACGAACTGCTTGCAAAATAACACTATAAGACGATGGCTTATTTCTCTATAATAATACCCGTCTACAACCGTCTTGACGAGGTGCGCGACCTGCTCGACAGCCTGTCGAAACAAACCGACAAGGACTTTGAGGTGGTGCTTGTCGAAGACGGCTCGACGCTGCGGTGCGACGCTGCGGTGAAGGAGTTTGAAGACAGGGTCGACGTGAAGTACTTCTACAAGGAGAACGAGGGACGGAGCATTGCGCGCAACTACGGAATGGAGCGTGCATCGGGCGAGTATTTCCTCTTTTTTGATTCCGACTGCGTGATTCCGGAACACTACATCGCAACGTTGCGCAAGGCGTTGGAGGAGAGGCCTACAGACTGCTTCGGCGGTCCCGATGCCGCCCATTCGTCGTTCAGCGACACGCAGAAGGCAATCAACTATTCGATGACGTCATTCCTTACCACCGGAGGAATCCGCGGCGGCAAGGTGCAGCTGGAGAAATTCGTGCCGCGCACGTTCAACATGGGCTTCTCACGCCGGGTGTGGGAGAAGGTGGGCGGATTCCGCGAGATGTTTTCCGAAGACATCGACATGAGCACGCGCATACGCCAGGCTGGATTCGCGATATCGCTGATTCGCGAGGCCTACGTCTATCACAAGCGGCGCGTAAACATGCGGCTGTTCTGCCGTCAGGTCTATGTGTTCGGCATGTCGCGCATCACGCTTTATCTGCTCTATCCCGACTCGCTGAAACTTGTGCATTGGCTTCCTGCCGTGTTTGTGACAGGTGTGGCGGCCATGGCTGTGCTGGCGGCGGTTGTGTCGTGGATGTGGCTGCTGCCGCTGGTGGCATATCTGCTTGCCGTGTTCGGCTGCGCCCTTGCGATGACCAAGAGCCTTAAAATCGCCGCCCTGTCGATTGTGGCGAGCGTGGTGCAGCTCGGCGGCTACGGTTGCGGTTTCCTCAAAGCGTTCTTCACGAAAATCATTCTCCGCCGCGGACGCAACATCGAGGAAGAGATAGCCATCAGAAAAGGAAAATAAACACACACAGACATCACTGCGATGGAAACACCTTACAGGTCAAGCCGGATTGCCGACCTATCGGCGGAGGACCGTCCGAGGGAGAAGGCGTTGGCTATTGGTGTGGAGGCACTGACCACCACCGAACTTGTCGCGCTGCTGCTCGGAAGCGGCACTCCCGGCGAGTCGGTGATAAACCTGTCGCAACGCATTCTTGCCGATTCGGGCAACAGCCTTCAGGAGTTGTCGAGGCGCACCATACGCAACCTCGTGCGCTCGTTCAAGGGCGTGGGCGACGCAAAGGCGGTGACGCTGCTTGCCGCCATCGAGCTGGGCAAGCGATATGCGCAGGAGGGTCCGGTGGAGAAACCGGTGATCAATATGCCGTCGAAGGCATACGACTTGATGCTCGACAAGCTGACGGGACTCGACCATGAGGAGTTCTGGGCAATCTATCTGAACACTGCCAAACGCGTCATCACGCGTGCCAGGATAAGCCAGGGAGGGGTGGCGGCGACGGTGGTCGACGTGAAGATTGTGTTGCGCCACGCCATCGACAATCTTGCCTCTGCAATAATTCTTGTACACAATCATCCGTCAGGCTCGTTGCGCCCAAGCGCGCACGACGACGCCCTGACCGACAAACTCAAGAATGCCGCCAAGCTGATCGACGTCTGCGTGGTGGACCATATCATCTTCTCGTCAAGGGGATTCTACAGCTACAGCGACGAGGGACGGCTTTAGTCAAGGCGTTTCAGCCAATCGTAGCGAAGCATGTAGTCCGACACGGTGTGAGCCTCCTTCAGACGCTCCACCTCCTTGTCGCTTCCCGTGCCTTCCACATTCATCACCGAGCCTACGGCAACGCCCTGCTTGCGCGGGTCGAGGATGCTTTGTCCCAGACCGTGCCAGCGGTAGGCGTCGAGCTGCATGAGATTGAGTAGTGTGGGGTAGATGTCAATCTGTCCCATAAACTTGTCGTAGCGCATTCCAACGGGCGAGTTGAGCACGATAAACGGCGTGAGCTGCTTGTCTGACACCAGTCCGCGGCAGGCTGGGTTGCCGACGAGTTCCTGACGGTAGGACGCCAGTCCCTCATGGTCGCCGACAATCACCACAATGGTTTCTTTGTATTGCGGCAGCGTCTTCAGATAAGCCACGAAGTCGCCGATGGCCTTGTCGGTGTAGTGGGCGGTGGTCATATAGTCGGCGGCCTTCTCAGGGATAGACGCTGGAAACGTGATGGTGCGCAGATGGTCGGGCAGCTTGAACGGCGCATGGCCGGAGTATGTGACAAACTGCATGTAGACCGACTCGCCCGGCTTCCACACCTCGCCGCGCTCAATCTTCTCCCGGCATTGCTGGAAAAACGAGGCGTCGCCGATGCGCTTGTGGGTGCCGAATGCCTCGGTCATCTTGAAGTCGTGGTAGGAGATTATGGTGTCGGTTCCGAAGCTGCGTGCCACCGCGCCCTGATTCCATGTCGACACCTTGTCGATGGTCAGCAGGTAGCTCCGGGAGTGCTTCAGCCCGCGCATCGCTTTCTGAAGCGTGTAGAATGTGTTGTCGTAGTAGAGGCTGCTGTACGTGCCGCTCATCAGCGGCAGCAGTCCGCTGCAAATCATCAGCTGCGCGTCGATTGAACGTCCGCCCTTCACCTGTGTCAGCACATTGGGCGCGTAGAGCGTCGACTTCTCTTTCAGCAGTCTGTTCAGGCAAGGCGTGATTTCCTTGCCGTCGACTTTCTTCTCAAGCACCCAGCTTTCAAGCGACTCGGCGAAGACAATCAACAGGTTGCTGCGTTTTTCAGTGACGCTGTCGGCAGGCTGGTGTTTCGGTTGCGATGCCAGCCATCTCTCAATCTCCGCCTGCTTCTCGGGCGTGATTGGCTCTGCGGCGTCGGTGATGTCATACCAGATGCATCCGAAGACCGAGAAGATGGGCGCGTCGGCAGAGCAGAGATAAGCCGATTGACGCACGGAGCGCAACGACTTGTGGAAGCCTCCTTTGCACAGATTGACGCCCGTGAGCAGCAGGGCGAAGCCTGCAAGCGGCGCTGCCCACCATTTCAGCACGGCTGTCAGCGGCTGACGCTTGGTGGTTTTGTAACGAAATGCCATGACGGCTGTTGCTATGGTGATGAGCGGCAGGACGATGTCTGCCCACCGCAGCGAGTCGGTCACACTTGCCTTGAAGTCGGCAAGATTGCCCGCCTCGAGATATGAGCTTGCCGGGATGGCGGAGTAGTAGGTGCGGAAATACATCAAGTTGGCAACCAGCAGCACGTCGAGCAGAGCCATGACCACAATCTGCGCCCATCGGCAGCGCGTCAGGGCATAGACGCCTGCCAGCGCCAGCGTTGCGATGATTTTAGTTGCGTATGTCTCAAAGAAAGAGAACGATGCAAAGGTGGTGTCCATACACCAGATCACGTCGAAAGCCACAAACGTCAGAAAGATTCCGACGGCGAAGATTATGGCGGTTTTGTCCCAAAGTTGTTGTCTCATAACATGTGCTGAAAAAAAGTTTTTGCAAAAGTAGTCAGATTCTGCCTAATGTCGCTAATTTATTTCTGAGATTTTGAGGTCTGCGAAGTTCAGAAGGTTGCCAAGGAAAAGCAAAATCAAACAAGTTTGTTTTGCATTTCGCTCGCCTTGCACTATCTTTGCACAAAAATTGATAAACAGTTATTCTAATGAAGAATAAATTTAAGGAATATAATGGATTCAACCTCTCCGACGTCAATAAGGAGGTTCTGGAAAAATGGGATGCAGAACAGGTTTTTGCGGAAAGTATGAAAATCCGCGAGGGACATCCTTCGTTTGTGTTTTATGAGGGTCCGCCTTCGGCAAACGGTATGCCGGGCATCCACCACGTGATGGCACGCACCATAAAGGATTTGTTCTGCCGCTACAAGACGATGAAGGGTTTCCATGTGAAGCGCAAGGCTGGATGGGACACTCATGGTCTGCCCGTGGAGCTCGGAGTGGAGAAGTCGCTCGGCATCACCAAGGAGGACATCGGCAAGAAAATCTCTGTCGACGACTACAACATGGCTTGCCGACGCGAGGTGATGAAATACACCAAGGAATGGGAAGACCTTACCCACAAGATGGGATACTGGGTCGACACAAAAGATCCGTATATCACTTACGACAACCGCTATATGGAGTCGGTCTGGTGGCTGCTCCAGCAACTCTATAAAAAAGGATACCTCTACAAAGGCTACACAATCCAGCCTTATTCGCCGGCTGCCGGAACAGGATTGAGCTCGCACGAGCTTAACCAGCCGGGATGCTACCGCGACGTGAAGGACACAACTTGCGTGGCTCAGTTCCGCATCAAGAATCCGCGTCCGGAAATGGCTGAATGGGGTACGCCGTATTTCCTCGCATGGACCACTACTCCGTGGACATTGCCTTCAAACACGGCGCTCTGCGTGGGCCCGAAAATCGACTATCTCGCTGTGCAGTCATACAATGGATATAACGGCGAGAAAATCACGGCAATCGTGGCAAAACCGCTGCTTTACCACCACTTCAACCAGAAGGCCGAGGGGCTGGCGCTCGAAGACTATAAGCCGGGCGACAAGCTGGTGCCGTTCAAGGTGGTGGCTGAATATAAAGGTCCCGACTTGGTGGGCATGCAGTACGAGCAGCTGTTCCCTTGGGTGAAACCTGTGGAGATGGACGCCGACGGCAATTTCAAGAACGCAGCCGACAAGGCTTTCCGCGTAATCGCTGGCGACTACGTGACCACCGACGACGGTACGGGCATCGTGCATATCGCACCGACATTCGGTGCCGACGACGCCTTTGTGGCACGTGCGGCAGGCATCCCGTCGCTGTTCATGATCAACAAGAAGGGCGAGACGCGTCCGATGGTCGACCTTACGGGCAAATTCTATATGCTCGACGAGCTCGACGAGCGTTTCGTGGCGGAGTGTGTCGATGTCGACGTGTATAAGAACTATCAGGGGGCTTGGGTGAAGAATGCCTACGACCCGCAGTTCAACGTCGGCGGAAAATATGACGACAAAGCAGCCGCTGCCGCTGAAAGTCTCGACATCCGCTTGTGTATGGAGATGAAGCAGGAGAACAAGGTGTTCAAGATTGAAAAGCACGTGCACAACTATCCTCACTGCTGGCGCACCGACAAACCTGTGCTCTACTATCCGCTCGACAGCTGGTTTATCCGCACAACGGCGTCGCGCGACCGTCTGATTGAACTCAACAACACTATAAACTGGAAGCCGCAGTCGACAGGCTCCGGACGTTTCGGCAAATGGCTTGAAAACCTTAACGACTGGAACCTCTCGCGCAGCCGCTATTGGGGCACTCCGCTGCCTATCTGGCGCACCGAAGACGGCGACGAGGAGAAGTGTATCGGCAGCGTTGAGGAGCTCTATAACGAAATCGAAAAGGCTGTGGCTGCCGGCGTGATGAAGAGCAACCCTTACAAGGACAAAGGCTTCGTCCCTGGTGTATACACGGCTGAGAACTACGATAAAATCGACCTGCACCGTCCGTATGTCGACGACATCAAGCTGGTTTCCGACAGCGGAAAGCCAATGCGTCGCGAGCTCGACTTGATCGATGTGTGGTTTGACTCGGGCTCGATGCCTTACGCTCAGATTCACTATCCGTTTGAAAACAAAGAGGCGTTTGACAAGCGTGAGGTGTATCCAGCCGATTTCATCGCCGAGGGTGTGGACCAGACTCGTGGCTGGTTCTTCACTATGCACGCCATCGCCGGAATGGTGTTTGACACGAAAGCATACAAATCGGTAATCTCCAACGGACTTGTCCTCGACAAGAACGGCAACAAGATGAGCAAGCGTCTTGGAAATGCCGTAGATCCGTTTGGCGCGATTGAAAAATATGGCACCGACCCGTTGCGTTGGTACATGATTTCAAACTCTTCGCCATGGGACAACCTGAAATTCGATACGGCTGGAGTAGAGGAGGTGAGCCGCAAATTCTTCGGCACGCTCTACAACACATATTCATTCTTCGCTCTTTATGCCAACGTCGACGGATTTGACAATTCCGCGGAACAGATTCCTGTGGAGAAACGCCCGGAAATCGACCGCTGGATCATATCTCTGCTCAACACGTTGGTTAAGGAAGTGTCGGCCGACCTCGACGACTACGAGCCTACAAAGGCTGCACGCGCCATCTCGGATTTCGTGGGCGACAACCTGAGCAACTGGTATGTGCGCCTCAACCGCAAGCGTTTCTGGGGCGGCGAGATGAACGACGACAAACTGTCGGCTTATCAGACTCTGTTCACATGTCTGAAGACGGTGGCTCTGCTGATTGCTCCCGTATCACCGTTCTTTGCCGACCGTCTGTACACCGACCTGACCGCCGCTACTACCGGCGAGTCGACATCGGTTCACTTGGCCGACTTCCCTGTTGCCGACGAAAGCGTAATCAACAAGGCGCTTGAGGAGGAGATGAAGATGGCTCAGGACATCACGTCGATGGTGCTCGCTTTGCGCCGCAAGGCCAACCTGAAAGTGCGTCAGCCGCTGGCAATGATTATGGTGCCGGTGATGAGCGAGGCACAGAAAAACAGCGTAGAGGCAATGAGCGCGCTTATCAAGAACGAGGTCAACGTAAAGGAAATCAAGTTTGTGGGCAACGACGAGGGCGTGCTCGTGAAGAAGGTGAAACCCGACTTCAAGAAGCTCGGTCCGAAGTTCGGCAAGATAATGAAACTCCTTGCCGCGCAGATTACGGCAATGTCGCAGCACGACATTATCGAATTCGAGAAGCAGGGCAAGTTTGCGTTTACCGTTAACGGTGAAGAGGCTGTGGTTGAGCTTTCCGACGTGGAAGTGATTTCGGAAGACATCCCGGGCTGGCTTGTTGCCAACGAGGGCTCGCTCACTGTGGCGCTCGACATCACTGTCAGCGACGAGTTGCGCCGCGAGGGCATTGCCCGCGAACTCGTGAACCGCATCCAGAACATCCGCAAGAGTCAGGGATTTGAGATAACTGACAAAATCGATGTTGTGGTCACCCCGAATGCCGCCACTGATGAGGCTGTGCGCGAATATGCCGACTATATCGGCCGTCAGGTGCTCGCAGAGAGCGTCACCATCGCCGAAATTGCCGACGCCGACCGCACTACGCTCGACATGGACGAGTATCCTGATTTGTCGGCATCTGTAAAGATTCACAAATAGGGAAATAATATAACTTTTATAACTATGGCAGAAAAAACGAGATATTCAGACGCCGAGTTGCAGGAATTCAAGGAGATTATCCTTGCCAAACTCGACAAGGCATATAAAGACTATGAGCAGCTTAAGAATGAGGTGACAAACTCTGACGGTAACGACACCGCCGACACGTCGCCTACATTCAAAGTGCTGGAGGAAGGCGCAAACACTCTCAACAAAGAGGAGTCGGGACGCCTGGCTCAGCGCCAGATGAAGTTTATCCAGCATCTGAAAGCGGCTCTTGTCAGGATAGAGAACAAAACCTACGGTATTTGCCGCGAGACGGGAAAACTGATTCCCAAGGAGCGCTTGAAGGCTGTGCCTCACGCCACTCTGAGCATCGAGGGCAAACAGCAGGAAAGTTTAAAAAAGAAGTAAACTTCATTGATGCAGAAAAAGAAAATTTCTAATGGAACCTTGGCGGCAATTATAGTCCTTGCGATTATAATTGCCGACCAAGTTATTAAAATTTGGGTGAAAACGTCGTTCCGCCTCGGCGAGTCGATGCCTTTCACCAACTGGGCTGAACTGTATTTCATCGAGAACCCGGGCATGGCGTTTGGAATAGAATTGGGCGGAAAGCTGTTCCTGTCGATATTCAGAATCCTTGCGTCGGTGGCTCTCGTGTATTTCCTGTTCAAGATACGCAAGAACGAGGCATACCCGAAAAGTTTCGTGGTTTGCCTGTCGATGGTCACCGCCGGAGCCATAGGCAACGTTATCGACGGAATGTTTTATGGATTGATTTTCAGTGAGTCGACGTGGTATTCCGTTGCAACGCTTTTCCCCGAAGGCGGCGGCTACGGAACGTTTCTTCACGGCTTGGTGGTCGACATGTTCCACTTCCCCCTTGTGCAGGGCACATGGCCCGACTGGATGCCGTGGGTGGGTGGCACCGATTTCGAGTTCTTCCGTCCGGTGTTCAATCTTGCCGACGCGGCGATATCTGTGGGTATCGTGTGGCTAATACTCTTCAATTCAAAGTATTTGTCGTTCTCCGGAATCGAGAAAAGCGAAGCCGGACAACATGACGGAGACCAGGATGCAAAACAATAAGATGAGAACCTGTCTGTGCATATTGTGTGTGGCTGCAGCGGCGCTGCTGCTGTCGTCTTGCTCCAAGACTCCCAAAGGGGTGATTCCGGAGAAAGATATGGCAGTACTGCTTGCCGACATGGCTGAAGGCGACGCCGTGGTGGAGCTGAACAGGTCTGACTATGGAAGCGATGAGTCGCGCAAGGCTTTGAAGCAGTCAATACTGATTAAAAACGGCTACACGCAAGCCGACTTCGACAAGTCGCTGATGTGGTACGGACACAATCTTGACGTCTATGGCGACGTCTACGACGATGTGGTGTCTATCCTTGAAGACCGACAGCGGGACGCACGCAACGAGGCAAAGAAGGTTGGAGAGAAGCTTGTGGCGGCTGGCGACAGCGTTGACGTGTGGCAGCAGTCGCACTCTTTGCTCTTCGACAGGCGTCAGTGCGGCGGTCTGGTGCAGCTGGCTTTCTCTTATCCCGCCGACAGCGAGATGCGCACAGGCGACCGCTACGAATGGCGGATGCAGATGGTCAACGCGAAAAACGCCGCAACGCTGTTTGTAGGAGTGGACTATGCCGACGGCTCTTCTGAATTTCAGTCGCAGAGTCTGATGCCGGAAGAAACGGCATCGATTGTGCTGCAGACCGACTCCACGCGCACCACAAAGCGTGTATACGGATATATGAACTACAAAATGGTGATGGAGAACGCTGTCTTTGTCGACAAAATCTCGCTTTCGCGCTCGCGCCTGCGTCAGGACATCTACAACGCCCATCCATATCAGCGCGGGCTGCGCAACTGACAAGATGCGTTTCCTTGCGCCATATACGGTCTATGAAGGTGCGGTCTGTCGGCTGCACCTTTTTGACATAAGCTCCGACGGCAGCGTCAGCCACCGTGCTGTCGAGGAGGAGACCGCCTACACTCTCTATGTGCAGGGCATCGCTGTTGTGGCAGCGGCTGGCATCGACACCGCGCTCATCTCGGAGAGAATAAGAGAGATGGAAGGGCAGGGTGTGCCGTTGGCTGAAATCAGCCGTGCCATTGCCGGAATGGACCTGCCCGCAGGCACCGATGTCTATGTGGCCACATTCCCGTTTCAAACTCTGCAGCGGATTGGCTGAGGCGTGGCAAAATAGATTTTCTGATAAAAAACGTCGGAATGTCCTTACTTTATTGTTGTTGCTCTGCTTCGTCTAACAATTTGTCGAGTTGTGCTTGCAGTTCTTCACGCTTTGGCAAATAGAGTTGGTAACGTGCCACAAACAACTGGTTTGTAATGCCTTCCAAGGCATACTCCATCAGAAGCTCGTCTTTTCTTGCTCCCAAAACTATGCCGATGGGTGGATTATCGTCTGGTTGACACACTTCTGTTTTGAAATAGTTAAGGTAGAGGTTCATCTGCCCAATATCACCATGTTTTATCTCTGCTCGCTTCAAGTCAATCAGCACATAGCATTTCAAAATACAGTGGTAGAACACCAAATCCACCTTAAACTGTCGGCTGCCTATCTGCATGGAGTATTGTCTGCCGACAAAAGCAAAGCCTCGCCCCATTTCCAAAAGGAACTGCTCCATGTGGTCTTTAAGAGCCTTTTCTAAGTCACTTTCCTTATAGCGTTTCTGTTTGGGAAGTCCAGCAAATTCAAGTACGAATGGGTCGCGAATAATGTCTTGTGGAGTTTGTACTTGATGCCCCTCGTTAGCCAAAGCTAGAACTCCTGCCTTGTCTGTGCTTAGGGCAAGTCGCTGAAACAGGCAACTTTTCATCTGTCTTTTCAGTTCCCTGACTTTCCAACATTCTTTGATGGACTCCGTATAATAAAACTGCATTTCAAGTGTATTATCGCACTTCAATAGCTCAAAATAGTGACTCCATGTCAATTTGTGAGACACTGTCTCACAAATTGGAAAAGCAAGATAAAACTTACGCATATAGACAAGATTAGAACGACTGAAGCCTTTCCCATTTCTTGCCGTTAGGTCTTTGGCAAGGTTCACAAGTAATTGCTTGCCATACTCAGCTCTATCCTTGCCTTTAAGCTCATATTCTACGATATATTTGCCTGTCTGCCAGTTGGCATCAAGCAATTCGGTATTGACCGCAGTAATGGCTTTTGATTTCGCCTCACCCCATAGCGTGGTTATGTTGTCTATCAATTCTGATAGACAACATTATTTATGTTTGTCAAATCATTCTGTCCCATTGCTATATCCACACACGTTCATTATTTAATCATCTAAATGTATATTGCGCATATACCATGCAACAAATCTTTGCCCATCATTAGGAAAGTTCTGTTGATAATAATCGTGCGAAATTTCGTTTTTTATAATATCAAGTATATTCTCCATAATTACATTCTATTCCGGGCATAGCAATTGACCGTGCTAATGCTCTTACCCAACTGTTTTGCCAGCCAAGTTTGTGAAATACCCGTGCTGTCTAAGATATCTTTAATTTGTTTAGTTTCATGAATTCACCGAATTCTGCTGTAAATATACATTAAATTTTGCGATAATCATTATAAAATAAGCTATTTATGTAAATTATTCCAATAAGCGATTGTTATTTCGTGCTGCTATTGTAACTTTGCAGCAGAGAAGAGCTGTTTGACAGCAAACATCTGCATGTTGCAGAAATTGTGACTGTTGCCAAATCATTACCTCTATAGAGGTGAGATGCTCATAAATAGCTCATTTTAAGCTATTCGACAGATTTTGGCGTAATTTTCTGATAAAAAACTTCGGAAGATTATTGCTATTTTCAATGAATTGCCGTACCTTTGCAACACTTTTGAAAAAGATGGTCCGGTAGCTCAGCTGGATAGAGCAACAGCCTTCTAAGCTGTGGGTCCTGCGTTCGAATCGCAGCCGGATCACTCAAGGAAATCACCGATAGAAATATCGGTGATTTCTTGCTATATAAAACTTTTTGAGAAGAGTCTTGTTTCTATTTTGAATGATGTAAGACAATTTTGTGATTTTATCAGGAAAATATCCTGCCGTAACTTAACTGCTACGTGAAAAGTGCGTAGTTCACAAGTGTAGGTTACGCAGGACTATTTTTTTGCCCTTTCGTTCGAGTTAGGTTGCGCGTGTGATGCTTAGGTTTGAAACTCCAATGCCTGTAAATTTGAAACCATCTGTCGGATTCCTCTTTAATAGGGGTTGAAATTCCAATGTTAAAATCCGGATACAATTCTCTTATTTTGGGTCTGATACAAAAGTATGTTGAATAGTTAAAATTATACAAAAAGGGGTCAGTAGAAAAATAGGATCGCCACGTTGGGCGGTCTATAAGAGATAATAATGTGGAGAAATGAAGGTTGAGAACCGGAGACCGAGGATGTCGCATGGGTTCCGCTGAAATGTCATTCTATACGTTAGATAGATTGTTAGGAATTAATTCTATGGACCCACGTCGTACAATTCAGGACTCCACCTTCTAATGCAACATCGTTATAATTTAAAACCTCAATAATTTTGTTTGGGAATATCCGTTTAAAGGCTGCAATTGCCTCGGCATCCTTATTCCCCTCAACCTCGAAGACTGGAAGGACTATCAGATTGCTAACTTCAAGATAATTAACGTAAACCCCGATGGCATGGTCAGGATGTCTTGAGTCCTTATATCCGTAGAAGAACGGCACATCAACATATTTGAGGTTATAATCCTTCAGAACTTTTTCTATGCCATTCGCCCAATACTTGTATTCATCAGAGCGGTTGTTTCCCAATATAGTGTCATGGTCTATAAAGCGAACCATACCGTCTGCGTGTCCCGTCATGTCACTGTTTTGGGTCGGAATTATGATTACCTCTGCCTCAAGCAATTCGGAAAGGTCTTTGACCAACTGGTCTTTGTCTGTATATTCAGGATTCTCCGTGAAGATTCTATCTGAAACGATTGCTCTGCCAGAGCAAAGCAAAACATTTCCACCGTCAAGGTTGATATTCGAGAATACAGGCTCAAATCCATTCAGCCGACACACTTCTCTCACGTCAGAGCGCGAATCTTCCCATTCCTTATTGCCTTTCAAATAAGACGGCTCGTAGCGGAACTGTATTAATTTGCCGGATTCAATTTGGATTGGCATGTAATCCCTGCACCAAATATCCTTCGTGCCTTTTAACAGACGATAATCTACACCATGCTTTTTCAAGATAGAAGTCAACCGATTAAAGCACTCAGGGAAATGTTCTTCCAGAAGTCCCGACAAATATACAATCTCCTTGCCCTTTGGCTGTGCTGGGACTGCATCTGCTTTCTTGGCATTCT
>OIWQ01001956.1_pt1 | contig 22791 bp, 18 predicted proteins | sample 1587571 | NCBI WGS metagenome assembly OIWQ01 (sample SAMEA3888910, study PRJEB22519) | human gut metagenome | biome: human gut; feature: human-associated habitat; material: faeces | place: Denmark | collected 2010 | reverse complement strand
GGCCATGATCCCGATCAGTTCGATATTCGTGACATAGAGGGTCGCGTTGTCATAGCCGTCGAACTCGGTCGGAGCGACCTTGTCTGAAAGCTCGACCCACACGTCGTTGAAGCTACCCCAGGCGTCGCCCTTGGCATTGGCGCGAGCACGGGCCTTCTGGTCCTCCATACAGGCGGTGAAGCCGTCCATGTCGACGTCATGGCCAGCGGCGCCCGCGATCTCGACGGTCAGGTCGATGGGGAAACCAAAGGTGTCGTGCAGCTTAAAGGCGACGTCGCCCGGAAGCACGGCTCCCTCGGCAAGCGCTGCCAGGGCCTCGTCCAGGTAGACGCGTCCGTTGTCGAGCGTCGTGGAGAAGCGCTCCTCCTCGGAAGCGACGATACCCTTGACGAGCGCGACGTTCTTGAGCAGCTCGGGGTAGGCCTCGCCCATCTGGGCGTTGACCTCGTCGATAAACTTGGTCAGGAAGGCGCCCTCGATGCCCAGCAGGCGACCGTGGAACACAGCGCGGCGGAGCAGGCGACGAAGGACGTACTCGCGGCCCTCGTTACCGGGGAGGATGCCGTCCGAGATCATAAAGTCGACGGCGCGGGAGTGGTCGGCGATGATGCGCAGCGAGCGGCTCGCGCCGGAGTAATCGTCGGCATCGTAGGTCTTGCCGCTGATCTTCTCACCGAGCTTGATGAGGTGCTGCATCAGATCGCCGTCGTAGTTAGCAGTCTTGTGCTGCATAATAGCGGCCATGCGCTCCAGCCCCATACCCGTATCGAGGTTGCGATGCGGCAGCTCCGGCATGGAGCCGTCCTCCTGGCGGTCATACTGGGTAAACACGAGGTTCCAGAACTCAAGGAAGCGGTCGCAGTCGCAGCCGGGCTTGCAGTCGGGGCTGCCGCAACCGACCTCCTCGCCCATGTCAAAGTAGATCTCGGAGCACGGACCGCAGGGGCCGGTGGGGCCAGCGGCCCAGAAGTTGTCGTCCTCGCCCAGACGCGAGATGTGATCCTCGGCAACGCCCAGGGAGCGCCACACGTCATGGGTCTCGTCGTCCTCGGTAAAGACAGTGAAGTACAGGCGGTCGAGCGGCAGCTTGAACTCCTTGGTAATGAGCTCAAAGGCCCAAGCGCAGGCCTGCTGCTTGGAGACGCCGCCAAAGGAGAAGTCGCCGAGCATCTCAAAGAAGGACAGGTGACGGCCGTCCTCGCCGATGCAGTCGATGTCGTTGGTGCGGACGCACTTCTGGCAGGAAATCGCGCCGATCTCCTTCATGGTCTTCTTGCCCTGGTAGTACTCCTTAAACTGGTTCATGCCGGCATTGGCGAGCAGCAGCGAGGGGTCGTCAGGAACAAGGGACGAAGAAGGATAGAGCTTAAGACCGCGCTCCTCAAAGAAGTTGAGGAACTTGGAGCGAATCTCGGCCGTAGTCATTGACGGGTAGTCAGCACTCATAGAGGGAATCTCCTCGGTTTCACATCGAAACAGTTCAAACGTAACGATATTACCATCCCACCGCGCCTGTGCAAAAAAGAGGGCCGACATAAAGCCGACCCTACAGCGAAAGTGCACGTTATTTAGGAGTATGCGATGCTTTGAAAAAGGCTACTGTATAATTACATATAAGATTCACCCGGAAGGAGCGATCGATGAAAAGCAAACGATTTGTCCTGAATGCACTTCTGGTTGTAGCACTTTTAGCGCTTTTGGCTTTCTCCTGCTGGTACGCAAACCAACCAGCATTTGGCTACGTATTGTATGCAGTAATGTCCGGCGATAAAGCCTATTACACTCTACGCGCAATTGACGTTCTCTTTTTCTATGTAGCCGGCCCCTTATCAATCGCTTTGCTCGCGTTTCTTGTCATTTACAACTTCAAGAAACGCTAGCGGTGCCTATTTGGAATCCGAATCGTCCATGGAGCCGTCGATGCCGGTTTTGGTATCGTCGTCCGAGTTGGAGTCATCGTCCTTGGCGAAGGGATTCTTGAAAAAGCTCGTCGCATCGGGCTGCAGGCCCGAGAGCTTGATCCAGGGATTCTCGAGCTCGGGCTTGGGCATCGCCTGGGCCTCGGGCGCGGTCTCGTTGCCGATGAGCTCGGACTCGTAAATGAACGTATCGTCTCCAAGCGCGTCGTAGGCGGCGACCGGGTTGCCCTCGGCATCGCGATATGGCGTGCCCTTAAATACAGCGCCGTCGTATGCCACGAGCTGGCGACCGGTCTCGTTCTCAAAGTAGTAGACGAAAATGCCCTTGAGGGCCGCGCACAGCGGAATGGCGATGACCATGCCGATGGGACCCATAAGTGCCGAACCAATAACGAGGGCCGTCAGGCTCATGATGGGATGCACCTGCACCGAACTCTGCATGACCTTGGGGGAAATGACGTTATCGGTGACGTTTTGAGCCACCATGGTCACAACGAGCGTCCACAACGCCAGCATGGGGCTGAACATAAAGCCGAGCACCGTGGCGATCGCCGCGCTTACCCAGGGACCGACAACCGGGACCAAGTGCATGATGCCGGTAAAGATGGCCATGAGTGCCGCGTAGGGATGGCCAATGAGCGTAAAGCCGATAAAGGCGAGGATGCCACCGCAGATGGACGTCACGACCATGCCGCGCATATAACCGCCGACCGAGCGCGAAAGAATCGCGACCATAAAGCGGTACGAGGTCTCTTTTTCCTGTCCGATGATGGTACAGACCTCGTGGTGCATACGGGGATAATCGCAGGCAAGCCAGTAGGCAAGCACCAAACCCAGGAAGATTACGAACAGCTGCGAGGCCGTGTTGGTGATCAGCGGGAACACGCCGCGACCGAGCTCAGCGGCGATTTGCGATACGTACTTGGACGCCACAGTAACCAGCGAGGACAGATTATCGTCCAAGTACTCCTTGAGCGGCGTGTTGTTGAGCGTCTTAGCGTGCGAAATCATCTCGTTGAGATCACCGCCCGCAACGCGAAGCTGCTCAGGCAGACGGCTCAGGACTTCCATAATCTGACCGAGCAAAATAGGGGACAGGATGCAGACGACGCCGACGAGCACTGCCACAACCACGATCAGCGCGATGAGCGAACCGATGCCACGACCGACGCCGTGATGCTCGAGCCAGTTAGTGATCGGCGACATCACAAAAGCGATGATGGAACCGACAGCGAGAAACTCGATAACCGGCGCCAAGATACCCATAAGGTTAAAGATGACGGCGGCGATGACAATGCAGCCGACGACAGCCCAAATGCGAAGCGTCAGAATACGAGTATCGCGCAGCGTGCGGTCGGTTTGTTGGGGGTGCTCAATCATGAACGAACCATCACTCCGTCGGGGTCGATCTTGTCCTGTATCTTCTTAAGGGTACGGCGCAGCAGGCGCGAAACCTGCACCTGCGAGATACCCAACTTCTTAGCGATCTCGATCTGGGTCATGCCCTTCACAAAGCGCAGCTCGATAACCTCACGCTCACGCGGCGAGAAATCGCGGATGGCTTCCTCGATCACCAGGCGGTCATCGGTAAAATCGAGCTCGTTGTCGTCATCGGCATAGCGGTCGAGAATCGAGGGGGCATCATCGGAATCGGACGCGCCAGGAGCCTCGATGGGCACCGAGGTATAGGCCGAAGACGATTCCATGGCCTCCAGCACCTCGTCGACGGTCACACCCAGGTACTCAGCGATTTCTTCAACCTTAGGCGAGCGCTGCAGCTCGTTAGTGAGCTTGTCGGTAGCTTGGTTAACCTTGGCAGAAAGCTCCTGCAAACGGCGCGGCACGCGCACGCTCCAGCCCTTATCACGGAAGTGACGCTTAATCTCGCCCAGGATGGTAGGTGTGGCAAAAGTCGTGAACTCGAGTCCGCGCTCGGGGTCAAAGCGGTCGATAGCCTTGAGCAAACCCAGATAGCCGACCTGCATGAGGTCGTCGAGCGGCTCGCCGCGGTTCTTAAATTTGTTGGCAAGAAACCTTACCAGGGTCATATGGCACATGACGAGCTGCTCACGTGCGTCCGGATCACCGGTCTCTTTGTAGCGACGAAACAGCTCGCGGGTTTTCTCCTTGTCCCAAGCGGTCTTACCGCTCCGGGAACGTTCGGTCATATTAGATATCCGCCTTGAGGTCGAGGGAAAGCGTCAGGGGCGCCGCAGTCTTTTCGTAGGAATCGCACACGCTCGCCAGAATGAGCTCGGCATACACGGCAGCCTGGTCATCCTCATCGACAGTCGCCTGATCGCCAAAGGTAAAGGTCATGCCCACGTGAGATTCGTCGACATCGAATTTAATCGAGATATCGTCAGAATCAACAGCCGTGCAGCCAAAGATGAAGGCTTCCTCGGCAGCCATACGGATGTCCTCGATGCGATCGACGGACATGGAGCACAGGGCACCAACGTTGGCAGCCGTCATACGAACGAGACGTGCCAGACGCGGATCCCCGGCAACAGTCAGCGTGATGGGGCAAGTTGCTTCGCTACTCATCGCAGGACTCCTCGGAGGTCTCGGCGGGCGTGTAGGTGTAATACTGGGCTGCTTTAGCAGCAGTCTTCTGTGCATCATCGTCACCAGCAGTGACATCGTCCCCGGCTTCGCCAATCAGGACACGCTCGGTCGGCTGCTCGGCTTCGGCGGCAGTGGAAAGCTTGCGCTCGGCGTCAGCCGCGGGGGCCTTCACCTTGTTAAAGAGTTTCTGCACGGCACCGGCCGCAGAATCGGTCACGCTCGACACAGCGTTGCTGGCCTCGGCCATGCTACCCGTAACCTCGGAAATGTCGCGAACGACTGCCTCAACTTCGACAAGGTTGGAGGTAAGGGCATCAACTGCCGTCTTGCTCGACTTAAGCAACGGCTCCATCTGGGCAAGTGCCGGCGTAAGCTCGTCGACAGCGCCGTCGAGTTTTGCCACCACGGGCTGAGCCTCGGCGATGGTGTTATTGAGATCGTTTACGGTCTTGTCGAGCGAATCAACGACGGTGCGGGTCTTACGCAGCGTGAGCGCGAGCTCGATAACAGCCCACACACCGGCAACGGCGAGCAGCAGCAGGGCGATTTGAATGGGACTCATACAAGCCTCCCGAAGGAATCGAAATACAGACGCTGTTCATGGTACCCCAAAGAAGGGGAAAGATACCCAAAGGGAATGTGCGTGGTGCCAATGACCTACTTGGGTGCGTTACCGCTACGGTCGCGTTCGCTTTGCTCCACACGCCACTCTTCCCAGCCGCGGCCCGCAGGCTGCCAGAATGCGCCGCGCTCCAGCCCCTCGGGCAAATAGCTCTGATCGACCCAGCCTTCGGGATAATCGTGCGGATACTTATACACGCCGTATTCGTCGCTGCCCGGACGGTGACGATCGCGCAGGTAACTGGGCACCTCGCGAAGTCCACTTGAATGAATATCGGCCAATGCCGCGTCAATCGAGGCCTCGCACGCGTTGGATTTAGGCGCCAAGCACACATAGAGAGCAGCCTGAGCCAGATTAATACGGCACTCGGGATAGCCAATGACCTCGGCAGACTTAAATGCGGCATGCGCCACCAAAAGCGCCTGCGGGTCGGCGTTGCCAACATCCTCAGAAGCCTGAATCATAATACGGCGAGCGATAAACTTGGGATCCTCCCCTGCATCGATCATGCGCGCGAGCCAATAGATCGTGGCATCGGGGTCACTACCGCGCATAGACTTAATAAACGCACTGATGATGTCGTAGTGCATGTCACCGTTTTTGTCGTACGAAAAGCCACGGCGCGGGTTGGCAATCTTCACGTCGTCAACGGTGATGGGATAGCGCTCCCCCGCCGCCGGCGCCGGTGTTCCCTCGGTATCGGGACGCGTGACGGCAATCACGCTCGCAAGCTCGAGCGTCGTGAGCGCTGAACGAGCATCACCCGCTGCCAGCGTGCAGATGGTCTTAACCGTATCCTCATCGGCCGAGAACTTGCCGTTCAAACCCTGCGGAGCCTCGAGCGCACGCTCAATGAGTGTGGCGATATCCTCGTCTTTCAGATGCTCAAGCTCCACCACGCGACCACGCGAGAGCAGCGCCGAGTTGACCTCAAAGTACGGATTCTCCGTCGTGGCGCCAATCATAATGACGGTACGGTTCTCAACCGCATGCAGCAAGGCATCCTGCTGCGACTTGGAGAAGCGGTGAATCTCGTCGATGAAAAGAATGGTGCGGCGGTCGTAGGTATTCAGGCGCGTCTTGGCCTCGTCAATCACGCGGCGCAGGTCCTTCACGGTACCCGTCACGGCGCTGACCTCGACAAACTCGCTCTTGGTATGATTAGCGATAATGTGGGCCAGCGTCGTTTTGCCCGTACCGGCCGGCCCATACAGAATCACACTCGACAGCACATCGTGCTCAATTGCGGCACGCAGCCACGAGCCCTTACCGACGGCCTTTTGCTGACCCACGTACTCGTCGAGCGAATTGGGGCGCATGCGCACCGCAAGCGGCGCATTCTGAAAGGAACGCTCGCGCGTCGAAGCAGAAAAAAGGTCGTCCATAGCCATCCCGTGCATCAATCAAAAACGTTTTCCACGAACAGTATACCGAATATATACGAACTACCGTTCGTTAATATAGGTTCGGTGCGGAAACTTCAATCCCGGGAACAACTTGCTCGTGAGCTCGCAGAAATAGCCGTCAGTCATGCTCGCGATGTAGTCCACCACCACTTGATCCTTGTCGTCTTGCCAAGCATAGGTACGGTCGTAATAGGAAAGCTGCTGCTCAATGCGAGAAATGTGGTGCTTAAAGATATACGAAGACTCATCGCCTTCGTTAATATCCCGAAGGCAACGGTCGTAGAGCTTTTCGAAAGCCTCGCGCAGCTCCGCTTCGGAGTCGCCCTCGATGCCGCCTTTGCTATAGATTTTCTCGTAGTTCTCGCGCTTGGCTCGGCGGATTTCCTCAAACAGATCCTCGCTCATCTCGATACGCGCCTTGCCATAGCTGTGCTCGACAATATCGATGGAGGCGTGCGTGAGGATCCAGCTGTTGTATGCCCCGCCCAGGCCATCGTCAAAGGCGTCAGGTGACAGCAGACCCGCCGCAATGGCGTCTTGGCGATCGCGCCCAACGTAGGCGAGGATATCCGAGATGCGAACCACGCAGCCCTCGAGCGTCATGGGACGCAGGTGCTCAATTGCGCCATAGCCCGTGGCGATGCAATCTTCAACCGTCTGATCGAACTGGTCAAAGGAGCTCATGTCCGAGAGCTCAAACACGCGTTGCTCGTACTCACCGTTATGGCACAGCACGCCATCAAGCGTCTGGAGCGACACATTGCGGCCATACAGCGCATCGAGCACGAGGACCGACTGCACGTTATGGAAAAAATAACGACCCGTGCGCTCGTGATAGATATCGTTGAGGAATCGCTCACCTGCATGGCCAAAGGGTGTGTGGCCCAAGTCGTGGCCCAGGCCAATCGCCTCGATCAGATCGCAGTTGAGCCCCAGGGCACGTCCTACATCGCGAGCGATGCGCGAGACAAGCTGCACGTGCAGACCGCGACGCGACAGGTCATCGTTGCTACGGAAGCTAAAGACCTGCGTTTTACCTGCATAACGCGTGTACGCCGGAAGATGAAGAATCTTTTCGGTATCGCGCATAAACGCCGGACGCATAAGCGTGCCTTTGTCGGCAGCGCGATCAATACGACGAATGACCTGATCGTCGTTGCAACGATACGGGTTGACGGCACCCGAAGCACGATCGGCGGAAATGCGCTCGACAAGTTCGGACGACAACGCCGAGGGAATACGGTCCATGCGCGCCTTAATGACGGCCGTTTCTTGATTAGTTGCCATGGCATGCTCCTTAAGAAGGATGCGCAATCGTTTACAATGTGCAGCCCACGACCTCGATTATGGCAAAAATCGGCACCAAAAACGGGAGCAATGGCAGAGAGCGCGATTTTGTGAAGAGGCAGAAGAGGGCAAGGACCAGGAGTGCGACGGCAAATGCCACGATGCCGCCCATAGGGTCGAGCGTGCAAAGCGCGAAGAGCGCCTTGGCGTCCCCCATGCCGATTCCGGGGGCTTGACGGAGGTGCCGCCAGAGCGACTCAGTGAGCACAAGGGCAAGGTAGACGATGACCGCAAGACCGGCGTGGTCAAGCGCCGTGCTAACGCCCCTATCGAGACAAACGCCTGCAAACGCCGCCACGGTGCACGCGGCAGCAAGCGCGTTCGGAAACCGCCGCTCGCGCGCATCGATGCAAGCACCAGCGATGGCGCACAGCCAAAACGGGATATAGACCATCGAGCACCTCCTCGAGCTGCATCGTAAAAGTAAAAACCACCACAAAGGTGCCTGTCCCCTTTGTGGTGGTTTTAATCGTGGTTATTTGGCGCCTTGCATGACCTCATCGAGGGTAACGTTGACGGCGTGCTGCGTCGGGACCCAGTCGACCTTTAGGAACAGAGCAGCCACCGTGATGGGGATATAGCTGAACATAAAGATCGGGAAGGTAAACAGGTTGGTCACCAAACGCCACTTTTGCGCACAGTGAATATGCTTGTACTCGAAGATGGTCGTGAGTAGCGCCAGGATAAAGAAGGTCTGGTACATCATCGCGAAGGTCATGATGAGCGAGGCGGCGCACGCCTGCATCTCGACCTCGGTGGCCAAAAAGCCGTGCGAAAGACCGCCCACGACGAGGAAGGTCACGTTGGCGAGCATAGAGATCAGGGACAGCAGCATGCCCGGAGCGATGGTCATAAACATGTCGTAGGCGGCAAAGCGATGATAGCGGAAGGTCGACTTGACCAAGTGCTTACCATAGGTAAAGAATACCTGGTAAAAGCCCTTAGTCCAACGCATGCGCTGTTTCCAGGACGCCTTAAACGTCACGGGCTGCTCGTCAAAGAACTCCGCCGGTGCATAACCGATGCGAATGCCATGGATGGCGCAGAACGTGGTGAACTGAATGTCCTCAGTCAGCGTGTGGAACTGCCAGCCGTGCATGCCTTCGATCACGCTGGCAGAAATGAGATAGCCCGAACCCGAGACGGCGCAAGACGTCTTGCAGATATTACGCGCGTTGTTGAGAAAGCGTGCCTCACGCAGATACCAGGTGGCATTAGCTGCCGAGACCCACGAGCTGCCGAAGTTCTTGGAGTTGCGATAGCTCGTGACCACATGGAAACCTTGGTCAAAGGCATCGTTCATCTTAGATACGTAATCGCGGGAGATAACGTTGTCGGCATCGAAGATGAAGTAGCCCTCAAACGTGTCGGGATACTCGTTAAGGATACGGTCGAAACCAAAGTCCATGACCCAGCTCTTGCCCTTACGGGCCAGGTCATTGCGCTCGTAAACAATGGCACCGGCCTCGCGTGCAAGCTGCGCCGTGTTGTCGGTGCAGGCGTCGGCGACGACGAAGACCTCGATAAGCTCGGACGGATAGTCCTGATCCTTGATGGAGCGTACGAGGTTGGCAATCACGGCTTCCTCGTTATGCGCCGCGATAAAGAACGCATAGCGGTGGAGTTTTTTGGCCTTGGGAGGCGCGACCTCGCCACGAAGAGCACCGATGACAAAGAAGACCACCTGGTACAGAAAGCAGACCGTGAGCAGCGTGACGACAATCTGGTTGAAGATCACGATGGGTGTGTTGGTTTGTAAAAAGGCGAGCATGCAGGCTCCCGAGAACGCGTTACGTAAACAAACGTATATCTTACCGTAGGGTGACCGAGTTCAAGAAACCACCTAATACTGGTTAGGATTCGAGAAGACCGAGCTGCGGGACAATTTCGTCACCGGCGGCAGTGCGGCCGAGCGAACGCGGGGCCAGGTCATCCAGAACCGCGGCAAGGTCCCACGGCAGCTCATCACGGCACTCAATGCGCTCTCCCGTCACGGGATGGTCGAACGCCACACGCCAGGAATGGAGGAACTGCCTGGTCAGACCCTGATCGGCACGCGTATCACACTTGCCGTAGAGCGGGTCGCCCACGCAGGCATGGTTGATATGGCGCATGTGCACACGAATCTGATGCGTGCGACCGGTAAACAGGTGGCACTCGACGAGCGTGTAGCCGTCGTCGAAACGCGTGGAATCAAAGCGCTCGAGCACCTTGAAGGTCGTGATGGCCTGACGCGCAAAGGGGTCATCGGAAACCGCCATCTTGACGCGGTCGCGCGTCGATCGGGCGATACCGGTGTTGATAGTGCCCTCGTCCATGGCGATGTGACCGTGAACGAGCGTGATATAGCGACGGTCGAGCGTGCGCGTGCGGATAAGATTTTGAAGCGCGCGCTGGGTGTCGTCGTCTTTTGCCGCGAGCATAAGGCCCGAGGTATCGCGATCCAGGCGATGCACGATGCCGGGGCGGTCCTCACCCTGCACGGTACCAAGATGATCGATACCGCAGTGGTAGACCAGAGCGTTTGCAAGGGTGCCGCTCTCGTGGCCATGGGCGGGATGGCACACCAGGCCGCGCTGCTTGGAGAGCACGATGAGGTAGTCGTCCTCGTAACGGATATCGAGGGGAATGGCCTCGGGAATCACATCAGTGGGATCGTGCGGCTCGGGCAGGTCGACCGAGATGCGGTCACCGGAGCGCACGGCATACTTTTTTGACAGGCAGGTCTCGCCGTTGACGGCAACGGCGCCTCCCTCGATCAGATGCGCGCAGGCAGAGCGTGTGGGACAGCCATCGTTGGCACCCAGATAGGCGTCAAGACGCTGACCAGCGGAATCGTCGGCAACAAGAATATGGATGTCGGCCATTAGCGCTCATTCCTTTCGCGAATCTTGCGGGCACGCTCCCCACGCTGCTTGGCTTTGCGTTTGGCGCGAGCCTCGTCACGGGCGTTGATCTCAGCGGTCGCATCGACCTCGCGAGCGGCGGGGCTCAAGAACATGTAACCGATAAGCGCCAGCACAACACCAACCGTAATGCCGATATCAGCCACGTTAAAGACGGGAAAGTCGATGAACGTGGTGGCGATAAAATCGGTCACGAAGCCAAAGACAAGACGATCGATCGCGTTGCCGATGGCGCCGCCCGCAACCATGGCCATGCCCACGACCTCTAGGCGAGCGAGCTGAGACGCGCGAACCAGGTACACGGCAATGGCGACGATAACTGCAAGCGCCAGCACGGCGAAAGCAACGCCATGCCCCTCGCCCATACTAAAGGCGGCTCCGATATTGCGGACAAACAGAAAATCGATCACGCCGGGGATAACGGTCATATGCAGGGCATCGCCCACGGCACGAACCGCAAGCTTGGTCAGCTGGTCAACAAGAAGCACAACGAGCGCCACCCCACCAGCAACACCCAACCGCCAACGCAAAGGCGGCGTCATATCCGCACCACGACCCAAAGAAATCCCCTACCCTCAAAACAATCGAATTACGTTTAACGCAGTAGATAATCATACATTGACGCAAGCAAGAAGCGACAAATCTCCCAAGAACGGAAACACCGCAGGTAGAGCATAAATGAGCGAGCAGGTCGCATTTGAGACAAGGTGACGTGAAATGAAAGGGCGCTGACCTTCTGGTCGCGCCCTTGAAATTGAACGTCAGATTGTCCAAATGCGGCCCGCGCAGCGTCGGTAGGTTACGGCGTTCTACGAACGCCGTAACCTACAAAGCGTCAGCGCAGCGCTTGCAGATATGCGCGTGGCCGTTGTACTCGCCGACAGTGGTGCGATAGTTCCAGCAACGGTCGCAGCACTCGCCCTCGGCAGCCTCAATAGCAACGGAAAGCTCCTCGCCCTGGGTCAGCTCAACATCGGAGACGATGTAGAACTCGGCCAGGTCGACGGCTTTGTCGCCGGTCAACAGCGCATACATCTCGGCGGGAACGACCGCCTTGACGCGAACCTGCTGGCTCTTGGTGAAGGTGCCGGCAGAACGGGCATCCTCAAGGGCCTTGGTCACGGCGCTACGGAGCTCGAGCGAAGCCTCGAGCACGCCCTCAAACTCATTGGCCTCGTCGACCGTGATAGGCGACTTGTACCAATCGAGCAGCGCGGCGTACTTCTGGTGATCGACGCAGCCGGCGGGCGCATAGGCCATGGCCTCGTCGACGGTGTAGGACAAGATCGGCTGCAGATCGCGCATGAGCATCGAGAAGAGCTCGGCGAGCACGGTCTGAGCGCTGCGGCGCTCGAGCGAGCCGGGCTTCTCGCAGTACAGACGATCCTTCAGGGCGTCGAGGTACACGTTGGAGAGCTCGGTAACCACAAAGTCGTAAAGCGCACGGTAGGCGCGCGGGAACTCGTAGCAGGAGTAAGCGTCGTCGACCTCGGCCTGGACCTGGGTCAGGCGGGCAACCATGAGCTTGTCGAGCGGCAGCAGGTCGGCAAAGGCGACACCGTCGGTCTCGGGCTCAAACTGACCCTCGAGCTCGGAGAGCAGGAAGCGCAGCGTGTTGCGGAAACGGCGGTAGGCATCGGACGTACGAGCGAGAATCTCGTGGTCGATGGAAACGTCGGAGCTGGTGTCGACCGAGGCGACCCACAGGCGGATGATGTCGGCGCCCATCTCGTCGCAGACCTTGTTGGGGTCGATGACGTTGCCGAGCGACTTGGACATCTTGCGGCCCTGACCGTCGAGCGTGAAGCCCTGCGAGACGACTGCCTTGTACGGAGCATGGCCGTTGGCGCCCACAGAGGTGAGCAGCGAGCTCTGGAACCAACCGCGGTGCTGGTCGGAGCCTTCGAGATACACGTCAGCCGGGTACTCAAGCTCGGGGCGATACTCGCAGACGGCCTTCCAGGAGACGCCGGAATCCCACCACACGTCGAGGATGTCCTTATCGGCCTTGAGGTGATGGCCGCCGCACTTGGGGCAGACGCAGGCCTCACCCAGGTAGCTCTCGGGAGCGTCGGTGAACCAGGCGTCGGAGCCCTTCTCGTGGAAGAGCTTGATGACGGCGTCGAGCGTGGCATCATTCATGACCTTCTCGCCGCAGTCGGCGCAGGTGTAGCTGGGGATAGGCACGCCCCAGTTGCGCTGACGGCTGATGCACCAGTCGGGACGCTGCTCGACCATGGCACCGATGCGGTTGGCCGCGTGGGCCGGATACCACTTGACGTTCTCGCGGACCTCTTTGCCAGCCTGCTCGCGCAAACCGGTCTTGTCCATCGAGACAAACCACTGGTCAGTAGCACGGAAGAGCACCGGGTGCTTGCAGCGCCAGCAGTGCGGATAGCTGTGCGTGATCTTCTTCTCGAGAACCAGGGTGCCGCGCTCGCGCAGGAACTCGATGATATGCGGGTTGGCCTCATCGGTATCCATACCGCTGAAGGGACCACCGGTGCCAAACTCCTCGCCGGTGTAGAACTTGCCGTCGTCATCGACCGGCATGCAGATGTCGGTGATGCCCTCCTTGAGGCAGGCGAAGTAGTCGTCGACGCCGTGGCCAGGCGAGTTGTGGACGATACCGGTACCGTCGTCGACACCGACGTAATCGGCCAGCAGCGCCACGCCCTCAACACCGTCAAAGATCGGCTGCTTGTAGTGGATGTGGTGGAAGGTCTCAGCGGGAACCACATAGGGCTTGCCGGCGACCATAACCGGGGTGTACTCCCAGCCAAACTCCTCGCAGCACTTGGGAGCCAGGTCCTCGAGCATGACCTCGGCACGGCCATCGTGCTCAACGGCGACATAGGCGGCGCCGGGCTTAAGGGAAACGGCCTGGTCAGAGGGGATGGTCCACGGCGTGGTCGTCCAGATGATAAAGTCGACCGGACCGTCGAAGTTCTCGAGGCCGGCGGGCTTGGAGGTCATCTCAAAGCGCACGAAGATGGAGGGGCTCGTCTCGTCGGAGTACTCAATCTCGGCCTCGGCCAGCGCGGTGTGGCAGTGCTTGCACCAGTGAACCGGCTTGTGGCCGCGATAGATCATGCCCTTATCGAACATGGCCTTGAAGACCTCGATGTCGGCGGCATCGTGCTGGTGATAAAGCGTCAGATAGGGGTTATCCCAGTCGCCGAGCACGCCCAGACGACGGAAACCGGCCTTCTGCAGCTCAATGTTCTCGACAGCGAACTCGTTGCAGAGCTCACGAATCTTGGCCGTGGGGGTCTGGTTGAACTTCTCGGTGCCGAGCTTCTCCTCGACCTTGTGCTCGATCGGCTGACCATGGCAGTCCCAACCGGGGACATAGGGAACCTCATAGCCCTGCATCATCCAGTAGCGGTTGATCATGTCCTTGGAGATCTTGTTCATGGCGTGGCCGATGTGGATCGGGCCGTTGGCGTACGGAGGACCGTCGTGCAGCACGAACTTCTTGTGACCCTCGTTCTTCTTCAGAACCTGCTCGTAGACCTTGTTGTCCTGCCAGTCCTTGAGTCGCTTGGGCTCGGACTTGGAAAGACCGGCACGCATGGGAAAACCGGTCTTGGGCAGATTCATCGTCTGCTTGTACTCGTTTGCCACGGTACCCCTTTCATGTCGTGGGCGCGCACGCCCTCTGGGCACCAAAAAAAGCGCCCGTCCCTACAAGCTGGGACGAAGCGCCACAAAACGGGCTGTGCGCCCGCAAAAGCTCTTCGCTTAACCACCCAGCTTAGATGCCCTCGCCCGCTTCTAGCGCGCTCGCATCCGTTACTCGGCTGGCCTGTATCGACGACCATCTCGGCGATATCTACTAAGACGTGCCTGTGCGGCACGTCCGTTGGGACCGCAGCTCCGGGGTGATTTTCATCGGTCGCATGCACGGGTTCTCAGCGCTCCCCGCTCTCTGTAGCATGCGGATGGCCGACTACTCGTCCCCATCAACGCTTATGCGGAGTATGCTAGCACGTTCCTCGCCGGCGAAAAACCCTCAACACTGGTTTTATACGTTCGAAATTTCTCGATATTACAGCCCTTCTCTAGGAGCAAAATACCTGAAAGCACTCTAACAAACGAAAGAAGGCACCTATGCGCACGATTGGAATGAGCGACTATACCGTCGGCGAGGATTGCTTTGACGAGCTGCCCGGCGCGCTGGCCGAATACGGAGCGACCAAGGTCGCCATCATTGGCGGCAAGCGAGCACTGGCCGCAGCACTTCCCGGTATCGAAGCTGCGCTGGCAGGTACCGACGTCGAGATTCTGGAGACGCGCGTCTACGGTACCAACAGTACGCGTGCCAATATCGCCAAGGTCGTGAACTCCCCTGCCTGCCAGAAAGCCGACGTGCTCATTGCCTGTGGCGGCGGAAAGGCGCTCGATACCGTGAAGACGGCGGCCATCGAGCTCAAGAAGATCGTCTTCACCGTCCCGACGATTTGCTCCAACTGCTCCGCCGCGACCGCCATTGCCGTTGTCTACAACGACGACGGCTCGCTCGAGGGCTATTCGTACCCCAACCGCCCCGCTCACATCTTCATCAACCCCAAGATCATCGCCGAGGCACCGGCAGAATACTTCTGGGCCGGCGTGGGCGATGCCCTGTCTAAGCAGCCCGAGGTCGAGTACGCCACGAGCGCCGGCAACCTGGAGCACACCGCCGGTCTTGGCCTGGCACTCGCCCACACCTGCTCCGAACCGCTATTTACCTATGGCGTCCAGGGTCTTGAGGACGTGCGCCAGAACCTGTCGAGCGAGGCCGTCAAGCAGATCGCGCTCGATATCGTGGTCAACACGGGCTATGTCTCGAACCTGACCAACCAGAACGATTACTACTGCAACTCGAGTGTGGCGCACGCGTTCTACAACGCCACCTGCAGCATTCCGCGTGAGGGCACCTACCTGCACGGCGAGGTCGTAAGCCTGGGCGTGCTCGTGCTGTTTGCCTATACGGGAAAGACCGATAACCTTGAGCGCTACGCTGCCTTTAACAAGCAGATGGGGCTGCCCGTGACGCTTGAGCAGGTCGGGCTTTCCGAGTCCGATATCCCAGCCCTGTGCGAGTACGCGCATGCCACCAACGAGTGGAAGCAGGGCAACCCTGAGCCCTTCACCGACGAGAAGTTCGCCGCCGCCATCAAGGCCGCCGACGCTTACGGCCACACGCTCTAGGCCTAACCCAAAACCACCACAAAGGGGACAGTGACCTTTGTGGTGGTTTTTTATTGCTCAAGTATTTTGGGGTCGAACTCGCTAGCCGGAATCACACGGTACCCGTGACGCAGCAACAGATCGACGAAAACGCCGTTGCCCGCGGTGAGCGTACCGCTAAAGGTGCCGTCGTAGATGCGACCCGCGCCGCACGAGGGGCTGCGGTCCTGCAAGATGCACGCAGCAATCTCGGAAGGGCCGCCCGCCTGCTCGCACATGTCGAGCGCACGTTGAGCGCCCAGGCGGAATTCCCGGTCAACGGACACGCCCTCGTAGGTACGGACCTCGCCGTTCACGATCTCGGACGGCTTGCGCGGCGTCGGAAGACCGCCAAAAACCTCGGGGCACACCAACAGGACCTCGGTTCCCGTGCGCTCGCAAGCCTCGACCAGCTCGCGAAGGTAGTTGTCGAGCCCGTTATACTTGCAGCTCTCGCCCATCAAACAGGCACTCACCACGATCTTCATACATATCCCTCCCAAGCAAAACGCCCCATTTGAGATAGGCACTCAAATGGGGCGTCGATATTTACTGACCCGAATGCAACGCTACTGCTGCTTAGGCATCAGCGGATTCTCGCGCGTGAGGAGATTCATAAACTCCTCGCCCGTGATCGTCTCCTTCTTGTACAGATAACGAGCCAGCTCATGGAGCTTAAACTTGTTCTCCTTCAGGATCTGCAGGGCGCGATCATGCGCGTCCTCGATCAGCTTGGCGACAATCGCGTCCACGCGCTCGGCCGTGCCGGGGGCGCAGGTGAGCGACGTATCCTGGTTGAGGTACGCGTTCTGCACGGTACCGAGCGCCATCATGCCAAACTCGTCGGACATACCAAAACGCGTCACCATGTTGCGGGCGAGCTTGGTGGCCTGCTCGATATCGTTGGCAGCACCAGTCGTCATCTCGCCAAAGATGAGCTCCTCGGCGGCACGTCCACCACAGTAGACGGCGAGCTTGTCCAGCACCTCCTGGCGCGTGGTCAGGAAGCGCTCGTCCTCCTCGACCTGCATGGTGTAGCCAAGAGCGCCACTCGTGCGTGGCACAATGGTGATCTTGGTGACCGGCGCAGAGCCCTTCTGGCGAGCGGCAACGATAGCATGGCCGATCTCGTGGTAGGACACCACCTGCTTCTCATGGTCGGACAGCACCGTTGATTTGCGCTGCTGGCCGGCGATGACGACCTCCACCGACTCCTCAAAATCGTCCTGCGTGGCGCGCTTGCGGCCCTCGCGAACGGCACGCAGGGCGCCCTCGTTGATGATGTTGGCCAGATCGGCACCCGAGGCACCGGGCGTGGCGCGGGCAATCGCGGTCAGGTCAATCGGCGGCTGTGTCTTCACGCTCTTGGCATGCAGCTCGAGGATGTTCTTGCGGCCAGTCAGGTCGGGCAGCTCAACGGGAATGCGGCGGTCAAAACGACCGGGGCGCAGCAGGGCGGGATCGAGGCTGTCGGGACGGTTGGTCGCAGCGAGGACGACGATGCCCTTGTGGTTATCGAAGCCGTCCATCTCGGTCAGCAGCTGGTTGAGCGTCTGCTCGCGCTCGTCGTTGCCACTAAAGCCGCCGCCATCGCGCTTCTTGCCGATGGTATCGATCTCATCGATAAAGACGATACACGGGGCCTTTTCCTTGGCCTGCTTAAACAGGTCACGAACCTTGGCGGCACCGCGGCCGACGAACATCTCGACGAACTCAGAACCCGAAATGCTAAAGAACGGCACGCCCGCCTCGCCGGCAACAGCCTTGGCGAGCAGGGTTTTACCGGTACCCGGAGGACCGACAAGGAGAGCACCGCGCGGAAGCTTGGCGCCGATCTCCTCGTAGCGCTGCGGATTCTCCAGAAAGTCGACGACCTCCTTGAGGGACTCCTTGGCCTCTTCCTGGCCGGCGACGTCCTTAAAGGTCACGCCAACATCCTTGGAGGCAATCACGCGAGCGCCGGACTTGCCCAGTCCGCCGCCGCCAAAACCGCCGCCGCCAAAGTTCATCGACGGGCCGTCATCGCCCATAGCCTTCTTCATGCGGCGGTTGAGCCACCAACCGATGAGGAAGAAAATCGCCATGGGAAGGATGAGTGTGAGCAGGTAGTAGGTCATCAGACCCGAGTTCTTATCGGGAACAACCGACTCAAGCGAGGCGCCAGATTCAAGCACGCGATCGGTAAAGCCCGCGTCATTCGGCACACCGGTCGTCTTATAGGCGATGTTCTCGTCCTCGCCCTTCTTGGTGTAATAAATCGAGTAATCGTCCGTGTTGTACTCGACTTTGTCGACACTCTTCTTATCGAGCGCTTTGACAAACGTCGAATAATCGGTCTTCGTAATCTGCTGCGTGTGACCGATGTTAGGGAACAGAACGGTCGAGAGCACGAGGTAGACGACGAAGGCGATGAGCACGTAGAGGATCATATTCCGTCTACGTTTGTTGTCATCCATCTCCATCTGCTTGAACTCCATCTACTGGGGTTGATAATGCTAACTAGAATACCCAACCCGGCCGGCGATAAACCGACGCCGGGCACGAAAGGATAGAGATGGCATCACTGGAAGTCGGCAAGGTTCAAATCTATACGGGCGACGGCAAGGGCAAAACCACGGCTGCGCTGGGATTGGCGATGCGCGCCAAAGGTTATGGGCTCGACGTACTCATGCTGCAGTTTGCCAAGAAGCTGCACTGCGCCGAACATGACGCAGCACCTCGATTGGGGCTACGCATCGTACAAGCAGACCGCGACACGCCCGAAGCCTGTGCCGCACAGATCATGGAGCTGGCGCGCGAGCAGATTAGCCAGGTCGACGTGCTGATCTTGGATGAGCTTGGAGAAGCCATGCGACGAGGCTTTGTGACGCGCGAAGATGTCGAAGCGTTGATCGCGATAAAGCCTGCCACCACAGAGCTCGTGCTCACCGGCCGTGGACTGCTGCCGTTGGCCGACCTTGCGGACCTAGTCACCGAAATGCGCCCCGTCAAACACTACTTCGACGAAGGCCTCCTAGCCCGTCAAGGCATCGAATACTAATTGATCCAAAGGGGACGGAGGAAAACGGATCATCGACATCACGACGGAGAGAAATGATCCGTTTTCCTCCGTCCCCAAGGGATCATTTGGCGGTGGCGCGGCCGAGCCAGTTGCCGCTGTGGTGGTAGATGGTGAACATCGTGGCCGTGATGAGCCAGGTTACGGGGTAAACCAACAGCAGGTGCTCAAGCGACGGATCAAACGGCATAATCGCAAACACCCAGATCACCCTGAGCACGACGGTGCCAAAAATCGTGAGCAGCATGGGCTGCAAGCTCACACCGGCGCCGCGGATGGAACCCGACGCGTTTTCGATAATCGAGAAGATCGCGTAGAACGGCGCGATAAAATGAAGAATCGTCGTGGTGTACGCCGAAATCGAAGCATCGTCGACAAACAGGCGCGACAACGGACCCGAGAACACCAGCAGCACGGCAGACAGGCCACCAATGAGCATAAACGACAGCACAAGCGACGTATGGTAGCCCTTTCGCATGCGCTCGTAGTTGCGCGCGCCAAAGTTCTGTGCCGAGAACGTGGTGATCGACACGCCAAGCGCCTCGGTAACCATCCAGACAATGCCATCCAGGCGGCCCGAAAGACCCCAAGCCGTGGTGACATCGGCGCCAAACGAGTTGACCGACACCTGAATCAAAACGTTGGAAATCGAATACGCAGCAGACTGAAAGCCAAGCGGCAGACCACACGAGATCATGCTCTTACAAATGCCCGGATCAATGCCGAGCTTGGACAGCGAAAGCCGCCACGCACCCGGTGCGTGCATCATACGAATCACGATCATCGTGGCGTTGGAGCAAATGGTCAGCGCCACCGCGATGCCGCAGCCCAGAGCCTCCATATGAAGCACGGCAACGAAGATGACATCCAGCACCGCATTAACAAGGCAGCCGGAAGCGATGATCACAGCAGGCCCGCGCGTGTCGCCCACGGCGCGCAGCAGTGCCGTTCCCATATTGAGCAGCAGCGCCGCAACCATGGCGGCAAAATAGCAACGAGCATAGGCCGCGCCCTCGGCCAATAGTTCATGCGGCGTGTTCATAAGCACCAGCATGGGCTCAACGAACACTATGCCAAGAATCGAGAAAACGATACCGCCCACCAGCGCGAGGGTCATGGCCGTATGGACCGAACGACTCAGCCGGTCATCATCGTGCTGGCCAAAATACTGACCAGTAATGACTGCGCAGCCGGCGCCGACGCCAACGCAAAAGCCAATGCAGAGCTCGGTGAGCACCATCGTGGCTTGAATGCCACCCAGTGCGAGCTTGCCGCCAAACTGGCCGACGATATAGGTACCGATAAGCGTGTAGGCCTGCTGAAAAAACGAACTAAAAAAGATGGGAACACATAGCGAAAGCAGCTGCTGCCAAATAACACCCTGCGTTACATCGATAGCCGTAGATTTCTTAGCCACACGCCCTCCCCAAAAGCGCACGTCAACCGACAAAACAGTAATTTAAGACCCAAGCCAATAGCAGCTTAGCACCGACCGGCGTCGACCAAAACACCCCGAGTCAGAGCCCGGTGCGAACTATCTGCCTAGTGATACAAACCCGGCTGGTAGTGATACTCATTGCTCACATGCGGGCACAGCTGCCAAAAGGCGACGGCACTCGCCGCGGCCACGTTGAGCGAATCGACCCCGTGCGCCATCGGAATGCGCACGGCCCGGTCGCAGCCCGCGATGGTCTTGGCGCCCAGGCCGGCACCCTCGGTACCCATAAAGATTGCCAGGCGGTCAATCTCCTGCAGCACGGGATCGTCCAGCGATACGGAATCGTCCGTCAATGCCATGGCAGCACAGGAAAAACCGGCTTCGTGCAGTGCCGCCAGGCCATCGTGCGGCCACACACGAGCCTCGCTGCCAATGCGCGTCCACGGCACCTGAAACACCGTGCCCATGCTCACGCGGGCCGAGCGACGGTACAGCGGGTCGCAGCACGTAGGGCTGACCAAAATACCGTCAACGTTCAATGCGGCCGCCGAACGGAAAATCGCGCCCACATTGGTATGGTCGACAATGCCCTCGAGCACGCACACACGCACCGGACGCTCCCCCGCCGCCTCGACGACGCCGTCGAGAAACTCATCAACCGGAATCTGCCGCGGGCGACGAAACGCCGCGAGCGCGCCGCGCGTCACGTTAAAGCCCGTCAATTGCTCCATGAGCTCCATGGAGGCAACGAACACAGGAACCGGACCTGCGCCCTCGCGCACAACCAGGCGCTCAAACAGCGGCATCATCTGATCAAGCCAGCGTTCGCCCAAAAGAAAGCTCACCGGCTGGTATCCGGCACGCACCGCGCGCTCGATAACCTTGGCACTCTCAGCGATAAAGATACCCTTTTGGGGCTCCAGCACGCAGCGAAGCTCGCGCTCGGTCAGTCGCACGTAGGCGTCGAGCCGCTCATCCGTAAGCGAATCGATTCGCAGAACCTCAACGGCATCAGTCATAGCAGCCAGCCCGCACCCTTCTTAACAGCACATCTATACCAAACGAGGCGACGCGAAGCGCCGCCCCATGCAATCAATCAACCCGATAATACCGTTCACGCTAGGCGATTCACGCCTCAACGCGACGATATGTCACGAACTCATAATCGAGACCCTCGTCACCCTCGCCCGCGGCAATCGTGGCAACCCCGCCAGCCTGCGAAACTTCCCATGCAGGATCGGCGTCCAAATTGGGAAAATACGTGTCCACGGGATGAACGCAGTGGTTATGCGTGACCTCGGCCTCCACGCAGTACGGCAAAAACTGCCGATAGACATCGCCACCACCGATCACCCAGGCAACGGGCTCATCGGCAACCGCGGCGAGCGCCTCGTCGATACTATGCACCACGTCGACGCCCTCGGGAGCAAAGCTCTCGTCGCGGGTGAGCACGATATTGCGACGGTTCTTGAGCGGACGCCCGCCGGGAAAACTCAGCAGGGTCTTGCGCCCCATAATAACCGGGCAACCTTTGGTGCACGCCACAAAATGGCGCATGTCGGCGCGATTGGACACCACCATGTCGCCCTCGCACCCAATGCCCCAGTCGTCACACACGGCGACGATAGCAGATAGCTTACACGTCATGAGCGCCACCTACACTGCAATGGGAATGTTCTTGACCTGCGGGCCGTGCTCGTAGCCCTCGACGATCAGGTCGTCAGTCGTAAACGCGTAGAAATCGTGCACGTCGGGATTAAGCGTTACCTTGGGCGCAGCAAACTGCGGACGCTCGATAAGCTCGCGGACGATATCGACATGACGATCGTAAATGTGGGCATCGGCAATCACATGCAGCAGCTCGCCGGGAATCATATCGACCGACTGCGCGACCATCATCAGCAAGACGGCGTACTGGCACACGTTCCAGTTGTTCGCGGCCAAAATGTCCTGGCTGCGCTGGTTGAGAATCATGTTGAGTGTGGGCTTGTCGTCCTGCGGGCGCTGCGTGACGTTATAGGTCACGCTGTACGCGCACGGATACAGGTGCATCTCGGACAAGTCGCTAAACACGTACGTGTTGGTCATGATGCGGCGGCTGTACGGCGTGTGCTTAAGGTCGTACAGCACACGGTCCATCTGGTCAAAGTCGCCCTCGGCATAATGGCTCTTCTGGCCAATCTGGTACCCGTAGGCCTTGCCGATGGAGCCAGTCTCGTCGGCCCACTCATCCCAAATATGGCTGTTGAGGTCGTGGACGTTATTTGACTTCTTTTGATAGATCCACAGAATCTCGTCCATGGCAGACTTAAG
>OIWQ01001952.1_pt1 | contig 22852 bp, 9 predicted proteins | sample 1587571 | NCBI WGS metagenome assembly OIWQ01 (sample SAMEA3888910, study PRJEB22519) | human gut metagenome | biome: human gut; feature: human-associated habitat; material: faeces | place: Denmark | collected 2010 | reverse complement strand
GGACACTACGTACCTCACCCATCATATCAAGATCCACAATCTGCAAGGCCAGCGTGTCCGGAATACGCTGCAATTCATAACGGGGGGCAAGATCCTGCAAATGCCTGTTGGCATAAAGTAAAAGAACATCGAGCGTATAGCCTTGAGCTATTTCCTTAAACTTAGTCCCCGTTTGGGAACCGAACAACTCATTCAGTTTCGCCCAATTCTCGTAGATGGAAGTTTTCTCCTCCAATTCCTTCTTAATGCCGGCTATGCGTTCTTTACCTTTTATATGATTCTGTATCGTCACTTCTATTTGGGCCAAGCGCCCGGTTTCCGCTTCTTTGGCGGCGGTGCAGGCTGTCAATGTTTCAGCCAGCGACTCCCTGCTCTCCGTGATATCCGGTTTCAAGGGAGCTTGCTGATGTTCCTCCTTTTTCTGTCTTCGCTCTGAAAGGACTGCCTGAAAAACGGTTTCCTTCTCTTTCAATGCATTCAATGCTTGTTTTTCAGCCAGTATCCAGTTTTTGTCTTTGGAAAGCAATTGTTCCAACTCGGCATACGTTTCCTTTTGAAGAGTGAGCCACTCGTTTATTTTCAACTCGTCTTGTTGCAAAACAGCAATCAGACGGACTAATTCCTTTTCCAACTGCGCGATCTGCCCTTTGTAAGATTCTGCTTGTACGGTTAGAGAATGATGCAAGTTCATTGCTTTTTCCTGTTGTTGTTCCAATTCCTTTTGTCGTTTAACATTGTTTGCAACGACCTTTTCGGTAAGTTCACCATTCAACAGAGAGGCGCGCAGACAAGTGCGTTCTTCCAGTTCAGTCTGTTGCTTTTCTTCTTTCTGTTTTTTCTCTTCGTACAAACGAATAGCATTCGCCTCTTCATTTTTCAAACTATCCCTTTGGGCAGATTTTGAGGTAAGAGCCTCTTTTATTTCGGTCTGCTCCTGCAGACGGGTATTCCATTGCCTGCCGAATTGCTGGACATAACGTTTCAACGTTCCCTGCTCCAATAAATCCTTCCAAGTAGGAATAATGGAAACGCAGGTTTCAACTTTTTTCAAGATATCTTCACTTTGTACTGTATAATTCTCAATCAAGGTGGACAGACGGGCCATCTCCAGTTGACGGGCATTCAACGTATTCTTCAGTTGTTCCATTTCCTTAGCAACCTGTTCTTTGGCACGGTTCAGTTCTTCTTCCTGCAAGGATTGGACATTGATCTGTTCCCTCATCGGATGATGAAGACTGCCGCAAACAGGGCAAGGTTTTCCCTCCTCCAACTGCGCACGGAGCAACAGAACTTCTGCCGGCAACAGACGGTTCAGGCGCTCGGCCTCTTGTTGTACGGATTTCAAACGTTGTTCCTCCATTTCATTCGCATTCTTTACTTTCTCCAGCAACTGCTGATTCGACAGAGTCTGCGTCTTTGCTATTTCCAAATTACTAAGCAAACTGGTTATCAATTCAACAGCCGGAATAAGTTGGGAATAAGCAGTATATCGCTCAAACCAAGTTTGCAAAATGTTTTGCTTCTCTGCCAACAGACTTATTTCCTTTTCAGTCCTACAGATAGATTGATGCAAATTATCCTTAGCTTGTAATGCCAAAGCCACTTCCTTCCGGCTTTCCACCAGTTGTTTTCTATTTTCTGCCAATTGCACATCCAATGCTCTAGCCTTATCCAATTGTGGTTCTTGTTGTAACAGATAAGCCTTGAATTCCGTTTGCGCCTTCTGAGCAGCTTCCCACTGTGCGGTCGCGGAAGTTTGCAAAGCAGCATTTTTCTGTATGGCAACCTGTATTTCGTTCAATCGGGAACGTCCGGCAGTAGTCTGTTGCCGGGCATTACGCTGTTCCATATACACATCGCGGATATCCTGCGCCTGCTCTATACGGGACAACAGTTCATAACGCGGACGGGCTGCTTCTATTTCTTTTCTGACAACCGAAAGTGTTTCTTCCGCCTGTATGCAACCTGTATTCAAGCGTCCTTCTTCTTCCAGCCATTTCAACTTGCCGGACAGGGTTTCCTCTTTTTTCTTCGAAACGGACAAGCGAACTTGTAATTCTTCCTTTTCAGCTGAAAGTTGCTGTAATTGCTCTTCTGTCAACAACTCAATGCCTTTGATACGTTCTTGCAATAATTTATATTCACCTTCCGCCCACTTGGTGCGTTCATAGATGGAAGCAGAGATACGTGAGTAAATTTCGGTTCCGGTCAACTTTTCCAAGATTTCGGCTTTGTCAGTCTGACGAGCCTTCAGGAAGGTGGCAAAGTCACCTTGAGCCAGCAATACAGAACGGTTAAACTGTTCAAAAGAAAGCCCGATTAATTTACTGATGTGAGATAATAATTCTGTCTTTGTTCCTTGCTGTTCTACTCCTGAAGTGAGGTTAGTCAATGTCATTTCCACTTTTTGCAAGGAACCATCCACTTTGCCACGCGAACGTCGTACCGTCCAACGTGAGCGGAAAACCTCCCCTGTCAAAGCTACAAAGTCCACTTCCGAATAACCTTCGGCCGTACCCCGACGAAGGATGGAACGGCTGTCGTTTTGAGCAATTCCCCTGTCGGCGACATCCATAACAGAAACGTTATTCTCTTTCGCCTTGTTCATACGCGGCGTACAATCAAACAAGGCCAAGCATAAGGCATCCAACAAGGTTGACTTTCCGGCTCCGGTACTGCCTGTAATGGCGAATATACCTGCCGAACATAAAGGCTCAACGGTAAAGTCAATAACAAATTCGCCTTCCAATGAGGCTAGATTCTTCCCTCTTATCGCTACTATTTTCATATTCCGGCCTCCTTGATCACACTTTCCAACAATTGTTTCATGGTATCGGGCATCTCCGTCCCTCCATATTTTCGTTTAAAGACATCCAGTGCCATATCCAGCGGACGGATGGTCTGCAATTCCTCATAGGAAGTGGCGGCAATGCCACTTGCCTTTTTCTGTGGAAGCATGGCGGCGATGCGTGCCAAACGGACTGCTTTCCCTTTCAAGGCCTCCTCAATCTTATATTTATAAGAAGGCTCGGGTTCAGTCATTAAGATCTTGATTTCCAGATAAGGTGAACGCAACGTGACATCACCATCAGGCAATTCACCAATGACTTGCAACACTTCTTCCAACGGACGAGCTTGAGGGGGAATGCTCACCAAACCGGCTAACGGCTCGAACGCTAATTTATTAATGTCGGTACCCTCGGCATCTATCGTTATCATGACTACCCCTGAAGTATTGTTCCTTTCAGCAAAGGACATAGGCATGGGAGTTCCGGAATAACGCACATTGTCCCGATGGGACACGCGTTGGGAACGATGCAGATGTCCCAATGCAGTGTAGGTGATGGCCTCATCAAAAGCATCGGGGGATACACACTCTAAGCCGCCGATAACGGTACGTTCTGAGCGGTCGTCTTCCGAGATTTCGGAACCGGTGGCTTGCAGATGTCCCATGGCGACAACAGGTTTTCCTTTCTCTTTTACTTCGTTGAAAAGCTGTTCATAAAGCTGCTGGATTCCCTTTGAATAGGTTTCAGCCGAAGGGTAATCTCCCTGACGCAGATAGGGGACGGCAAGACAATAAGCAGCAATTTCCCGATGTGGGGGAATATTCAGGCTTACGGTTGATAAGGGCCGGGAAGACGCATCCGAGCGGACGGGTGAATCAGAACTTACGGTATAGATAGGTACAATAAGATGTTGCAGGTCGATGTTGCTCTCCGCATTGCGACGCACGATGCCGCGGACGGTGATGTTCAGATTCTCCAATAGTGGGTTGGGTGCCTCCAAGCGGGCGGCCGAATCGTGATTTCCGGCAATGATGATAATTTGCAGAGAGGGGTTCCCGGCCGTCACTTCCCTCAGAAAGCGATAATACATTCGTTGTGATTCTGCCGAAGGATTCGGACTGTCGAATACATCGCCTGCTATCAGTAATACATCTATTTCATGCTGTTTTATCTGCTGTTTCAGCCATTCAAAAAAGTGGAGGTGCTCCTCCCGCCTGTCGTATTCATAAAAAGTCTGACCCAAGTGCCAGTCCGCTGTATGGAGAATTTTCATTATCTGTTCGGTGTTTATTTCTCGCAAAAATAGGAAAACAAAATGAAAAAAGGTATTTCTTTTAGGCACAACCTCTAAATGAAAACTATTTTTCATGCAGAAAACAAGCAGACATGCCACCTTTTCGCTATCTTTGCCATACGAAATAAAAAGGAGAAAGGAGAGCATCATGAGTACAATCACATTGGAATCAATGCAAAACGAACTGATTCGGGAAATTCTGGACATCAAGAATGTAAAGGTGTTGGAGTCTGTAAGAAAGACTCTTATTCATGCTAAAAAGGAAATGGAATCTGTTTCTACCATGGTGGCAGAGGATGAAGAACCCTATATGACCAAAAGTGAAATAATGGACGGACTATCCGAGGCTTGCAAAGACATCAAACTGATGCGTGAAGGAAAACTTAAAGGCCGTCCCATAGAAGAATTGTTCAATGAACTAAACTAAATAGAAGAGCTGTAGGATTTTCATTCTTTTACAAATTCTGTTACCAAACAAGCATCGAAGCCTAAAAACAAAATTTTCTGCCATGCAGTATTCCGATACTTCATACATTTATATAATATATGAATCTAAAAAAACAACACATGAAAAACAAAAAGCTATTCGGACTCCTTTGGATGTTCTTTCTGGTTGCCACTCTTCCGGCCTGCCACAACGACGATGATGGAAAAATAATCGACACTCCCGAATTTTCAGCTAAAGAGCTTGAAGTCCCCTTAGGAGGAACCGGCATAACAGAAGTGTTGGCCAACGATGAAGTGATACTGGAAGTGACAGACCCTGACATTGCCACAGCTGCCCTCATTTCTGAAACAAATGCCTACACCCCCAAACGTTATGTATATGTGGCAGGAGTAAAGAAAGGTGAAACCACCTTACAGCTGACCGACAAACTGACAGAGAAAAAAATCATACTACCTATAACGGTAACAGACGGCTACCTGGCCTGTAATATCATTGAATCCAACCATCCGGCTTTTGTAAAAGGCAGTATTCTACCTACCTTTACAAACAATAAAGAACGAGATTTTGGATTTTACACATTAAATCATAAATACACAAAGTTGGGAAGTTATGCCCCCTCGGGGGCGACGGATGGGGGATTTGACCTGACATTGACCTACGCCACCAACGAAGAAGGGAAATTCACAACAGATGAGAATATCCCCCCAGCGACACACCGGTTCGGAATTTTACCTGAAAGTAACGACCAGGGAAAACATTGGCTGACGACATTTTTTAGTACGATTCAAACGGAGGATATGGAAACTGCATTTCAAAGTCGTACGTCTGTCATAGAAGCAGGCCTCATCTATCTACAAGAAATAGGAACTGAATACAAGATCGGTCTAGTGCTTTCTAACAAGATTTATACTTATAATCAAATAATAAATATAGGTAACAGGTAAAAAGAATAAGGGGACTGACTGTCCGAAAACTCCATGAACGTTATCATTATATCATTCTAAAGAGCGTGAAGAATCTGAATACATAAACTTTATGATAACAGATCCTTCACGGTGTTCAGGATGACAAAATGATAGGCTGTTTTAGTTTTGACACACCTCCGTTCTTCTTACTTTAAAGCATGTATTTATTCAGTCACCAACCGCACCTCATAAATATGCGGAGTCACTTTCTCATTTCCTTTACCTATCTTTATCTCCAACTGCTCATTAGATTGCATAGATACAGGCACATCAACTATGCCAACCGACAAATCCGAAGCTGGTTTGTCAGCTAATTTACCTACTTCCTGCCCGTTTATCCATACTTTTGCATCCTTACGAATCTCAGGACGGAACAGGATATGAACCTTATTAACAGGTTTTCCGTTCGTTTTCATACGATAACTAAACCAACCGGTTGTCTCGCGCCAATGAACACCTTCGTCATCCCCCGTACGAGAGTTCTCCATCCGGATGAAATGGTCGCTTTCCGGTTGCTGTTCCCCACAAATCACCTTGTCGGTAGTAATACCATCCAATGCAGCACGTTCCTTCTCTTCTTTCGCTAACTGTTCCTGCCTTGCCTTCAACTCCTGTTTGGACAGGACGGGCCAATAAACCATATACCGGCACTCGTATAAACGGAAAAACGGTTCCACAATCATGCCCTCATAACGTTCGGGATAGACTCCGGTCAACGTAAATGTCAACGGTTTGCCTTCCACTTTCTTCAGATGAGAGAGAATATCATTCTTATCCCCCACCATGACAGGCATCGTTTGTAAAGGCAGACGGGGCCCGGCGGCTATGTGTCCGCCACGACTGTCATCGGCGAACATACCATCCTGATTTTGCTTGCCCAATTGGGCGGCCAGCACAATCGGTCCGTATAAGATGGAATAGTTGGCAGAACCATCCGGCAATGCAATGGCACGCAGATGCATCGGCAGTTCCAATCTCACTTTGTCACCTTTTGACCAAGTACGGTTCAAACTAACATATCCCTCTTTGACCGTTACTTTCTGTTGTTCACCGTTGACAGACAAGCGTAATGCTTCCGGATTCGTCCATTCGGGAACACGGAAAAGAAGTGTGAATTCCTTCTCTCCCTTTTCCGGAGAAACGGCAAGAGTTGTCCCTTCCTCATCGGGGAAAGCCGTTTGCTGCTCAATATGGATATCTCCCCAACGCAAGGTAGAGGGAATGAAAAGATTGACATACAGATTATTATCCTTGTGTCCATAAATCATTTCACCATAGCGGGCATGATTTTCCATCCCCGATCCCACACAACACCAGAAACTGGTCTGAGGTTGCGAGTAGACTCTATAATGACCGGCACGCATCGGGGTGAAATAAACAAAACCACCTTGTACAGGATCTTGTGTGGAAAGGATATGGTTATAAAGCGCCCGTTCGTAATAATCCATCAAATGAGCGTCCGCACTCGTTTCATACAACATTTTTGTAAGGCGGAGCATATTATAAGTGTTACAAGTTTCAGGCCCCTGTTCACTGGTGAGCATACTGCTGAAATCATCAGCCGGATGAAAATGCTCACGCACACTGTTACCTCCGATGGTGATACTGCGATGGTCTACCACTGTTTCCCAAAAATAACGGGCAGCCTCACTCCAGTCCCGATTACCTTCCAAATCGGCAATACGTTTGAAACCTATCACTTTCGGTATTTGGGTATTGGCGTGCATGCCGGTCAATTTATCCTCTTGTTTCAATAAAGGCTGCAACACAGTCTGATGAGAGAACTGATGAGCTAGTTTCAAGTAACGTTTGTCGCCGGTGATAGCGGCCACATCGGCAAATGTTTCATTCAGTCCTCCATGTTCGCTGCGCAACATATCCTGTATCTGTTCATCGCTCAGTTTGGATATCAGACGAATCATCCAGTCAGTGAGTTTCACCAACATTTCTTTTGCTTCCTTACTGCCTGTCTGAAGAGTTGCATCACGAAGGCCGGCATACATTTTATGAATATTGTAAAGAGGAACCCAACGATCGTTCAGTCCGAAACCAGAGGCACGAATGTTCCCTTCTTCTATTTCCTTCCACATTTTGCGCCCGTTTGGAACTCCGCACAAATAACCGTCACCGGCGGCATCCTGACAACGTTTCAGTTCACTTATCATATAATCTAAACGAACCTTGATCTCCTGATTGCCTGTAGCGGCATACATATAGGAAAGGGCCGACAAATAATGTCCGCCAATATGTCCGTCCAGTCCTGTATTTTCCCAATTAGTATAATTTTCGGCTTTAGGGAACAGACCAGCCTCCTTCAAATAAGGAGCCAACAAACGATCGGGGTCCATTCCCAGCAGATAACGGATATCCATATCCTCTGCATGTTTGAAAGGGCTGGCGGTGAGCCGCACATCCCTAACCGGAAAACTTTCTACTTTTGTGGGCAACTGAGCATGCAAAGCTACTGAAGCTATGGCAAAAGCGGAAGTGGACAAAATGATTTTAAGTAAATTCATAATTAGGGGTTTATTTCAAAGTCTTATTTCCTTGCAAAATTAATGGAATAAATGAAAACAATCTTTTACTCCTTAAAAAATCCTATTGAATAACCTATGATTAAACAAAGAGCATCCGATGGAACTATTTTGTGAAAATCCAAAGTAAATTCCACCGGATGAAATAACCTGATTATTTAGAATATCCCGGATTCTGTTTCAGATTGCTATTGGTCAACAATACTTTATTTGGAATAGGATACAAATTTTTGGTTTCATCACTCTTATCATGAGAGAACCAAGCTTTCGTGGTGAAGATTCCAAAACGAATCATATCCTGACGGCGGCGTCCTTCCTGACAAAACTCCCAACCTAACTCATCAAGGAAACGACCATATTTAATATCCGCTCCACCATCATGTTCTGCCTTATAACTATCTCTTCGGCCATAATCATATACACTTCCTCCCATCAATTCTGCATCTGTAACTTGCGCTTTTTCAGGATCATTCTTAAAGGCGCGTTCACGTACCTGAGTCACCAAAGCACCTGCTCCCGATTTGCCCAAACGCATCAATGACTCCGCTTTCATCATCAATACATCCGCATAACGTAACAACGGCCAGTCATTACTCAAGCGGTTTGTTATACCGGTGGCATATTCAAACTTACCCCAACGGAAACCATCATCCACATCCGACTGGTCAATAGAAGGGACATCTACCGTATAAATCAATGGCTTTCCATCAATACTACGCTTCAAAATTTCACCGGAATAGGTATATTGCTGGCCTTGAATATAGTTAGCCTCCAAACGTGCGTCATCCTTATCAAAAGAATTAATAAACTGAGGCACTGCACACACACCACCCCAAGGACGTGCAGTCAACTGATAGGTTTCCTGGTTTTCAGGTGCTAAAGTGTACATGTGGAAATCAAAATCATTCCATCCCGTCACATAAATTTCATCAAACGGCAATGCAAAGATTATTTCTTTGGAATTCTCATTATGCGTTACAAAAACATCCTTCTGATTATTTTCCAATGCATATTCTCCGGACTTCTCGGCATAATTAATCACGATATCACACTCGTCGATACATTTCTGCCACTGAGCAGTACCCGACCAGACTTCAGCATTCAAATATATTTTAGCCAGCAATGCATGGGCCGCCCACTTATTGAAACGTCCATAATAATAACCTCTCGGCGTTTCGGACAACAAATCCATATTCTCTGTTATTTCTTTCACAATAAAGTCAAAGACCTCTTTGCGAGTAGACTGTTGCGGTAATGAAGTATCTTTAAAGTCTGTCACAATGGGCACATTACCATACAAATCAATCAAAATATAATAATAGGAAGCCCTCAGTACTTTCAATTCGGCAATCAACTTTTCTTTCGTTTCTCCATCCACACTGATCACACCTTCTTCTATCTGAGATAAAATACGGTTACAGGTATTCACACCATTGTACGTGCGTTCCCATCCTTGAAGTACACCGTCATCCTCGGTAGTCCAAGTATGCTGATGCCATCTTTTATAGATATAACCGTCTACCCATCCAATACCATCGCGAGCGGGAAGAACATCCTGATCCGCACATAATTCCTGTGCACGAACCACTCCGTTCCATTGCAATAACGTTTCGCGCCAAGGTATATAAGCGGCATTTACCAGATAACTGACATCTTCCTCCGTTTTCGGCACGTAATCCTCAGACACTACCTGCCCATAACTCTCATGCAGTAAATCAGTACAAGCTGTATTTCCCAACAATGCGGCTGTCATCAGTCCCATTGTCCATAATTTTATATTTGTTTTCATCTTCAATTCCTTTTTAGTTCATTAAAATTTCACATTAACGCCGAAAGTAAATGAGCGCACACTCGGATATCTGTCACGTGTATCATATCCCGGAGTCAAGCCGTCTGTTGATACTTCCGGGTCAATACCTTTATATCCGGTTATAGTCAAAGCATTCAATACCGAACCATAGATACGGAGTGACTTTATATATTTACCTACCTGACCGAAACTATATCCCAAGGTTATATTGTCAATCTTCCAGTAGTCACCATCTTCTACATAATAGCTGTTGAATTCCGGTTCCACTTCCGGGCTCAACGTATGCTTGCCAAACACCAAGTCATTCACAGATTTCAAACGATTTTCAAAACGGCTGTTCTTTACATTCTCGTAATTCATACGTCCACCATTGATTATCTGGAAGCCAAACGCGCCACGCATAGTCACATTCAAGTCGAAGTTTTTATAACGAAGAGTATTGTTCCATCCTGCATACCATTTAGGAAGACCGTTACCAATCACATGTTTATCTTCAGGAGCATGGGTAAAGTCCTTATAGTTCACCAGCTCACCATTCCTGTCTTCATAGATCCAACGCCCTTCACTGTCTACATCCACTACTTTAAAGCCATAGAAATTACCGATACTTTCACCCACCTGTACTCTGTGAGAATCGGCTACCTGACCGGAGTATTCCACTGTACCCGTATTAAAATAGTCGTAATCCGACTTAAAGATACTGCCAGACAAACTGATTAGCTTATTAGAGTTCAAAGAGAATGTTCCGGTAGTGCTCCATTCAAAATCTTTATTCTGAACAGGAACCACAGTCACCAACACTTCCACACCACGATTTCTCATTGTACCCCCATTGGCCATTGTCTTATTATACAAGTTCGGAGGAGTCGGTACTCCATATTCGTATATCAAGCCATCCACATCACGGTTATAATAATCAATAGAACCGGACAAACGGCCACCCCATGAAACGAAGTCCAAACCAATATTAGTTTCTTTCTTTTCCTCCCATTTCAAATCAGGATTCGGGTTGGATGCCGGAACGATGGTCTGTATCCAATTTCCATTTACAAAAGCATACGATCCGTATTTCAACATAGCCACACCCAGGAAAGGATCTTTAGGCTGTGAACCTGTCACACCATATCCCACACGAAGTTTCAAGTCATCAAAAATCTTCTGATTCTTCATAAATGCTTCTTCGGTAATTCTCCATCCTACAGATACGGACGGAAAAAGTCCCCATGCATTATCAGTACCCCATAACTGACTGGCTCCTTCATAACGAAGGGCTCCCATCAACAAATAACGATTCTTGAATGAATAGGTGGCACGACCGAAAAAGCCGATCAAATTTGTAGGAGTTTTCTTTGAGCCGATGTTCGCTTTACCGTCTTTCAAAGCAGAACCGATGCCAATATTATGCCATCCGCCAAAATAATCATCCTGAAAACCATAGTTATCAATCCAAAGTTCTTCAAAATCTGTTTCATTGTAACTATAACCACCCAAGACACTGAATTTATGTGCACCGATTTCTTTGTTATATTGTGCAGTAAGTTCCATCAACTTCTCCATCTTGGTATAAGCACCTACCGAAGACCAACCTGCCAATCCATCACGCAAAGCAGAAATATGGCTCAAAGTCTCGCCGTAGCCACGGTTCATATTGTCACGAATATAAGAGAATACGGCAGAAAGAGTCAAATCTGTGATAGGATTATAAACAATATTTCCATTGTAACGCAACTGAGTCTTTTTTACATTTCCTTCAGCCTCATACAACAAAGCCAACGGATTCTCATATTCGAATTTGCTCACATTCTCATTCCATGTACCATCCTCATTTCTTACCGGATCAGTCGGGTTTCTACGAGTTGCCTGACCATATACCCAACCTCTGAAGCTACCCCCACTAGTTGTAGATTCCATTTGATTTTTCTTACCAAACAAACCGAATTTCAATTTCAACTTATCATCAAACATACGGTGGGTAACCTCAATACGTCCTTGAAAACTTTCGAAATCTGATTTTTTCATGATCCCTTGACGAGAAGCATAGTTCAAATTGGCAATATAATTAGTCTTTGAGTTACCACCCATCAATGACAAGTTGTGAACATGGCTGATCGGCGTACGGCTAATCTCATCAATCCAGTCCGTATCAGCCCCATGATCCTGGTCGGGATAAAGGGTACGGAACTCATCCGCATTCAACATATCCAATTTCTTGGCAATAAGAGAAGTACTGACGTAACCATTATACTCCACCTGGTTGATATCCACTCCTTTAGCTTGTTTGGTAGTAATCAAAATCACACCATTCGTACCGCGCGTACCATAGATAGCGGCAGCAGAACCGTCCTTCAGCACATCCACACTCTCCACATCTTCCGGAGCCACAGTACCGAGTTCGCCCGGAATTCCATCAATCAACACCAAGGGGGCTGTATTGGCTCCACCAATGGTATTTGTACCACGAAGACGTATCTGAGTACTTCCCGTCGGGTCACCATTAGGATTTGTGATAGCCAGACCGGCTACTTTTCCTTGAATCAGCTGTCCCACATCCTTCACGGCTCCTTTTACAAAGTTATCGGCTTTCACACTAGCTACAGAACTGGTTACATCCCCTTTACGCTGTGTACCGTAACCAATCACCACCACTTCGTCCAAGGTCTTGGTATCCTCTTTTAAAATAATCTCTAATGATTTTTTTCCTACTGTCGGAACTTCCTGAGTGACATAACCAATATAAGAAATAACCAATACACTCTTTGTAGGAACATCCAACATAAAGTTTCCATCAAAATCCGTAATCGTTCCCATGGTATTATTGCCTTTTACGACAACACTGGCTCCTATGACAGGCTCGCCGGAAGAATCCTTCACCTTACCCGTCACTTTTTGCTGGGCTAAGGCTGTTAATGAAAAGCTTAACAGAGTAAGCAACAAAAACAAATGTTTCATTCTATATTAAATTTAAAGTTATACATACCTTTACTGCGGGAATGAATGAAGAAGATGTGTTTTTCTCCCCGTAAAAGGTTGTGGCAAAAGAATGAAATAGGAAATAGAAATACAGGTGAAGAACCATGCTAACAGGGGATACAAATGGCTCTAGCTATAACTTGACGCATTTGTACCCCCTATTTGCAACAATTAAAGGACGGGAAGATGTTTATTCTTCGTGTTGTGATTTCTGGAACTCACTGGGAGTCATTCCAAATTCCTCTTTAAAGCAAGTGGTGAAATACTTCCGATTAAAATACCCCAACGTAGCGGCGACCTCTGTTACACTTTTGTCTTTATCTTCCAACATGTGTCTGGCATGCTTCATCTTGATGTTCCGGATAAAATCCAATGGAGTTCGACCTGTTATGGCTTTCAATTTACGGGTCAAAGTAGAACGGGACATATTCATGGCATCAGCTAGAGCTGTCACATCAAAATCAGGCTCAGTAAGGTTATCTTCCACGGCTTTTACCGCTTTCTCCAATAGAAGTTTGTCCAGTTGTACAAACTCAGGTTCAGGCAAATTCACCTTACTATCCAAATAAATACGCATTTTAATCATCTCCTTGCTGTCCGCCCACATTTCATTATTCTTACGGTCCACGCGCTTCAGATAAAGATACAGACTATAACCGGATACACCCATCACTATCAATACATAGAACAAATACGCCCACCAAGTTTCATAAAAAGCAGGAAGGCGTCGGATAGTCAGTTCAGTTACCTCTTTACTCCAAAGACCATTTTCATCCGTCGCTTTCACCTGAAAAGTATAAGTGCCCTTACTCAGATGATTATAAAAAGCCGAGTTTTTTCCACCTTCCACATATACCCACGCTTTGTCCACTCCTATCAACCGATAAGCATAGCGTATCTTTGAAGCATAACGGTGGTTAAGAGAAGAAAAACTAATTTCCAAATTCTGATCATCGGGATGCAATTCTATCCGGTTAATGGAATTGCTACTCTTTCTATCTCCGAATATCAATGATTCTCCTTGCAACTTTATATCAGTTATCTTGGTCTTCACTGCACTAGCCTTTCTTTCCAACCCGTTTGATGGAGTAACCATGCAAATACCCGGAATGCCGCCCCAATAAATATTGCCATCTTTTGCTTGACAAACAGCAGTGGGAAGAAAGCGATGCAACAAGATAGAACCATCCGTGGTAAGATAGGTGCGGAACGAACCGTTACGAGGATTAAATTCTATCAGTTTCTGGTTCGTATCAATCCAAATATGATTATATGCATCAGCCACTATCTGGTTCACCTGATTACCATTCATGCCGCAGGCCCCATTATAACAAAGCAACTTATTCTCTGAAGGGTCATAAGAGTAGACCCCTCCGTCACAAGTTCCCAACCACAAAATCCCATCAGGAGCGATAGACAGACAGGAGAAGTTCTTTTCTAATTTAAAAGAACGCAGTTTTTCATCTGCCGTTGTCTGAAACAAACCGTTGTCCTGAGTACAAATCCATATCAGTCCTTCCTTATTTTCGACTATCCCCATCACATGACCCACATCCGGATAAACCCGTTTGACTCTTTTCTGACGAACATCATAGCTACAAAGTCCTTTGCTCAAGCCTATCCACAAGATTCCATGCGAGTCTTCATATAATTTTGTCACTGTAGCATTCTGTTCCACCTGTCCGTTCAAGTCGATAACATCTTTCAGATGCATCTCCATTCCCTGACGAGCCATGCCATAGACCCATCTATTCAAATCCTTCGCCACCCAGACCCCGTTATTGATGCGTGCTCTCGTCATCTCTCGTCCATTATTCAAAGGCAAAGAAGCAAGTGCGGGAAAATCCGAATAGATTTTCACTTTATCCTGTTTCAAGTCATACAGTGCAAGACCAGTTCGTTCCTGCATCATCCACATCATGCCATCTCCATCATCACACAAAGCCATTATGGCCGGACTGCGGTTTACCCTGTCCGCCAAAGCGGGCAAAGCATAATCTTTGGTTATATTATCCATCAGATGTAGGATGAAACTAGGACGGTCAAAAGCTGATACCCACAAACATTCCTTTCCTTTCAAGACCTCTACCAGCATGTGGTTGACAGGCAAAAGTCCTGCCGAAAATTTCAACTGCTTCAACGTCCGGTCCGGTTGAATTTGCAAAGCCATGAAATCGTGGCCGGTAGTCAACCAGATATATCCCAGTTTATCATCCTGTGCCAGACTGAGGATGAGTCCGTCCTCCTCACCGGCCGCATTGACCGGTATTTCAGAGTATACAAACATGGAATCCCCTGGGGCCGAAGGATCGAAACGTACCACGCCATCCCCCCAGGTAGCCAACCAAAAATAATCCTGTTCATTATCCTGAACCATCACCGTAGGATTTCGACTTCTCATCTTATCGGGATAAGGGATAAACTCATCTTTTTCTTTGTCCAGATGATATACCCGACCATTCCACACAGAAATAATAATTTCATGGTTGCGACTCTCACAAAATCCGGAGATGGAGGCTCCTCCGTGTTCATTCCGGATAGGATATTCTTTAACCAACTGCCCGTTGGTATCATATTTAGCCAATACAGAGCGATACCCCAGCCACATAGAGCCGTCACTGGTAGCATAAAGATACATCACTGGAATATTCTTCAGACGCTTCGGATCTATAGGATGTACACTGTAATCCGATTTATTAAGAATATATGCCCCTTTGTCTGTACCGAACCATATATTTCCTTTCTTATCCTCAGCGATACATTCTACCAAGTTGTCCTCTAATAGCCCCGGAGTATCAATGTCCGAACGAAACACCTTTACATGATAGCCGTCGTCACGACATAATCCGTTCACCGTGCCATACCACATATATCCTTCACTGTCTCTGAAAACACGATGAATAGCATTTACCGGCAACTGGTCAATGGTAGGAATATCTGTAATAGTTATGTTCTGAGAACACACCAAGAAAGAGAGAAAAGATAGTATAAAGGTCAATATATATTTCATTGTGCTTTCTATTAGAATCATAGACCGCCACAAAATTATAAAAAAGAAATCGGATACTCTAGTAATTTTTAAAATTTGCTAAAGTATCCGATAACTGTTCTATCTGCAAGTTTCCTACTTTTGGAATCTTCTCCTTACATCTGTGTTTTATTTTTCTTCTGTAGCACCTTCATTTTAATAACCGAAACCGGTTGTTTTTACATATACCTTATAATCTTTAATCATGCCTGGAGCTCCTTGTTCCGCACGCGGCAGGATACGAAAACCAGTCACGTTATATTCCTTGCCGAGATCTATCACCACCTGATGGGGATAAGCTGTATTGTCCACCGTCTGCCAGAAAGTACTTTCCTGCAGGTCATAGATCTTATCGGCTGTGCGGTTGCCGCTACGGGTCTCCTCGCTGTCGGCATAAACAATCTTCCAGTTTTCACGAGAGATTTTCTGTCCTTTCTCATCCAACACGTCAAACTCCGCAATAGCAGCAATATTGGTATTATCAAAGGAAGCCAAGCCTTCCAGACAGAAGTAACGTCCTTTCGTAGCAGGTACTTTCACTTCCTGCCAACCGTTACCTGGTTTGAAAGTACCGGCAGCTACCGGTGTTTCCTTCTCCAGTTTAATGGTTTGCCCCTGTTTACGATGCGTTTCTGGAACAGCTACGCGAAGCATATCCAAGATAGGTTTGTCCAATCCGACGATGGTCGCCTCTTTCGGACCTTTCAAGTCAAGAACAATGATTTCGTTCACTCCTTTTTTCAGCCAGCACCCCGGCATGAACAGAGTCTGCTGAGGACCGATCTCCCAGAAACGTCCCATGGCACGGCCATTCACCCATACCATACCTTTTCCCCATGACTCCATATTCAGGAATGTATCAGCCACCTTATCCAAGGTAAAAGTGGCGCGATAGTAGGCCGGAACACTTTCATCATTTTTTTCTATGCCACAGGCGGCAGACGAGTTCATATCCTGAAAATTCCGGGAAGATACAAATTCATAATCTACGGGAAGATTATAAACAGTCCAGCCTTTCAACGTTTCAGCATTCTTACCGTTCACCAGTTCCACTTTTTCGGTGATTCCCTTACGGTCGTGAATGGATTTGTCAAAGTTCACACGTCCCATGGCTTCCACCAATAAATCAAGCTGAGTTCCGGCTTTCAATGCAGGTAATGTCAACTCCTGCTCTCCGCCACGGCGGTCCAGACGCCCCAACAGTTTCCCGTCGGCAAAGATCTGTGTCCAGTCATGTTGTTCGGTAATTTTCAAAATGGTTCCTGCTTTCACATCTTCCGGCAGACGGGTACGATACAGAATACTTCCCCAACCCTGGTCAAATTTCTCCATCGGCCGGATCTCCTCTGTCTGCTTCGGTTCGGGAAGGTTGTTGATCAGCGGAGCCACTTGAGTGAATTTGATAGCCGGAACTTCCATTACCGGTAAGGCTTCGGGAACTTCGGGCAATGTCTGGCCTTCGTCCATGTAATCCTTCAACATATTGCGCAAGGCGAAATATTTGTCGGTGGTCCAGCCCGCTTCGCTGATAGGAGCATCATAGTCATAACTGCTGCACATAGCCGAATAAGCCGGATTATTAGCACCGCCCCACCAGCCAAAGGTCGTTCCTCCGTGAGTCATGTACAGACTGAAGGAAATGCCTTTGTCCATCATCTCTTTCAGACCATCCACCATGATTTGTCCGTCACGGGTTTCGTGCTTACGTCCCCAGTGGTCAAACCATCCACTCCAGAATTCACTGCACATCAGTGGAGCGTCAGGACGTACTTCTTTCAGTTTGGCAAACTGCTTGTCGATATCGGCTCCCGTACCGAAGTTTACAGTCCAAAGCAAATCATCCAAACCGTTATTCAGGAAATTAGAACTCCAGTCACATTGGAACAAAGGCACTTCGGTGAAGCCTGCGGCGCGTACCGTGTCACGGATGGCAGACACATAGGGCTTGTCCGTGCCATACGAACCATATTCGTTTTCCACCTGCACCATGATGATGTTACCGCCACGGGTAATCTGCAAATCCTGCAATTGCTTGCCCACTTCATGCATAAAGGCTCCCACGTGCTGCATATAGAAAGGATCGAGAGTGCGAAGCTGCACGCTGTCGTTCTTCAGCAGCCACCAAGGCAGACCGCCCATTTCCCATTCCGCACATACATACGGGCCGGGACGCACAATGACGTACATGCCATGCTTCTGAGCCAATTTACAGAAAGCCGCAATATCTTTGTTGCCTGTAAAGTCATAATTGCCGGGAGTTTCCTCATGCAAATTCCAAAAGACATATAGACAGAGCGTATTCATGCCCAAGGCTTTACACATTTCGATACGATGTTCCCAGTATTCACGGGGAATGCGTGGATAATGCACCTCTGCCGCTTTGACCACGAACGGTTTCCCATTCAGCAGAAAGGTATTCTTGCCTGCTTCGAATGTTCCGGACTTATTGCCGGCACATCCCGCCAGCAGCAGGACTGCCAGCAACAAAGTCAGTAATTTCTTCATGTTTATTTATCTATTGTTATTTTTCATTCTTGTTTATCCGGATTACTGTAAATGAATAAGCCGGCAATTCATATCCGAATTTCTCGCTTACTTCCATTGTACCGGCTACAGGACGAGCCTGCTTGTCGGTCGGCTTGCCTGCCAGAACCGTCTTTACGGCAGTGGTGTTCATTCCTTCCAAAGATGGGAGCTCCACCTTCGCATTCACCGCTACCGGCAGCAGATTCACCAGTTTCACGATCATATCTCCTGTCTTTCCGTCGCGGACTACCGACACACCTACCCGTTTCTTCACCGCATCTTGTGCATTATCCAAAGTCACGGAAGAAGCGATGTATTCACTGCCCGCATTTTGTCCGTACATCTGCTGCGCATAGTAACCTACGGTGGGTTTCACCTCCGTATTATTGAAATAAATCAAATCCGGATTCCACTGGGTATGTCCCTCCTTGGCCAACAGAGGAGCGTATGAAGTCATGGTCACCACATCAGCATTACGTTCCACGGAAGTCAGGTACAAGGCCTCAGCCAATGCTGTTTCCATGTTGTTGGGGCGTCCCGGCAGGTGAGCCGCATACTCTCCCAGATACACTTTTGCCTTGTTGCGATCATAACGGTCATAGAAATCCTGGTTGTTGATAAACCATCCCGGAGTATTGTAATAATGCTCGTCCACCATCGGAATACCCATTTTGGTAGCAAATTTCCATCCTTCCTCATAATCACTGCCCTCATAGAACGGACCTACGGTTCCGATAACGGTCACTTCGGGATATTTCTCCTTCACCGCATTGAAAATCATAGTGAAACGTTCTTCAAAGATATCGGTAATCAGGTCCTCGTTACCAATGCCGATGTATTTCAGGTTGAAGGGCTTGGGGTGTCCGGCTTGCGCACGCTTCTTTCCCCATACGGTCTTCTTCGCATCTCCATTCGCATATTCTATCAAGTCCAATACATCCTGCACGTACTGCGGCATTTCCTCCATCGGGATTCCGCCTTGCTGACCGCCACAACCCAGTTCGCCTACCGAGTGATGGCTGCAAGTTCCCGAGTTCTGACAAGGCACTCCGGCTGCCACCACGGGAACAGGTTCAGCACCCATGTCCTCGCAGAACAAGAAATATTCATGATATCCCAAACCACGTGTCTGATGATAGCCCCACAAATTGCGCAGAGGCTTACGTTCCTCCAACGCTCCTATAGAGCCTTTCCAATCATAAATATTGTCCACACCATCTCCGTGAGCCACACATCCGCCGGGGAAACGGACAAAACGGGGATGAAGGTCGGCCAAGGTCTGTGCCAAATCGGCGCGCAGCCCGTTCTTTCTGCCTTTAAATGTATTCTGTGGGAAAAGAGAAACCATATCCAAGGCATACTTCCCAGCCATCTGCGGACAAACGGACAACACGGCATCCGCAGCATCCGCAGCATCCGCCGTTGCTGTCAGTACAGCCTTTTGTTTTTTCCACTCTGTAGATGAAACCCGAATAGCAGCCTGCGCAATCTCCTTGCCGTCTTTGGTAGTCAGTCTCACAAGCACTTTTCCACCTTTCGTATCATCCAGCACTTTGGAAAACACAGAGAAGTCATACTTCTCACCTTTTTTCACGGCAATACCGTCAAAACCGTTATTCACCAGGGCAGCACCCGGGCGGTGTACCTCCAACACTGCATAGTGGGCATTGTTAGCATGAATGGGACTGTCCTCACTGACAGACAGTTCCGCATTAGTTCCCTGTATGCTCCACGCATACGTGCTGTTCCAGTTCTTATCTCTTGCGCCGTCTTTAGCAGAATATTCAAAATCACGGTTCTGAACCAGCTCCGCATACAACCCGCCATCGGCCCCATAATTGATATCCTCAAAGAAAATACCTATTAAATGCTCGCTGATGGGCTTTACCCGTCCGGCATCCACCCGGATGGTGGCAGTGACCGGTTTCAGTCCGGCAAAACGAACGGCGTCCTGTTCGGTACGCTCATTATTCTGTATATCGCGGAATTTCTTATGCTCGGCAAAACGAATCAACTGTTCTATATCCACATAAGGTACTTTCTGCATATAGCCGTTCAAAGTATCTTTATCAAGGACAATCTGCCGGGCAGTGACCAGTCGGGGCACAGCAGGCTTCTCCGCATTGACATATTGTTGGGGAGCCCACTTCAACAAGTCGGAAGAATGGGAAGTACCCCATACTTTTCCGCTGGGGGTGAGCTGCCACCGGCAATACCAACGTCCGTCTTCCGCTTTTTCCAGAAGAGGTTTAATCATTCTCTTTTCCGACCCCCAACGTCCGAAGTCACATTTCAGATAGGCAAAGCCATCGGATACACTCAGCCACTTGTCGCCATCGGGGCTCCATGCGAATTTCAGTCCGCTGCGTCCCTCGTCTTCCGGATGGGCGTAAGAGAAGATGTAGACCGAATCGGGCTCATTATATACTTTTTCCACGGCAGCACAGACGGATTGGCCTGCTGCCAATGAGGCGATTGCCAGAGATAATAAGGTCTTTTTCATGGTATATACTTTATTGTTATGTTTCTTTTATAACGTGGGAACAACCTTCCTGATGGTTCCGTCCGGATTAAATTCCATACGGTCTATACATACTTCACGATGCACGCCAGGACCCTTCTCACGGTCTATAAAGTTCTTATTAATACGATGATATACAATGTACCACTCATCCGTACCCGGAATTTGTAGGACTGCATTGTGCGCAGGTCCATAGATTTCCTTTGCAGGATCCTGAATCAGCACCACCGGCTTCTTGGCCACCTTTATGGGACCCAACGGAGATTTTGACGTACCGTATGCCACATGATAGTTAGGCGAACCGGTATCGTCCACAGACCACATAAAATAGTAAAGTCCGTTACGATAGAACACATACGCCGCTTCACGGAAAGCATAATCCTTCAGGCTTCCCCCTTTCGGAGTCAATACGGTCAGGGTATTCTCCTTGATGGAAAGCATATCCTCATTCAGCTCGGCGCCTGCCATATAGCCATTACCCCAATACAGATAGGATTTTCCCGAAACCGGATCGGTAAACACATCTACATCAATCTGCTGTCCGTGGCCCACAGGAGATTCGGTGAGGATGGGATGTCCCAAGTCTTTGAACGGACCGGTGGGAGAATCGGCTACCGCCACCCCGATCTGCTTGCCGCCTCCGGCTGTAGGGTTACCACTGAAATAGAAAAAATATTTATACTTTCCGTCCACCATTTTTTCTTCAATACATGGAGCCCACGCGTTTCCATCCGCCCATGTCACCTGGTCGGACTTCAGGTCAAGCATCACGCCTTCGTCCTTCCAGTCTTTCAAATTATCTGAGGAAAAGACCGTAAAGTACCACCCGCCCCATCCGGGCTGTCCGTCGGTGGTAGAATAGATATAATATTTTTTAGTCTGATGAGAATACAATATTTCAGGGTCGGCGTGAAACCCTTGCAATACCGGATTGTTGGGGATAGTCATATTATCCATTTCCTTTGAAGGCCACTTGTCAGTGATACGCTTCAGCTCGGCACGGGTAATGGGGATGATGGTTCCGTGGCGCGGATGAAAGTTCATCTTTACCTCACTGTCTATCACTTTAAAGTTCTTCAGATCGGTGGTTTCGGTAAACTGGTACTTCCCCTTCATATACACATCATACATCAGGATGTATTTGTCCTGACCTATCAGTTTGAAAGTTCCCGCACCTTCCACCGCTTCCGTGGTCTGCTGCTTATAGTCGGGCTGTTCCTCCCATTGACCGGAAGTAAGAGAACGAGTGGTCGCTACCTTGATCCCGTTTCCGTGCCCTTCGGTTTTATAAAACAGATGGAAGATTCCGTCTTTAAAGACGATATCACCGTCTATGCAAGATTTCTTGTTTTCAGGGATGAAAAGCGGTTTCGGTTCACCTTCCAGGTCGGTGAAATCTTGGTTGGCATAGGCATAATAAATCACGTCCGCGCCGTCACCGTATTTCATCGACCAATAAACCATATATTTTCCGGCTTCCGGGTCAAAGATAGTTTGCGGTGCCCACACCCGTTTCAGTTTCTCCTGTCCGGCATAACGCTTCTGCATATTGACGATGGAAGAAGTCCAATTCACCAAATCGGTGGATTTCAGCAACACCATGGCACGGTTGGAGTCCCAGCCGTTGTCCGAAACCATATCAGTCACCACCATATAGAAAGTCTTTCCATCCTCGCAACGCAGAATGTGCGGGTCACGCACGCCACCGGTAGAGCTGATGATTTTGGAGTCGATGACCGACTTGTTGTCGTTCAGTGCCCAGTAAGTGTATCCATCCGTGCTTACCGCATAACATACGGCTTCCTCGCTGATGTGGTTACCTGTGAAATAGGTAAAGAGATAAGCTATGTAATCTTTTTCGGCTACATTGTTTTGTTTGAAAATAGTCTGCTGCGCCCCTGCCATCCAAGGCAGCAAACAGGCAAATAAGGTGATAAAAAATTTGTTTTTCATATAATTAGTCCTGA
>OIWQ01001951.1_pt1 | contig 22860 bp, 20 predicted proteins | sample 1587571 | NCBI WGS metagenome assembly OIWQ01 (sample SAMEA3888910, study PRJEB22519) | human gut metagenome | biome: human gut; feature: human-associated habitat; material: faeces | place: Denmark | collected 2010 | reverse complement strand
GGAAAGCCTGCACCGTGTCAGGAAACCCCGCGCTTTCAAGCGCGGGTTGTTTAGGTAAAGCCCCGGCACAACGCCGCAGGCAGTGTCCTTTTCAAGGGTCTTCAGTCGTATCGCTGTGAGGCGTTCAGCTACTCTCATGCCGCTCTCCTGCGGGTTGGAGGCTATGCTCCCAAAAGTTCCGAAGAAAAAATGAAAAATTCCGAAGAAATCATACCCATTGGGAGCATAGTTGGGTGAAATCATTCGCGAGCTGGAGGGAGTTTGATATAGAACGACAGAGAACAACAGAGACTGACGGTAGGCAGTGTTTCCATTTAAATTCATCGTATTAGGTGAACAATGGAGACTGAGGGAGATTATCTGAGAATATCTGAAATTCGAATTATGGTAGGCCCAGTTGGACTCGAACCAACGACCAAGGGATTATGAGTCCCCTGCTCTAACCGACTGAGCTATGGGCCCTTGTTTTCCGGTGCATCTGCCCGAGAAAAAAACGGGCAGAAGGAAAACTTCAAAACCGGCGGCAGGCAGAACCGGCCAAGGTTTTGAGCGGCCGATTTTACATGAGGTGCGTTTTTCGCGCTATTCTTCACGCGTCACCGCATGTCGCACACCACAAACACAGGCGCAGGGCGGGTCAACACAAACTTTTTCTCAAGGATTTTCAGAATCATGGCCAAGAAGACAACCTACCTTATCGGCAAAGGCGGCGTGCTGACTGTCAAAGACTTTGAACCCCGTACCTTCGGTGAGGCGCTTGAAGCCGATCTGAAAAAGGGCTGGAAAAAGGATCCCGCCAAGCTTGTGAAGGCCGTGGAAACCAACCCCGATATTCTGACGGCGGCAATTGGTCTCATGAGTGCTGCGCAGGACGTGATCGGTGGTGAACTCGACAAGCTTTCCTCGGCAATTGACGCGGTTTACGAAAAGGCGATCAACGACGGTGACCGTGACTTCACGGACGATGAAGCAGCGCTTTTGGACGAACTCGAACCCAACGCCGAAGCCTTGGACGATGATCTTGAAGATCTGCAGTTTATGACGCCCGCCGAATGGATCGGGTCAGCTTCCAAAAAGGGCTATGCCGCCATTGTGAATGTCTTTGAAGAGTTCATGAGCCTTCCGGTTACGGACGGCTGGGAGTGCTTCAGCCCGGCCCTTGATACCTCCGAAGGTGCGGCCGCCCACCGTCTGCGCCAGATCGGTGCCGAAACCTCCGACGCGCTCGGCCTTGACTTTGAAATCGGCACGGGCATTGCACCGGTGGAAGTGAAGACCATGTTGTCTGCGACGGAATTTACCGCCAAGGCAAAGGCCTTGAAGATTGCCGTTGAAACGGCGTCTGCGGCCAAAAAGGCCGTGAAGACTGAGAAAAAGCCCGCCGCCAAAAAGACGGAAGTGAAGAACGCTGCCGCCAAAAAGGCGGCAGCAAAGAAAGCAACCAAATCCGCAAAGGCTGTGAAGAAGACAGCCGCAAAACCCGCGGCAAAGAAGACGACCGTCAAAGCGGCCGCTAAGACCGCAGCAAAGAAGACGGCCGCTAAACCGGCTACGAAGCCCGCGGTGAAGGCGCCTGCCAAGGCCGCCGCCAAGACAGCTGAAAAGAAGGCAGTGAAGGCAGCCCCCAAGAAGGCCCCTGCCAAAAAGGCCGCTGCACCCAAGGCCGCGGCGAAACCCGCTGACAAACCCGCTGAGAAACCTGCAGCAGACGCGAAGAAAGCCTAAAGATTCTTTCTGAACGTACAAAAAACGGCCGCCGCGGAAAGTCCCGCGGGCGGCCGTTAACCTATTCCGGGAGAAAGCGCTGTGCTTAGCAGCAGCCGCCTCCGAAGAGTCGGGCAAAAAAGCCCGGCTTTTTCACGTAGTCAGCACAGGCAAAACTTGTGACCTCGTAGCCCGTGGGGTCGATCGCGGCCTTCACCTGCGCCTCACTGAGCGGGACTTTCGAGAGAATCACCGTCTCGTTTTTCTTGTGCGAGGAGGTGACTTTTTCCACGTTGAAATTCTTACGGATGGTCTCGTTGATGTGCGCTTCACACATCTCGCAGGCCATGCCTTTCACACCGACGGTAATCTCGTACATAAAGAACCCTTTACGGTAAATGAGAACTGTTCTCAGATTGTAGTCGCCTGCAGGCGATGCGGCGCAGCCGGCAGACGACGGAAACAGGTTAGTGGTTCTTAAAATCCACAATCCCCGGTGCACCGCGTTTTCCGCGCGGCGTCCCGTAGGTAAGCGCCACGCGGCGGCTCACGGCAAGATAAAGCGTCCAGCCGATCGTCCAGCCGAAAATCTCCACAAGCGAAAACGTGGTGAGTGTGGCCTTAAAGTACCAGCTCTGCAGCATCGCAACGCCCGGCCCCATGATCCAGAGCAGAAGGATCGTGACGGCGACGGCCGAGGGCTTACGTTTGACCGTAATCTGCCAAAGGATGACCGCGCCGAAAACGAGCGCGAAAAAGGAGGGGAGAACCGCGACCATGGCGTCCGTTAATGCTGAGGGCGCTTTTTCCACGACGAAATAAAGCTCGCCGGCGAGGTAAAAGGTCTCCCAGACGCCGCGCATAAACCAGCCGACCTGGCCCGCAAGAAACACAATGAGCCACCCGCCCACGCCGCTTTTAAGGCTGGGGTGAGTGATTGCCGGCGGGAAGTTTCTGGAAAACTTCACCAGTAGCCACGTGGGCACCGCGATGATCACGGCAACAAGCGCGTAAACGACGAGCATTTTGAGGGAAAACGCCGTCATCAGAAAATTTTCAACGGAGTTGGGCATGGGTGTGAGTGTTTTGAGTGAAAAGGTTACCGGGCAGGCGTATCAAATTTCAGGCCCTTTTGGCTGCCGAAGGCATGGATGTCTTCAAGCGCAAGCGTGGTTTCGGGGATGCCGCAGCGGCACTGGCCGTCCTTCGCGTCAGCTTCAAGCCCCTCGAGAATCCCGCAGTGCTCACCGTCCTTATGGCCGTGGCAGCGCAGCGCAAGCGCCAAAAGGTGCTCACGTAAAAGCTGCAGCTCCTTAATGCGGCGGCTGATGGCGTTCACCTGTTCGGCAATCAGTGCGTGAACCGCTTCAGCCTGCGTTTTGTCGGCAGCATCAAAGTTAAGGAGCTTCGCGATGGCTTCGAGGCTGATGTCAAGACTGCGGCAGTGCCGGATAAAGCGCAGGCGCTCAAGGTGCGACTCGCCGTAGACGCGGTAGTTGTTGTCTGACCGCACCGCGGGCGGCATGAGGCCTTTCGTTTCATACCAGCGGATTGTTTCCACGGGAATGCCGGTCGCTTTGGCAAGTTCTCCGATACGCATGCGTTTAAAAAAGTGTTAGAAAACAACGATAAGCCCGACAAAATAGTAAAAAGAACGGGCTGGTGCTTGACCCTGTAGTGACTTCAGGGTTTTCAATGGCGATACCTTAACAAAGATTTGCGGAGTCCGTGGTTATGGCTTCGATTCAAACCGTAACAAATCGCACCGTGGTTTTACAGGTCCCCGAGATGGACTGCCCCGTGGAAGTGGGGGAAATTGAAGAAACGTTTAAGGGTAATGCTGACGTTGTCAAACTCGCGTGTGACGTCATGAGCCGTCAGGTGACGATGACGGTCAAGCCCACCCTTACAACCGACGCGCTTCTTGCGGTATTTAAAAAGATTTCAATGCCCGCAGAGGTTCTCTCTGAAAAAGCCGAAGAAGCAAAAAACCGCACGCTGACGCTCAAAGTCCCGGCGATGGACTGCCCGGTGGAAGTCGGGGAAATTGAGGAAGCGTTTAAGGGTAACGGTGATGTTGTGAAACTTGCCTGTGACGTCATGAACCGTACGGTCACGATGACGGCCACGTCAGCCCTCACAACGGACGCGGTGCTCGCCACCTTTAAGAAACTCAATATGCCGGCCGACGTCGTTAATGAGGTCGCTGCGGCAGCCGCCAGACGCACGGTGAAACTTAAGGTCGAGGCAATGGACTGCCCGGTGGAAGCCGGCGAAATCGAAGAGGCCTTTAAAGGAAACACCGATGTTGAGAAACTCACCTGCGACGTCATGAACCGCGTGGTGACGATGACTGTGACCGAGGGCCTCACGACCGGGCTGATTCTCGCCGCTTTTGAAAAGCTCGGGATGCCCGCAGAGCCCCTTGAAGACAAGCCTCTCGCGGCCGTGGGCGGCAAAGAACTGAAGCTTTACGTTGAAGCGATGGACTGCCCCGTGGAAGTCGGGGAAATCGAAACGGCACTCAAAGACAACCCCCTTATTGCCGACAAACACTTCGATGTCGTCAACCGCACGGTGACGCTTGTGCTGACCGACGCAAATGCCGACACCGCCGGGATCTTTGCGGTCTTTAAGGCAATCGGGATGCCTGCGGTGGAAGTGAAAACCGCCGGGGGGGCTTCCGAAACGGTGCTTGCCGTGGAGAATATGGCAAGCGACGCGGATGTGAAAGCCGTGCTCGATGTGATCGGGCTTGATGCGGCCGTTGACCGCAAGGCGCAGACCGTGCAGTTTGTGACCGATGCCGAGCACGTTCTCGGCATCATCACACGGCTTAACGAAGCCGGCTGGAAGGCGTCCGTCAAATCCACAAAGACCGATACGGGGATTAAAAAGGACGAAAAACTCCCGTACGCGCGTCTTGGAACGGCTCTCGTGCTTGCCTTTGGCGCGGAAGCCCTGGAACTTGCGGGTACATTCCCCGAGTGGGCCGTGATGGTGCCGGCGCTTATTGCGATTGTTTTAGCCGGTTTCGGAACCATCAAAAAGGGTGTGCTCTGCCTCGTGCGGGGCGTCTTTAACATGTCGACACTCATGGCCGTTGCCGTGACCGGCGCGGCGTGCCTCGGTGCCTGGCCTGAAGCCGCGATGGTGATGACGCTTTACGAAATCGGGGAGATGATTGAGTCTTTGAGCATGACCCGGGCCCGTAAGGCGATCCGGACGCTCTTAAGTGTGGCACCGAATGAAGTTGAAGCCAGAATCAACGGCACGTGGACCAAGATCCCGATTGAAACGGCGCTCGCAGGGACCGTTTACCGGGTGGAGCCCGGGGAGCGCGCCGCTCTGGACGGTGTGGTTGAAGACGGCACGGGTTCGATGGACGAGTCGATGATTACCGGTGAGTCGCTCCCGGTGCAAAAGGCCGCGGGGTCAACGGTATGGGCTGGAGCCTTGTCGCTTGAAAGTACGCTTGTGATCCGCTCAACCGCCGCCGCGAAGGACTCGATGAGCGCGCGCATCATCCGCGCCGTCGAGGAAGCCGAACAAAAGAAAGCGCCGCTGCAGCGCTTTGTGGATAAGTTTGCGGCGCGCTATACGCCGACCGTCTTTGTGATTGCTGTGGCGGTCGCTATCGTGGGACCCTTGGTGACGGAACTTCCCTGGACCACGTGGATTTATCGGGCGCTCGTGCTTCTTGTCATTGCCTGCCCGTGCGCTTTGGTGATTTCGACGCCCGTGACGATTGTCTCGGCGCTCGCCCTTGCTGCCCGCAGAGGGGTGCTTGTGAAGGGCGGGGTGTACTTGGAAGAGGGGCGAAACCTCAAAAACGCGGCGCTTGATAAGACGGGCACGATTACGCGCGGGGAACCGAAGTTTCAGACGTTGACGCTGATCGGGGCAAGTGACGAAACGAAGGTCTGGCAGCAGGCCGCAAGCCTCGCGGACATGAGTTCTCACCCCGTGAGCCGCGCCGTAAGCGACGCGGCAGAAGCAAAGCACGTGGAGACGCGCGTTGTCAAAGACTTTAAGGCGCTGCCTGGCGCCGGGACCGAAGGCCGCATTGACGGGGCCCTGCTGCGCCTCACAAACCTCAAGTGGCTTGAAAGTAAGGGCCTTGCAACACCGGAAGTGAAGGCCGCCTTTGAAGCGGCACACGCCAAAGGGCAGACCGCCGTGGCGCTAAGCGACATGTTCGGCGTCATGGGCGTCTTTGCCGTGGCGGACACGGTGAAAGACGGTGCGGCAGAAGCGATTGGCGCCATGAAGCGTGCGGGGATTACGCCCTACCTTCTCACCGGGGACAACAGCCGTGCGGCGCAGGCGATCGGGACGTCCGTTGGTATTGCCGCAGAAAACATCAAGGCGGAGTTGCTCCCGGAAGAAAAGCTCTCGCACATTGAGGCGTTGGAAGGGAAAGCGGCAACCGCCATGGTGGGTGACGGCATCAACGACGCACCGGCACTTTCACGCGCCCGCATCGGTTTTGCGATGGGCGTGAAAGGTGCCGACAGTGCGATTGAAGCCGCTGACGTTGCCCTCATGGACGATGACGTGGGTAAGATCGCGTGGTTTAAGCGGCTTTCAGAACTCACGCACCGCACGATGGCGCAAAACATCATCTTTGCCTTGGGCGTGAAGGTCTGTTTTGCCGTAGCGGCAATGGCGGGCGTTGCCACGATGTGGATGGCGGTCTTTGCCGATACCGGTGTGACGCTTCTTGTGGTCGCCTGGGGACTGCGGCTCATGCGTGCGGGCGCCAAAGTGGACGCGATGACGCGCGCTTAAAAACTAAGCTTGAAATAAAAACGCCCGGGAGCTTTAAAACTTCCGGGCGTTTTGCGTAACAGACGCAAAAATCAGAACGTCACGTGATCGGGATCAAGTCCCGAGAAGCAGGCCTGCGGGAGGTTGTCCAAACGCTCCATTTCTTCGGGCGTCAGATTGAAACTGAAAAGTTCCGCGTTTTGCTTCTGGCGCTCGGGGTTAAGGGATTTGGGCACCGCCGCCACACCGTGCTGCAGACACCAGCGCAGCGCAATCTGCGCGGTGGTGACGCCGTGCTGCTGCGCGAGTTCAACGAGCACCGGATGGTGAATCAGGGCGCCGCGCCCTAAAGGCGACCAGGCTTCCACCTGAATCCCGTGACTGCGGCAGAAATCAAAAGTGGCTTTCTGCATGTAGCCCGGGTGAAATTCGATTTGGTTCACCATCGGAACAACTTCAGCGCGCGCCAAAAGGGGCACGAGGTGATGCACGAGGAAGTTACTCACACCGATCGCGCGGACGCGCCCTCTGCGGTAGATTTCTTCCATCGCGCGCCAGGTGCCGGAATTAATGCTCTGCCAGGTCATCGCTTCGCCGCGCGCCGCGGGCCAGTGCATCAAAAAGAGGTCGAGGTAACCGATCTGCAGCGCGTCCATCGTGCGCTCAAAGGCTTCAAGCGTTTCCTTGTAGCCGCGGTCGGTGTTCCAGAGTTTGCTGGTGACAAAGAGTTTGGAGCGGGGCACACCGCACGTTCTCACCGCAACGCCCACGCTTCTTTCATTGCCGTAGATGTGCGCCGTGTCGATGTGACGGTATCCGAGATTCACCGCACTGTGAATGGCTTTGACGAGCACGTCATCGTCGGGAACCTGCCAGGTTCCCAGACCAATGCAGGGCATCGTTACCCCATTGGACAGTTTGAAGCCGCTGGCAATCGTAGGCAAAGCTCTTCTCCCGATAGTAAGGATTATGTTTATGTTAATCACGGTGGGTTGCGCCTGATTCTAGCAAAAGAGATGAGTATTTCCGCTCAGATGCTGAGTTTAGGTAGAACTGCTCAGGCCGCCCGCAGTGCGACTTTCGGGCCGATTAATGCTGTGTTGCGGTCTTGTTTTTCGCCTTCTGCCTGATTCTATAATCCGACAAAACGGCTGAAACGGGAAAGGGGAAAGTGCACCTTCAGCGACGCAGTGCGGTTGCGTCAATACCGTTGTTAGCCTGCCGATGAGAAAACACAGGGAATCAGTTTCGATGGCTTCACATGAATTATGGGGTGCCGTGGCGCCCGCAATTGCGGTGGCGGCTGTGGCTGCCGGTTTTGCCTGGCAGATGATGCGCCGAAAGACCGTTAAACCGAAGGTGCGGCCTGAGCCCATGTCCTGGAAAAAGGATCCGAAGACGGGGCTGCCGATTCCCAATGACGATCCTGCGAAAGGCGCCGAAAAAACGGACGCCGGGGTGGAACGCTTCCGCGCGGTGGGCGTAAAGCGCCCGACGATGCTCGCGGTGACCGCAATCCGGGGGGAGGCGACCGCAGCTGAACTCTTTATTCAGCGCGCTTTCAAAATTGACCGTCCGTTTTGGCGGCCGCTTGACGTGAGCTTTCACGAAAAGAGGAACCTCGACTGCCTCTTTTCCAACGTCAACAAACTCGCCTGGGTGCCGGGCAGTGCCTTTGAACGTCACTTTTATGCCGTGAGTTTCTCGCCGGTACTGGAAGAAGCCCTGCACCAGGGTTTTCATCCGCGTGTGAACGCCACGGCCGCTGACCTTCAGATCTGCGCAATTGATGAGACGGGCACGCAGCTCGGAGAACCGATGCTCATGCCGGATCACTCCTGGGGCGAGCCCGCCAAAGTCCATGCCCTCTGGTGCGCCCTTAATCCCACCGACAAGCAGCATGATCTTGAACCCGAACTCAAAGAAGAACTGCGTGTTTTGGGTGAGCACGTTGAGTCGATCGTGGAATACGTCTCTGCGCTTTCTGCGCGCAACTGGCAGATCCGCTTTAAGGAACTCACGGACCTTGCGGACGACCTCTGCCGCCTGGGTGCTGAAGCAGGGCCCGCGACGGAGCGCCATAGTCGTACGAACGCTATTGAAAAGGTGGTGGACGCGGATTCTCAGCGCATTGACAAGGCCGTTAAAGACAAGCTCGATGAGATGCGGTCCTTGGAAGAAGCCGACCAGGCACTCGTTTACGCGAAGGCCTGCATCGCTGTGCGGGAGTTGATCGTCCGCTTTAAACGGATCCTTGCGATTTTGCGCGTGATCGGCGGGGATACTTTCGAGCATGAGCTTCAGGGGGCCAACAACATGACGCGCGACCTGGAGAATTTCCCGGATGTGCGGCCTTTGATTGAGGCGGCAACGCACATGGCGCATGAGGCTTTAAGCAAAGACTCCAGGAGCATGAACGAGCTTGATTTGAAGCGCGCCGGGGAAATCACGCGGCACGCCAAGGAACTCGTTGAGATGCACGATACGTACTACGACCAACTCAAAAAGGACGTGGACCGCGTGCAGGCGGAGCTTGACCGGTGCCTTGTGCAGCAGACGCATCAGCGCCGCTTTGCGGTGCGCGTGGATGATGCCGGGCACATTGAGGAGATGTACGTCCTTGATGACTGACCGCTGAGCCGTATCGGTCTGCCAGCACTTTGGCTGTTAGTGTTGACCGCAAGCCGGAAGGTGAGGGGCTTTTGCCTTTGTCTCTTCCGGCTTTTTTGTTGCCTGCTTCTAGGGTGTAGGGTATAGCCTGTGAAAGTTAATTAAGAGATTCCCAATTTTCTGTACTACGAGGCATGCGAATCATCGGAAGCGGCTAGAGCTCGCTCTCGTGCCTCGCGCTCGAGCGTCTTCTTGTTCTTTGACCCCTTCGGGCGACCGGGGCCGCGTTTTGGCTTGAGCGGCTCTTCCGATTCTTTGGCCAACCGTTCGAGTGTAGATTTGTTGCGACTACCCTTTGGGCGTCCTCGTTTGCCAGGAACCGTCACATTGGCTGGGGTCTCTTTGGGAGGGTTGACGGCCAGTCCCAGTGTGGTCAGCAGGTTCATTACCTTTGGAATGGTGTGAACCCAAGCAGGATCGTCGGCTTGCGGCGGCACCGAACCATCGACGCGACGCCACGCAGAGGACAGATCATCCATCAGGTCCGCCCACGAATCGTCTTTAAGCAGGCCGGCATCCTCGGCCTTTCTAAGCATACGGCAAGTGAGAGTCGTCGAAATGAAGTTGATGAATTCCGAACCGATCACAGAGAAGTCGCCCTGAACACTGGTTTGGTCGAGACATTCGTCGTTCTTATAGCGCCGAAATACAAGTTCTATCTGCCAGCGGTCTTCATAACATCGGTATACGACTTCGGGATCAAGGTCCTGATCCGATTCGAAAACGATGGTGCCAAAGGCTGCCTTCTTTCTCAGGTAGGCCGCGCTATCGAACTCGTGCTTCTTAGCGTGTTCGGCAAAGGAGTGCTCTTCCAGCTGTGCCTGGTGAGTATCGCGAAACGAGTAGAGGAATCGCTCGCTGCTCAGCTCCGCCTTCTTGAAAAAGACGGCTCGATCGAAGTTCTTCAAGACGCCTTGGAACTCATACATCTCGTGCGCTGCAATGCGAGAATCGTTTCGCTTGAGCGGGGTGAGGAAGTGAAGATCCGGTCGCTCGCGAAGCTCCTGGGCGATTTGTTTTGGCGGGAATCCCTTGTCGGAGAGGACGATCCCCTTGCGAATGTCGTTGTTGACGATAAAGGCTCGGTAGGACGTCGCGTCGATTGAGTTGCCAGGGAAGACCTCGGCGCAAAGCGGCTCCATGCGTTCGAGATCGTAGGCGTAGATCACGGAGATGTCGCGGCAGCCTTTGACGCGGGCCTTGCGGGAGAAGGCCGACAAGTCGTTGAAGGAACTGCTGTCCTGCTTTAGCGTACCGTCGATTGCTACATGGTGTGTCTTCTCGACAAGGCTAATCCGCTTTTTGTAGAAGGTCTCCCGTTTAGCGCCGTCTTCCCCGAGCTTTTGCAAGAACGTCGAGATCGTGTTGGCGGACAAGGCGAGGTCTGGGTAGTAGCGGCTGATAAAGGTTCTGCGGTACTCAGTGCCAACCCTGCGAGCGGTGATTTTTGGCTTGAGAACGCGAAGTGACGCCAAAGCCATGATCCGCTGGGCATCGCTTGCCGAATAAACGTCATAGAGATCCTGAAGGAGATCCTCCGAGCAGGAGTGGATGAAGGCGCTGGCGCCGTAGGAAAGCATATCGGGCGTCGCGAGCGAGAGGTCATCATGGAGCGGTACGTAACGGCCGTCGACAATATGACCGATGATTCGGCCGTTGATCGGCTGAGGGTTACCTTTGGGGCCGTACTTGAATCCTGCACGCTCCCGAACTGCATAGAGATTTGCACCCTTGGAGCCGGACTGCACTACCACAGTATTTTTCGGCCGCGCGACACGGCGGATTTCCTCTGGGATCGCCATAATTAAACCTCGAGTTCTTTAGTACTCATATTGTATTATCTGTACTAATGAATAGCTTAATAAAAATCAAATCTGCAGGGGATTTTTCGTGTCGTTTGTACAAAATGCGGCAAAATTAAGGGCCGGATGCTCGATAACTAGCGATCCGACCCTAAGTTTGAAGAACACAAGAGATCAACCCCTTACTTTTTGGGCGATTCTTAGTTCAGATAATTGGGAATCCTTTAATCAATACAGAGAAAAACCGCGTTGTACTTCTACAACAGGTTTGACAAACCAAACTCAGCCGATCCTGCTGAGTTTTTCCGTCAAGGGCTTTTGGTCATTACCCGACGTCTCCTGCGCGATGCGTTCGCGCTCGGCGTCGGTGAGATCGGGTAAAAACGTCCCCTGCTGAAACCGCCGCTTCCACTCGCGCACGGTGTAGCCTGAAAGATTAAGAAACCCGGCCGTGGCTTTGTAACCCCATCCGCGGGTAAAGAAGATGTAGGCCCTGATCTTAATCCCGCGCGAATAGCGGGTTGCCGTGGTACGCGCATCGTACTTGGTTTTGTCCGTTGCAGCACCCCGGGTCGCAAGTGCACCCGCAGGCGCCTCTTTGCTGACAGGGGCATCCTCGGGAGCCTCAGCTTCCGACTCAGAAGCTTCAGCGGTCACCTCGGGCGCGGGCTTCGCGCCTTCAGCGGCAAGAGTTCTCAAAACCGCAGCAAGCCGCTCGTTTTTTGCCCGCCCGATCTCATCCATCCAGTCGGGATGGTAAGTGTTGACGTGCTGCGGGACGCCGTCAATGAGTTCATCGGCGGCAGAAACGTCTTCGGCCTCTGAAGCGGCTTTTGTCCGGCCCGGGGCCGCGGACTTCACGGGCTTATCCTTCTTTTTGGGATAAGGCTGACGCACGCGGCGACGGGCGCGGTCTTTTTCCGCGTCCGTAAGTCCGAAGAGATCCGGTTGTTCAATATCGTGCATGGCCAATTAATCCGCTTACAGCCCGCAAAGGCCTCCTGCGGGATATTACCCGCGCGGCGCAAAAAGCGCGTGAGAGGGCTCAAAATCCTCAATGTCGGCGTTCCAGATATTAAGGCTCCCCGCCTTCATGTCGTAGTAAAGAGCGTGCAGGGAAAGTTCCCCCGTATCGGCCTTGTCGTGAATCCAGTCATACGACAAAAGGTTTTCAAGCGATAAAAGCACCGCCCCCTCTTCACAGCGCCGGGTGCGCAGGACCGCGTCTTCCATGGGGTTTTCAGCCTTAAGTTCCGCAAGCACCGGGTTTGCCAGCGACACCCAGCGAGAGATATAGGATTCTCCCGCGATTTTTTCCGGAAACATAAGCCCGTGAATGCCGCCGCAGCCTGAGTGCCCCATCACGATGATGTGCTTTACTTCAAGGTGTTTGACCGCGTATTCCGCGGCAGCAATGACGGCGTCGGCGTGAGCGGCCTCGTCCTTGCTCGGGACAATCGCCGCGACGCTGCGGATCACAAACAGGTCACCGGGCTTACAGCCCATCAGAAGCGCGGGATCCGCGCGCGAATCACAGCAGGCAATGACCAGAGTCTTGGGACTCTGGCCGTGCGCGAGCGCGTCAAAGAATTCGCGCTCCTTCATAAAGTAGGATTCCTTGAAGCGGTGGAACCCATGAATGAGATCGTGGAAATTAGCGGACATGCTTGCCGCTCCGAAAAACAAATGGTAGCAGGAGTTTAGTGGGCGCGCCGCGCCCGGACAATAAGCCGAAATGCTCACATGGATTAAGCAAAAGAAGGCTGCCGGTTACGGTGTCCAGACGATGTCCTTGTGCGAAGGCACGCTTTTAACCATCTTGTGGTCGAGCATCCACGCTCCCACGCGCTTTACATCACTTTCCGTAGGTAAGGGCGGAAGGCCGTCGGCAGTCCCGAAAAGCGAAAATCGCACCATCTTGTAACCCGCCGCGACGGGCGCCGGGATGAGTCTTTTCTTCACCATCACCGCGCGGTATTTTTCGGGATCGGCTTCGATCAAACGGGCGGCCTCTGCCACAGCCTTACGAAACCCGGTGACGGTTTTGGTGTCAAGCTTCTCTTTACGCAAAGCCACAACCGCAAGCGCTTCGTTTAGCCCCGCATCGTCCCAGATCACGCTGCCGCCCTTCTTTTCAACCACCGTCACGAGGGGCTCAGGCAAGAGCGCCGTCTCGACTTTGCCCGCCAGAAGCATCTGAAGCCGGATCGGAATCTGACGGATTTCGACGTTTTTGACGGCCCCCGCCGGGAGCTTTTCCTCCATCTTCATGCGGTCAAGGAGGTAATCAATGATCGTTGCCGCACTCATTGCGGTAGCTGTGCCCTTCAGGTCCGCAAGGCTCTGAATGCGGTCAGCGGCTTTGGGCGACACCACAAACCCGAACGCGCGCTGCGAGGCAGCTGTGTGCGTTGTCGTGAGAATGACTTTCTGGGCCGCACCCGTTGCGTTTTGGGTGATGACGTTCATGAGGTCCCCGAAGTGCCCCGCCAACTGCCCTGCGCGCATCGCGGCTCCGACTTCAAGCGCGCTCCTAAAGGGGACCGTGACCACGTCAAGCCCTTCCTTTTTAAAGAGCCCTTCATCGACGGCCGCCTCAAGGACAATGGAGTCCGCAGCGGGGAGCACCCCGATCCGGAGTGTTTCGGCGTGAAGGGCCGTTGTGAGGCACAGGGCGAGCGCCGCGGCCGCCAGTCGGAAGGTTCTCATGGTTAAGTCCCGAAATTCTCAGTTTTCGGGACTATAACCGAAACTCAGCCTCTGAGTTCAAAGCGGATGGGAAACCTCAGACGCACGGTTTTGGCGGGGCTGCCCCATGCGCCTTGGGCTTCCTTCACGGCACGTAAGGCCGCCTTGTCGAGAATGCCGTGGGGACTTGTCTCAAAGAGTTCAAGTTCCGTGAGACTGCCGTCCGCGGCAATCACAAACTGCACGACGGTCACGCCCTGAAGCCTCATCACGCGGGCCTTACGCGGATAATGCAGCACGCTTTCCACGGCGCGTTTGACGCGCGCAAGAAACGGATCGTCGGTTTTGCCGTACACCAGCGTTGAGATGCCGCCGGCGTCGAAGGCACTCTGCGCTCCGGCCAGCGGTGCGGCCACCGCAGCCGTGTGTTTTTCCTCAGCGGGTTTTTCCGCTTTTTTCACGGTTTCAGCCGGTTTGGGCTGAACGGTTTTGACGGCTTTCGTTTTCTCGGGTCTGGGCTTGATCCTAGGCTTGGGTTTAGGCTTTTCAACAACCTTCTTTACGACGGGCTTGGGTTTGACCACCGGCACGGGCTCGGGGTCCGGCGTTTTCACTTCCGGTTCGGGTTCGGGTTCCTTCACGGGTTCAGGCTCAGGCTCCGGTTCCGGCGGCACGGGCTCGGCCCGGGCTTCAGAAACGGCACCCCCTGCGACCTGCGCAAAGGAAAGAGCGACGGACGCCTGGTTGCCCGCGGCTTTGTAGGTCAAAACCGGCGCGGCATAAAAGACAAAGGCAATCACCGGCAGATAGAGCGCCACCGCCGCCGCAAAAGACACCGCTGAGCGGCGTCTAGCCGTCTTTACGTTCTGTGGCGATTCGGAAGTTTTCATGCTGATGTTCTTTTAAAAGGTCAATCACGCGGATGAAGTGCTCAAACTTGGACTCCCGGTCCATTCTGAGAAGCACGGGTTTATCCCGCGGGATTCCGGCAATCGCCTCGGCGAGTTCTTCAAACGACACCCGTGTGCCGTCGCGGAAAAAGTCACCGGCTGCATCGACCTGCACGAGTAACGGGTCCTTCACGTTTTCAGCCTGAGACGCCGTTTTTGAAGCCGGGAGATTAATCTTGATCTCACCCTTGGCGATAAAGGTCGAAATTGAGAGCACCATCGCCAGCAGCACCAGCATGATGTCGATGAAAGGAACGATGTTTAACGGTTCCTTCTTGGGAATCTCAATCATGGCGCAACTCACTTGGCGGCGTCTTTCCATTGGGCGGAAAGCACGTTGATTCTGCGCTGCAGGCCGTTGTAAATCACAAGCGTGGGGATGGCGACCGCGAGCCCCAGCGCCGTGGCTTTAAGCGCAAGAGACAACCCCGTCATGATGTCGGAAGCGTTGATGTTGCCGCTCTGACCCATGTCGTAAAAGGTGATCATGATGCCGATCACGGTCCCCAAAAGCCCGACGTAGGGGGCGTTCGAATAAATGATGTAAAGGGTCGTGAGGTTGTCGGTGAGGGCCTTGTCGTAGCTGTCTTTATCCGCGTAGCCGGAGGGCTGAACAGACCGCAGAAACAAAAGGCGCTCAATCGTGAGCCACACGGTCACAAACCCCATGAGGCCGAGGATCGCGAAGATGATGTAGTCAACACTGTCTTTGATGAGTTCCATGGCAGTAAATTCCTGTCCGTTTAAACGGGTTAAACCCCGAAAGCCGCAGCGCAGTCAATGCCGCTGCGGCCCCCGGGGCTCTTGTCTTATGACGGACGTTTAGAAGTCATAGGTGTAGGAAACCCAGAAATTGCGGCCGTCCAGGTACTGGCGGTAGAGGTTGCCGTAGCGGCCCGGCTTCGTTTCCGTCCACTCGACCGTGTCCTTATCAAGGACGTTGTTCACAGCCACGGAGAAGCGGTGGTTCTTCGCCACAACGTAGGTCGCACCCACGTCAACAATCGTGTAGTCCTTGTATTTGTTGCCCAGTCCGATGCCGGTCCTGCTGTTGTTGCAGATCATGTCCCACTTGGAGGTGGATTTGACGTAGGCCGAGAACGGTCCCTGCTGATAGTCGGCACGCAGCTGCAGGCTGTGACGCGGCAGTTCGTTGGGGCGCTTGCCGCTGTCGGCGCCTGCGGTGATCTTGGCGTCGGTGAGCGTATAGCCCCCGGTAAAGGAGAAACCGGCAAACTTCGCGGTCTTAAAGAGCACTTCAATGCCCTTGGCACGGACCTTGCCGTAGTTGATGAGGCGCTTGTCGCAGGCGCTGCTCTCGGCGTTGCAGTAGCCCGCTTCCGTTCTTTCTTCCGAGGCAATCAGGTTTTTAAAGTCCGTGTAAAAGCCCCCAAGCGTCACCTGTGCGGCCCGCCCGAGATCCACGGTCGTGGAAAGTTCATAGCTCCAGCTTTCTTCGGGCTTTAAGTTCGGGTTGCCCCAGGAGCGGTCGCCGGGCTCACTGCCGTCGTAATAGCCGTCCACAACCTGCTTGACGTTGGGCGTTTTGTAGCCCGCGGCCACGCCGCCCTTAAAGCTCAGCCACTGTGCAGGCTTATAAACGAGGTAAGCGCGGGGCGAAACATTCGCGTCAAACATGTCGCTCCACTGGTAGCGGGCACCGACCGTGGCGTTTAACTCGTCGTTGATGAAGTACTCGCCTTCGGCAAAGACGGCAAGCGTTGTCTGATCAAAGGGCCCCTTTTGCGAAGCCGTCGAAGTCGACGGATTTTCGTAGTCTTCGTAGTTGGCTTCCACGCCCGCCGTGAGACTCATGCTGCCGAAGCGGTCGAAGTCAAAGGGCATGATCGCCTTGGTGGCAAAGGTATAGGTATTCGTCTGCTTTAAGGGGTCCGAGAATGAACCGTGGTTTTCAGAAGCCACCGCCTTTTTCGTGGAATGCGGCGTGAGCGTGGTCTTTGTCTTCATCTGCGAGAGGTTGTTCCACATCAGATAGCTTTCGGTGCGCCCGAACCCGTACTTGCCTTCGTGTCCGAGGGCGAGGTTGTATTTGTGGTACCACTGCTGGGCCTTGATGGAGCGACTGCTCGTATTCATGGAGCCGCCGGAAAAGCGCGTGAAGTCAAAGTCGGCAAAGGTGAAGTTTTGGGGATTGACGCTCCAGTTCAGACGTGCGCCCACATTGTTCGTGTAACTTTCGCTCGGCGAGTGTCCGGCGTAGGCGCCATTCGGGTTCATGATGCCCGTGTCTTCGTGCCGGTAGTAGCGGCCGCGCAGCATCAGAGAAAGCGACTCGTCAACCAGAGGAATACCGAAGAAAAAGCTCCCCGCACCGCTGTTGCCGTAGCTCTTTCTGTGTTCCTGGAAAGTGCCTTCAGCGGTCACCGATCCCGTAAGTTCCTTCACGTGTTTTTTCGTGATGACGTTGACCACACCTCCGACGGCATCGGTTCCCCAGACGGTGGAAGCCGGGCCGCGCAGCACTTCGATGCGTTCAATCATTCCCACGGGCGCAATAAAGGCGGTCGTCGGATCAAAGCCGTTGGCTTGAATCGCGGAGCTGAAATTCTGGCGCCGCCCGTCCTGCAGTATCAACGTATAGCCCGCGTCAAATCCGCGGATCGAAATCGTGGAATTACCCATCTTTGTGGAATCGAGATCCACCCCCGGAATGTCCCCGATCGCGGTACCCAAGTCACGCACGGGTTTTGTCTGCAGTTCTTGGGCGGGGATCACCGAGACGCTCGCGGGCGCTTCGCGCACGTCCTGCGAGTAGCCCGAGGCTGAAACGACGGACGTATCCAGCGTGGTGTATTCATCCGAGGCAGCCTGAGCCCAGGCGGCGTTCACAGCGGCTGCCAGCGGCAGCACGACAAAGAGGGTTTTGTTGTTTGTTTTCATGGCAGTAGGAAAATTTCTCCCCGGTTCCCCGGTCGTGTCGTCAGGCCGCAATGCGTAGCGGCCCTTCGCGTTAAAGTCCGTGAATACTACTGAAATGCGCGCAAATGAGAATCGTTCTCAAGCATTTTCAACAACTTCGGACCAAATTCAGCCAACCGGCGTAAAACACACCCCCGAAACCATACAAAACAAGGCTTTACCGTCGTTAACAGAGTGTTAACACATATTTTCTCTGCAATATGTCGGAAAACACCGACACCGCCCTCAGATACTGCACTATTTCATTTAACTTCAGATAGTTGCAGCATTTACTCAACCAACCCCGATGAACTTCCGTTAACTTTTCTTCCAAATTTGTAACAATTATTGAATAGGAACAATTCTCATTTACTGTCTCGGTTAAAGTCCTTCCGTTTTTCACACAACCCGTCGATTTTTTTCCTGACAGGCATGACCAAATCCACCTGGATCCTTCTTGCACTCACGCTCGCTGCGGGCCTCGCGTCACTCACGGCGGGCGCGGCCGACATTTCGCTTGCGGCCGTCCTCACGGGCGACGCCGAAGCGCTGCACGTGCTCCTTGCCTCGCGCCTGCCGCGGCTGGCGGCAGTTCTGTGCACGGGCGTCGGAATGAGCATTGCCGGGCTCATCATGCAGCAGCTCTGCGCCAATAAATTCGTCTCCCCCACAACGGGCGCGACAATTTCTTCGGCGCAGTTGGGAATCCTCATAGCGCTGCTCTTTTTCCCGGACTCAAGCCTCTGGTCGCGCGCGGCGTTTGCGTTTCTCGCGGCGATTGCCGGCACCTGGGTTTTTGTGTGGTTTATTTTGCGGATCCCCATGAAGGACCCGGTGATGGTGCCCTTAATCGGCATCATGTTCGGCAACGTCATCGGCGGGATCACGAGTTTTCTCGCGTTTCGCTTTGACATGACGCAAGCCCTTTCCACGTGGCTTGTGGGGCACTTTTCGTTGGTTCTGCGCGGCAACTACGAGCTCGTTTATCTTGTGGTCCCCCTGATTGCCGCGGCCTGGATCTACGCCAAGTGGTTCAACATCGTCGGGATGGGAAAGGAGTTTTCCAAAAACCTGGGCGTCAACTACTCCCTCGTTCTCTTTGCCGGGCTCTCGATCGCCGCGATGATTACGGCCTCCGTTGTGACGGTCGTGGGAAGCATCTCCTACATCGGGCTCATTGTCCCCAACCTCGTTGCGATCTTTAAGGGCGATGACTTACGGGCGACGCTGCCGGATACCGCCCTTTTCGGTGCGCTTTTTGTGCTCATCTGCGACGTGATCGGCCGCCTCATCATCATGCCGTATGAACTTCCGATTGAACTCATCATCGGTACCGTCGGTAGCCTCCTTTTCATCGTCCTTATCTTTTACCGGCTCAGATTCGGCCGCAGAAGTCTCACGAAAGACAGGCTCCTGGAACTTTTCGGCCTGACCCGCAGAGCGCGTCCGGGCTGCTGCAACCCCGCGGTGATCAAATGAATACTGTCAGACTTGCGCAGCGGCGGCGCCTTAAGACCTCCATGGTGGTGCTGGCCGGGCTCGTCCTGTTGTTTATCGGGCTCTATCAGTTTGCGTTCGTGAACCCGAAGTTTTTCGCCTACGCGATGGGCTTAAGACTCCCGCGGCTTGCGGTCATTCTTATCGCCGGCTTTGCGATTTCAGCGGCCGCCATTGTCTTTCAGACGATCATCCGCAACACGATTGTGACACCGTGCCTCTTGGGCATGAATTCGCTTTACCTTCTCATTCACACGGCAGTCGTGTTTTTTCTGGGTTCCGGCAGCCTTTTTGCGGTGAACCCCGTCTACGCCTTTGCCGCGGACGTCATCGTCATGGGGGTCGTTGCGGGCTTTATTTACTACACGATCTTTCAGAAAACGGGCGGCAATGTCCTTTACGTGCTTTTGATCGGCACGGTGCTCTCGACCTTCTTTTCGAGCATGCAGAATTCGCTCACACGCATCATGGATCCCAACGAATACGATGCGCTTTTAAACACCCTGACGGCAAGCTTTACGAACGTCAACGCCGCCTGCATCATCCCGGGGGCGCTCCTTTTGGCCGCGATTGCCTGGTGGCTCAGAAAAGACCTCGCCATCCTTGACGTCATCAGCCTCGGCCGCGAACAGGCGGTATCGCTCGGCGTTGACTACGAAAGGACCCTGAGGCGCCTGATGGTGGGCGTCGCGCTTTATATCGCCGTTGCCACGGCGCTTGTGGGACCGCTTTCCTTCCTTGGCCTCATTACCGCCAACGTCGCGCGCCAGCTTTTCACCACCTACCGCCACACGTGGCTCATTGCCGGGAGCGCCTGCGTCGGCATGCTCATTCTCACGGCCGGCCAGTTTGTGGTCGAACACGTCATGGTCTACGCCGTACCGGTGAGCGTCTTTGTGACGATCGGGGGCGGCATCTACTTTCTCTATCTCGTTTTAACGGCCGGCAAAAAGTAACGCCATGCTCAAAATCCAGAATCTCGTAAAGTCCTACGAGGACACGATCGTTGTGGACGACGTGACGCTTGACATTCCGCACGGCAAAGTTGTTTCCATGATCGGGCCCAACGGTGCGGGTAAGTCCACTGTGCTCGGGATGATTTCAAGGCTCATTGCCCGCTCCTCAGGCCTTGTTGAATTTCAGGGTAAGGACGTGCAGCAGTGGGAGAGCCGGGAACTCGCAAAGCACCTGGCGATTCTCACGCAGACCAACAACGTGCAGATGAAGCTCACAGTGCGCGAACTCGTTGCGTTCGGCCGTTTTCCGCACAGCGGTTCTGCTCTTACCGCAGAAGACGAAGCCGTCGTCGAAAAAAGCATCCGCTACATGGAGCTCGAAGACTTCACCGACCGCTTTATCGATGAGATGTCAGGCGGCCAGCGGCAGCGCGCCTTTATTGCGATGGTTTTGGCGCAGGATACCGAGTACATCCTGTTGGACGAACCCACGAACAACCTCGACATCTACCACTCCGCGCAGATGATGAAGCTTGTGCGAAGGCTCTGCGATGAGCTCGGGAAAACAGTGATTCTCGTCTTACACGAGATCAACCTCGCCGCGTTTTACTCCGACTTTATCTGCGCCTTTAAAAACGGGCGGATCGCTGCGGCAGGAAGCGTCGAAGACGTGATGACCCCTGCGACGCTCGAAAAAATTTACGGGGTGCCCTTTCAGATTCACCGCATTGACGGCAAGCCCCTTGCCATTTTTCACTGACACTTTAAAGGACAATCTCATGACGCTTTCGCGCCGACTTATGCTCTCTGCGGCCGCCGCCGCTGCCCTCATGGTTTCCCTTCCCGCTTTTGCGGCGGACAAAACCGTCACGGTGAAAACGCTTAACGGTAAAAACCAGCTCATTGACATCACGGTTCCCGCAAATCCCAAGCGCATAGCCGTAGCGGACTACGCGGTATTGGATACGCTCGACCATTGGAAGCTCACCGACCGCATTGTGGCTCTGACCCAGACAACGCCTCTGGCATACCTCCAGCAGTACTTTAAAAAGAGCGCGAAGGTAAAGAACATCGGCACCTTGAAGGAAATCGACTTTGAGGGACTGATGGAATCCGAACCCGACGTGATCTTTATTTCCGGGCGCCTTGCCAAAAAGTACGATGAACTCACGAAAATCGCGCCGGTGGTTTACATGACCACGGACCGCACGAAGGGAAGTTTCGCAAGTTTCGCCGCGAACCACATGAACCTTGCCGCCATTTTCGGTAAAGAAAATGAGGCCAGGGCCGACATCTCTCACTTTGAAGGGCGCATTGAAAAACTCAAAGCCGCCTCTGAGGGCAAAACCGCGCTCGTGGGCCTGGTGACCGCAAGCCACGTGAACCTTCTCGGCAACGCCGCCCGCTGTTCGATCATCGGTAACGAATTCGGCTTTAAAAACGTGGCTCAGAAAGCCAACGCCAACCACGGCAACGAAGCCTCCTTTGAGCTTCTACTGAAACTCAACCCCGACTACTTCTTCGTTCTTGACCGCGACTCCGCCATCGCCCGCCCGGGCGCCAAACTCGCGAAGGACATTTTGAACAACGAACTTGTGAACAAAACGAAGGCCGCGCAAAACGGACACATCGTCTACCTCACGCCCTCGGCCTGGTATCTCGCCGAAGGCGGCTACACGGCCATGAACATCATGTTCAGCGACGTTGAGAAAGCGGTCCTTGCAAAGTAACCAAGAGTATTGACAAAGCCTCGACTTTTTACAGACCGGAGAAACGCATCATGACTTTTTCCCGACGCTCGCTTCTGGCGGCCGGCACCTCCGCCCTCTTTCTTTCCGGGGTGACCCTGGGCTGCGCACGGCGCCCCGCAACGCTTAAAATTCAAAACACCGTCGCAGGAACCCTGCGCGATGTGACCGTCCCCTTTGATCCCAAGCGCCTCGCGGTTCTTGACTTTTCCGTGATGGAAAACCTTCAGGCCTGGGGGCTCACGGACAGGATGGTCGCGGCGGTGTCGCCCACGACGCTTACCTGGATCAAAAAGCCCGGTGACGGTGTGGCGCTCGTAAAAAGCCTTAAGTCGGCTGAAACCGCGCCCGTCAAGGCCGTCAATCCCGACCTCATCTTTATTTCGGGCCGTATTGCCCTCGCCTACGACGCCTTTAACACCGTGGCGGCGACGCTCGTGCTCGTGCCTGACTACAAGAAGGGCGCCTGGGCAAGCTTTAAGGAAAACATCACAACGCTTGCCCGCATTTTCGGGAAAGAAAATGAAGCCGCCGCGGCTGTCGCAGGGTTTCAAAAGCGCATCGATGCAATCCGCGCGAAAGCCGCGGGTGAGCGCATCGCCGTCATGATGTGCGTCGGAGGCCGCGCGGGGCTTTTGCCGCCCGAGGGCCGCTGCTCGCTTCTCACTGAAGCCCTGGGATTCACCAACGTCATGCCTCCGAGAACGGGCGCTGCGCCGACAAAGGGTGCGGCTCCGCGTAAGGCGCCGACCGCGGCTGAAATTACGGCAGGAAACGCCAAGACCTTTGCCAAACTCAAAGAGACCAACCCTGACCGTGTCTTTGTCTTAAACAAGGACCTTGCGGTGGGCGCGAAAGAACCGAAGCTTCTGGAAGCGATCACGGCAGGGCAGAAGGACTGGGCGGGCACCGCGGCCGTGAAGGCCGGACGCGTCACCGAGCTCACAGGCCCCGCGTGGTACTTGGGTGAAGGGGGCGTCTATTCGATGGACCGGATGCTCACCGACGTTGAAAAGGCGCTCGGACTGTAATTTCTGACGGTCCGAAGAATCTTCAGGCCCGTATCGGTCTTCCCCGGTACGGGCTTATTCTTTGCAACCGTTTCACAGAATTTCCCGCAGGAAGCCCGGGGCTTGAGCCCCGGGAGGAATGCGGG
>OIWQ01001946.1_pt1 | contig 22909 bp, 22 predicted proteins | sample 1587571 | NCBI WGS metagenome assembly OIWQ01 (sample SAMEA3888910, study PRJEB22519) | human gut metagenome | biome: human gut; feature: human-associated habitat; material: faeces | place: Denmark | collected 2010 | reverse complement strand
AAAAGCAGAACGCCACCAGCGCCAGAAACACCGGCGAGAGCTTGAAATGCTGCGGCTTGTTGCGGTTGAGCAGATCGACAAGCGCAAAGCCGAACGCCGCGCTGATAAAGCCCGTCGTCGTGTGCAGCATGGAGTCCCAATGCGGGTAGGTGATAAAATAGCTCTTGAGCTCGCCGAGGATCTCCGCGGCGAAAATGAACACAAGGATAATGATCTCCAGCGTGCTCGGCAGCTCGATGCGGAAGTTGCGTTCCACGAATCGCGGCAGCATGAACAGGATCAGCACCAGCACGCACACGAACGTGCTCTCATAGTTTTTATGAATGATCGTCATGACCATGACGCCGATGACGATCAGACGCAGGATCCAGTAGACGGCAACCACCGCCCGCTTCGGCTTGGTATTCAGATTCTCCTGCTCGGCCTGTTCCAGCTTCTCTACGATCTTCCGACGATCCATACGCGCTATCCTCTCTTTTCTATTTCTCACATGATCTCGGCCACGTCACGCCGCGGCGGGCGCATGCCGGCGGTCGACGCCGCGGCGCGCCGCGACATAGATGACCAGATACAGCACCAGCGACAGCGCAAGCGCTGCAAACACATCCAGAATGGAGTGCTGCTTGACAAACACCGTTGCCGCGCAGATAGTGGCGGCAACAATGACCGACGGGATGCGTGCCTTCTTGAGATATTGGCTGTCAAACACTGCAGCCAGCACGCCCATACAGCCGACGACGTGCATGCTCGGCAGAACGTTCGTCGGGGTATCGGCCGTATAGATCGCATTGACCAGCCAGCCGCAGAGATTGCTCGTGTCCACGACCGCGGGACGCAGGAGCTGGCAGTTCGGCCAGATCATGCAGATGGTCAGCGAGATGGAAAAGCCCGCAATGATGAACGCGCCGTAGCGGATGAATGCACGGCGGTCGTTCTTGAGCAGCATCACGACGACCGGGAAGATCAAAAACGGATACCAGAGCACATACGCCAGAATGAACCCCGGCAAAAACGGGATCTTATCGTCCAGCGGCAGATACGACACCCAGCAGCCGTCGGTCGTGGGGACCATGTGTTCTGCCAGAGCGAACCAGATCAGATAAACCGGCACGTACAGCACCAGTAATACATATTTATGTTCCTGAATATACTTCTTCACAAAACCGTCTCCTTATTCATATCCGCGCGCAGCCGCGACTCAGGCGCCTGCCTCGATCTCCGTGATGCGGCCCAGAAGCCGGATCAGCTCCCGTGCATCCTGCTCGCCAAGCTGCTTGAGCACGCACTGCACATGCGCGCACAGCGACGCACGCGCCTGCTCCGCCGTTCGTCGGCCGAGATCTGTCATGTGCACCACGACACGCCGCCGGTCGCAGCAATCGGTACAGCGGCGCAGCATTCCCTTTTCCTCGAGCGCCCGCAGCATCGCCGCCGTGCGCGGCGCGCTCACGCCCAGAACCTCACGCAGTGCACCCGGCGTGCTGCAGCCGTTTTGCGCGCTGAGATAGTCCAGCAGGAAATTCTCGCCCTTAAGCGGCTCCTGCACACTCTGCGGGATGCAGGAACGGTTCAGAGAAGTGACCGCAAGCAGCATTTGCTCGGTCAGTTGCTGCAGTTCCATGATGCCGCCTCCTTTTTGTTAACCCCGTTAATCAGCATTTCGTAATGTTAACACTCCGCCCGGCGATTGTCAAACCTAATTTGTGGGATTTCTGTGCTTTTGATCCGATGCTTATTTTCACTCGCTGCACCACTGCCGGACACATGGCGCCGCTCTGTGAAAAAAATGCGCAAACGGGAAAAAATTTTGGCACATTTGCAAAATGATGCAACATTTTCCGCGTCTCATGCATTATAGTTATTGACGAGCGATTATCAATGTGTTATTTTATGAATAGTCTGTAAACAATGCAATTTTCACCCACAGCAACCGTTCCCCCGCACTCCCTCGCGATCTCTTTTTATCGATCACAAGCTAATGTGAAAGGCGGATGTAATCAACATGAAAAAAGCAACTCATCGCAAGCAGGCACTCATGATTGCCATCTTCTTGCTGGCATTCACGCTGTCGCTGTTTTCGTTCGGCACGACCCCGGCGGCCGCCGGCGACGTGGCGGGCGTGAGCACGCACCTGTTTTTGACAGTCTTGCGCGACTATGACCACGATGCGGCCTTCTCCGTGACCTACACGGACGCGCTCGGCACGCACACGAAGCCCTATCATGCCGGCATGGAAGTGACGGCGTGGTCTCCCGTGACCATCACCTGCACCAACCACCATGTCTACGACTGGAGCATTGATGCCGATGTTCAGGAGGCCACCATCGTCGGCGTCGGCGGGATCACCTACCCCGGCGGCACGGGCATCCATGTCAAGGGCACGAATACCATCAAGGCGTTTGCCACGAACTTCGGTCTGCACTACATCAATATCGTTGTCATCCTCGGCGAGGGCAATGATAACGGCGGCGACAATGGCGGCGGTGACAACGGCGGCGATAACGGCGGCGGCGATAACGGCGGCGGCGACAACGGCGGCGACAACGGCGGCGGCGATAACGGCGGCGGCGACAACGGCGGCGGCGATAACGGCGGCGGCGATAACGGCGGCGGCGACAACGGCAACGGCACCGACCCCAACAATCCGGGCGGCAAAGACCCGAATGGCAATGATCCTGACGGGAATAATCCGGACGGCAACAATCCGGACGGCAATAATCCGGACGGCAATAATCCGGATGGCAACAATCCGGATGGCAACAATCCGGACGGCAGCAAGTCGAACACCCCCAAGACCGGCGACACACGTCTGATCTGGCTGGTCATTGCGCTGGCAGTGATCTTCGTGGCGACCTTCGCTGCGACCTACTACAACCGCAGGAAGAGCAAGCGCCACGGCGCCTGATCTTCACTCTCATGCAGTTAAAATGGGCAGCGTCAAATGACACTGCCCATTTTCTTATCAGGAGTTTTGTATGAAAAAAACCGTTCTCATCGTGGTCCGCGTCGTCTGCATCGTCGGATTCTTGGTCTGCGCTGGCGTGCTCGGCTGGTACTGGCACAGTGACCGCAGCGACCGCGCTGTTGCCGAGGCGCTCGCCGCCGCGCATGACGCGGCCAGCGCAGCAGCCATTGAGCAGGTGCGCGCAGTCGCCGCCGACAATGCGGATACGATCGGCTGGCTGCGGATCGACGGCACCAACATCAACAACGTCGTCATGTTTGCCCCCGACACGCCGGGCAAGTACCTGCACATGGACTTCTACGGCAAGTGGTCGTACCGCGGCACGCTGTATGTCGCCGAAAACTGCGATGTGCGCACGGCGGACAACATCCTCATCTACGGGCACCACATGAAAGACGGCAGCATGTTCGGCTCCCTGATCTCCTACAAGGATGCGGCATTTCGCGCTGCGCACCCGATCGTGCAGTTTGACACGCTCTACGCCTCCCATTCGTATGAGGTCGTGGCCGCGATCGAAACGGAAATCCCCGCTGAGGGCTCTGACGCCTTTCGATATTATGACTGCGTCGGCACGGACGCGCAGCAGTTTGCGCAGTATTGCGCATTCATTGAAGAAAACCGCTGCTACGACACCGGCATCACCATCCAGCCCGGCGACCGGCTGCTGACGCTGTCCACCTGTGCATACCACACTGCAAACGGCCGCTTTCTGGTCGTAGCGCGGCAGATCGACTGAACGGGATCCAGCCCCTTATGCAGCAAAAACCCGCCATCCGATCGGATGGCGGGTTTTTTGATACAGTCTTACAGGGCAGCCTTCGCCTGCTCGCACAGAGCGGTGAACGCGGCGGGATCATGGATCGCAGTCTCGGAGAGCATCTTGCGGTTCATGTCGATGCCGGCCAGCTTCAGGCCGTGCATAAAGGTGGAGTAGTTCATGCCGTTGGCCTTGCAGCCGGCGCTGATACGGGTGATCCAGAGCTGACGGAAGTCTCTCTTCTTCTGCTTGCGGCCGACGTAAGCATAGCGGCCGGACTTCATCATCTGCTGGTTGGCCATCTTGTAGTGGCGGGACTTGTTGCCCCAGTAGCCCTTAGCCAGACCGAGAATCTTTTTTCTATGTTTGCGCGTCATCATCGCGCCTTTGACTCTTGCCATTGTTGTTTCCTCCTATTGTGCGGTCAATCCTTATTTATAAGGAATCATTTTTCTGATGGTCGCTTCAGTAGTCGCATCCGCATAAGTGGTGGAACGCAGACGACGGCAGCGCTTGGTGTCCTTCTTCGTGAGAATGTGGCTCTTGAACGCATGGGCACGCTTGACCTTGCCGTTCTTGGTGAGATTGAATCTCTTTTTCGCGCCACTGTGAGATTTCAGTTTGGGCATTGTATTGGCTCCTTCCTTGGTTTGCTTACTTCTTATTATTGGTGTTCTGCGCCTTGGGCGACAGGAACATAGACATATTGCGCCCCTCGAGCTTGGGCTGCTTGTCGAGGTTGGCGATATCCGCGCACTTGGCAGCGAAGTCGCGCAGCAGCTGCTCGCCGATGTTGGTGTGTGCCATTTCACGGCCGCGGAAGCGGATGGTCACCTTCAGGCGATCGCCGCCCTGCAGGAACTTCTGGCCGTTTTTCAGCTTGGTGTTGAAGTCGTTCTCGCCGATGCCGGGCGACATGCGGATCTCCTTGACTTCGATCACATGCTGATTCCTTCTGGCCTCCTTCTCGCGCTTGGCCTGCTCAAAACGGTACTTGCCGTAATCCATGATCTTGCAGACCGGCGGATTCGAGCCCGGAGCGATCTTCACGAGGTCGAGGTCCTTTTCAATCGCGATCTCGAGCGCGGCAGCAGAGGACATAATGCCCAGCTGCGCACCGTCGGCGCCGATGACGCGGACTTCCTTGTCGCGGATTTCTTCGTTGATCTGATAGTTTGCAGTTGCGATACGAACACACCTCCATTGGTTGCATCGGGAGCGATCGCTCCGAGAACAAAAAAGCACGGATGCAAGACACATCCGCGCGCATAAAACACACATATCTCCCAGACGGGAGCGGGTTTTATTGACCGCGGACCGCCTTCGCGGCCGGGTGAGGCTGCCCAGAGGGCGCCCACTTTGTTGTCAGCTTTTATACTATAGCAGTCCCGGCGCGATCTGTCAAGGGTTTTCTGCGCCGGGCGAGCAAAAAATGCGGACTGAATCACGCCTTCCGGGGACATACTCCTCCACGGAGGCGAAGCCATATGAAAGTACTCGAATACGGCGGTGTGTTCACCGCCGGCGGACTGGGCTACGGCGGGCTGGAGCTGCTCTGGCGCGGCCGGACGCACTGGTCGATGCTGCTGTGCGGCGGCGTGTGCGCCGTGCTGATCTATCTGATCGCGGGGCGCGAGCGCACCGTGCTCTGGCGGCGCTGGACGCTGTGCGCGGCCGCCGTCACGACGGTGGAGTATTTCACCGGCGTGCTCGTCAACCTGCGCCTTGGCTGGAACGTCTGGAACTACGCAGACCGGCCGCTCAACGTCCTCGGGCAGATCTGCCCGCTGTATACCCTGTTCTGGTTTGGACTTGCCATCCCCGGCGTGTGGCTGGGACGGACCGTGCGGCAAAAACTCGCCGCCCGGCAGACTCAGTAGGTGGTGTCCTGCTGTTCCGGCGCTTGCGGCTGTGCAGCCGCTTCCGGCTGCTGCGGCGCGGCCGCTGCCTCGGCAGCCTGCTGCTCCTGCGCCATAGCGATCTTCACGATGCGGCTGGTTCCGAGCCGGTCCGCGCCGAGGCGAATAAACTCCTCCGCGTCGGCAAGGCTTGCGATGCCGCCGGCGGCTTTGACCTTCACGTGCGGCGGGCAGCAGGTGCGCAGCAGGCGCACATCGTCCGCCGTGGCGCCGCCGGTGGAAAAGCCGGTGGAGGTCTTGATATAGTCCGCACCGCTGTCGGAGACGATGCGGCAGAGCATGCGCTTTTCCTCCTCGGTCAGCAGGCAGCACTCGATGATGACCTTGAGGATACAGCCACGGCTGGCCTCACGCACGGCGCGGATATCGGCCGCGACATCATCCCAGCAGCCGTCCTTGACCATGGCCAGATTGACGACCATGTCCACCTCGTCAGCGCCGTTGCGGATGGCCTCCGCCGCCTCGAACGCCTTGACGGCCGGCGTGTGATATCCGTTCGGGAAGCCGATGACCGTGCAGATGCGCAGCCGGTCACCGACATATTTCTTCGCCCCGGCGACATGGCACGGCGGGATGCACACACTGGCGCAGCCGTAGCGCATGCCCTGGTCGCAGAGGGCGCGGATCTCCGCTGCAGTGGCATCCACACGCAGGAGCGTATGATCGCAGCGGGAAAGAATCTCTCGAAGTTCCATGATCGTTCATCCTTTCTGATGAGGCACAAATGATATTTGGTTGTATTATACCGCGTCCGGCCGCTTTGTACAAGACGCATATTTTGCGCCGCCGGCACATAGGCTGTGATACCCAACAAGAGAGGTGCAGCACATGGACGAACTGGAACGAAACAATTATGCCGAGCTCTGCGGCACGCTGGCGGCGCCGCCCGCGCTGTCGCACGAAAACAGGCAGGAACGCTTTTTCACCTTCCCGCTCGAGACGCAGCGGCTCTCGGGCACGGTCGACCGCGTGAACATTGTCGTGCGCGAGCGGCTGCTGGCCGAGATGCCGTTAGAGGAACCGGCACGGCTGTGCGTGACCGGTGACGTGCGCTCGTTCAATAACCGCCGCGGGCCGGGCGCAAAGCTGGTCATCACGGTGTTCGCGCGCGACATCTCGCCCTGTGACGAGCCGTATGACCGCAACCTGATCCTGCTCAGCGGTACGCTCTGCAAACCGCCGAACCTGCGCACGACGCCGATGGGGCGCGACATCTGCGACCTGATGCTCGCCGTGAACCGGCACTACGGCCGCAGCGACTACCTGCCGTGCATCACGTGGGGCGCGCGCGCGTGCGAGACCGCACTCTGGGATGTGGGTACGCGCGTGTCTCTCGAAGGACGGCTGCAGAGCCGCAGCTACATCAAGGTGCTGGACACCGGCGCCGTCGAGCGCACCGCGTTCGAGGTGTCCGTGCTCGACATCTGCCGCCTGTCGCCGCCGGGCGACTGAGCACATACCGCCCCGGCAAAGCGCGCCCCGCAGATTTTTCTGCGGGGCGCGGGTCATTCTATTTCTATCCATTTTATCATCCCGCGAGCGCGTACACGAGCACTTCGAAGTCCTGCACGCCGCCGTCCGCCGCCGTGCCCTGTCCACGCAGGACATAGAACGGATAGAGCGCATAGTCGCCCTCGGCATTGAACCCGGCGTTCATGTAATACGCCTGCTCGACCCCAGTGATCGTGCAGCCTGTGAGCTGCTGCGCGATATTCGCCGAAAATTCGTGCGCATCCAGCCGTGCCTGTACGGTCTTGGCGTCCGCCAGGCGGACGGTTTTGGTGCCGCCCTCCTTGAGCGGAGCATACTGCTGCGTCAGCGCCGTCACATTGCCGTCCCGGTCAAAGGAGACGGAGATGTGATACTTTCCATACACCATCCGGCCGTTGACCTCGGGCGTCACATCGACCGTTTTGCTGCTCACATTCGTCTCATAGGTTGTGCTGCTGAAGACGATCCGGGACGTGTCGGCGAGCTCCGGCTCGAACTTTTTCAGCCGCTCGCGCACGGTCTGCTCAAGCTGCGCGTCCGTCGGGAATTCGCTCAGGTCGCCCGGCGTCAGCTCCTCGGTCGGCGTGTAGTACTGAATGTAGCCGGTCTGCGCATCATACGAGAGCCGGCCCGCCAGCTGCGTCTGCATCGTGTCCGCGTCCATATCCAGCAGCGCGGCCGCCAGTGCCATGGAATATGCCTTGTCCACATAGCATTTGTAAACCATATCCCTTCCCTTATCCGGGAGCGTGATCGTGTCCGGCAGCGTGAGATTCAGCGTCGGTTCCATGCCCGTGGTCGCCAGCACCAGCTTGCTCTGCGCGCCACAGGCACTCAGCGCCAGCAGCAGCGTCAGCACCGCCAGCAGCAGGCAGAGTCGTTTTCTTCGCGTCATGTTCGGTCGCTCCTTTCTGAAAAACGTGCAAATTCCATTTCGCTTCCAGCTCCAGAATAACGCATGTGCCTGTATTTGTCAATCGATTTGCCAAAAAAACACAGAAGTCAGGAAGCGGCTTCTGTGTTTGATGCGCTGTTCACTTTTCCGGCACGATCTCGATCCAGTACCCGTCCGGGTCTTCGATGAAGTAGATGCCCATGGCCGGATTTTCAAAGCAGATGCAGCCCATGGCCGCGTGCTTGGCGTGCGCGGCATCCATATCCGGCACGGTGAACGCGAGGTGAAACTCCCCCTCACCGAGGTCATACGGCTGCGTGCGGTCACGCAGCCATGTCAGCTCGAGCTGAAACGGCGAGTGCCCGTCGCCCAGAAACACGAGCCGGAACGAGCCGTCGGATGCATCCTTCGTGCGCACGGGCTCCAGACCGAGCGCATCATGATAAAACTGCACGCTGCGCGCAAGATCGAGAACATTGAAATTAAAGTGATTGAAGGTAAACATACCGTGCCTCCCAAATAAAATCTCTGTACCACAAGTATAGCGTCCGGCGCGCGCAATGTCAAAGCGCGGGCGCAAAAAACTGTTGGAATTTCATGCCGCACACGGTATAATATCTGTATCAGACTGAGATATTGGAGGCGCGCCATGGATACGACAGGACGCGCGCCCGGCTTTTTGACAAAGTCGGAGCTGCAGGAATTTCACACTGGCACAGCCGCGCACGCTTACCGCACGTTCGGCTGCCACGCCCTGCCCGGAACGGCAGAGCACCGCTTCGCCGTCTGGGCGCCGCACGCGCAGCACGTTGCGCTCGTGGGCGACTTTAACAACTGGGACGCCGGCGCGACGCCGATGGACCGGCTGCCGGACGGCACATGGGTGCAGACCGTGGACGGTCTGCGCGACGGGGCGCTGTATAAATACGCCGTCACCGGTGCAGACGGGCAGACGGTGCTCAAGGCCGATCCCTTTGCCGCGCACTGCGAGACAGGACCTGCCACGGCGTCGAAGGTCTGGTCGCTCGAGGGCTACGTCTGGCACGACCGGAGCTATCTGCGCCGCCGCGCCGAGCGTGATGTGTACCGCGCGCCGATGAGCATTTACGAGGTGCACCTCGGCTCCTGGCGTCGGCCGGAGACCGGGCTGCCGTGGTACCGCTCGGTCGCGGATGAATTGGCAGACTACTGCCGCGAGATGCACTACACGCACGTGGAGCTGCTGCCTGTGACGGAATACCCCTACGACGGGTCGTGGGGCTATCAGGTGACGGGGTACTACGCCCCCACCAGCCGCTACGGCACGCCGCAGGACTTCATGTATTTTGTCGACAAGCTCCACCGCGCCGGTATCGGCGTGATCATGGACTGGGTCCCGGCGCATTTTCCGAAGGACGCGCACGGGCTCGCGCGCTTTGACGGCACGCGGCTCTACGAGTGCAAGGAGGCGCGCATGGCAGAGCACCCGGAATGGGGCACGCTCATTTTTGACTACGCCATGCCGGAGGTGCAGAGCTTTCTCATCTCGTCGGCAATGCTGTTTTTTGACCGCTACCACATCGACGGCATCCGTGTGGACGCGGTGTCCTCGATGCTGTACCTCAACTACGCCCGGCGCGACGGCGAGTGGACACCCAACCGCGACGGCGGCAACATCAATCTCGGCGCGGTCGCCTTTCTGCAAAAGCTCAACACGACCCTGCTCACAGCATGGCCCGGCTGCATGACGATTGCGGAGGAGTCGTCCGCCTACCCCGGCGTGACAAAGCCGCCCTATGACGGCGGTCTCGGCTTCAGCTTCAAGTGGGACATGGGCTTTATGCATGACACGCTCGACTATCTGGAGCTTGATCCCTACTTCCGCAAGTACCACCACGACAAGCTGACGTTCTCGATGATGTACGCCTTTTCCGAGAACTTCATCCTCGCATTTTCCCATGATGAGGTCGTGCACGGCAAAAAGTCGATGCTCGACAAGATGTACGGCACGTATGAGCAGAAGTTCGCCGCGCTGCGCGCGCTCTACGGCTATCAGTTTGCGCATCCGGGCAAGAAACTCACGTTCATGGGCTCGGAATTCGGACAGTTCATCGAGTGGAACTATAAGCAGGGGCTTGACTGGCTGCTGCTCGACTACCCCATGCACAAGGCCATGCAGCACTGGTGCAGCGCGCTCAACGCCTGCTACCATGGCAGCCGCGCGCTCTGGGACATCGATGACGGCTGGGACGGCTTCACGTGGCTGAACGTGGATGATGCCGAGCGCAGCGCCATCGCCTTTCTGCGCACGGCACGAAACGGACGCCGGGTCGTGTGCGTATGCAACTTCACGCCCGTGCGCTATGACAACTTTGTCATCGGTCTGCCCAAGCGCGGCGTGCTGCGCGAGCTGCTCTCGAGCGACGCGGAGGACTTCGGCGGCACAGGCATCCGCAACGCGCCCGAGATCCGCAGCGAAGACACGCCCTTCGGCGCGCTGCCCTGCTGCGCACGCGTGACGCTGCCGCCGCTTTCGACCGTATACTTCACCTTCACGAACCGGTAAAGGAGGGACGCTATGAAACCCGAACTGCGCACAGCGCTCGCCGAAAAGGGGCGCTGCGACCTGCCCGGCGTGCTGCTGGCAGCCGCCGAATGTGCACCGCTGGCCAAGACCGGCGGTCTTGCAGACGTGGTCGGCACGCTGCCGAAGAGCCTCGCGGCACTCGGCTTTGACGCACGCATCATCACGCCGTATCACCGTGTGATCAAGGAAAAATACGCCGCTCAGGTCACGCATCTGACAGACTTCTACATCGACCTCGGCTGGCGGCATCAGTACGTCGGCATCGAGCGGCTGCTGCTCGACGGCATCGTCATCTATCTCGTGGACAACGAGTTTTACTTCGGAGACCGCATTTACCTCGGCGGCGAGGCCGAAGGCGAGCAGTACGCCTTTTTCGCCCGCGCGATCCTGGAGGCGCTGCCAAGGCTGGACTTCACGCCCGAGGTGCTCCACTGCAACGACTGGCACACCGCCGTGCTGCCCATGCTGATGAAAACGCAGTACGCCGGCCGGATGCAGTCGCGGATGCAGACGCTGCTGACGATCCACAACATCGCCTATCAGGGCAAGTTCAGCTTCGAATTCGTGCAGGATCTGCTCGGCATCGACGCGCGCTACTACACGCCGGAGTTCATGGAGCTCAACGGCTGCGCAAACCTGCTCAAGGCGGGCTGTGTCTTTGCCGACCACATCAACACCGTCAGCCCGAGCTACGCCGGCGAGATCCGCACGGCGGCCTATGGCGAGGGGCTTGAGGGCATTCTCAACGCGCGGCAGCATCAGCTGTCGGGCATCCTCAACGGCATCGACACCGCCGTATTTGACCCCGCGCACGACGCCGGCATCACCGCGCCCTACTCCATGGACGACATGAGCGGCAAGGCGGTCTGCCGCGCCGCGCTGTGTCAGGAGCTCGGGCTCGAGATCGGCGAACACACGCCCATCGTCGCCATGGTCACGCGCATAACGCCGCAAAAGGGCTTCGATCTCGTGCAGTGCGTGCTCGACGAGCTCATGGACAGCGAGGACATGGCGTTCGTGCTCCTTGGCACGGGCAACGCCGAATATGAGGACTTCATGCGCAGCGCCGAGTGGCGGCACAAGGGTCGTCTGTGCGCCTACATCGGCTATGACGAGGCGCTGTCGCACCGCGTGTACGCGGGCAGTGATTTTCTGCTCATGCCGTCAAGCTTTGAGCCGTGCGGCCTGTCGCAGATGATCGCCATGCGCTACGGCACGCTGCCGATCGTGCGCGAGACCGGCGGTCTGCGCGACAGCGTGCAGCCGTATAACCGCTTCACCGGTGAGGGCACCGGGTTCTCGTTTGCAAACTTCAACGCCTATGAGCTCGCCGAAACCGTTCGCCGCGCGCTCGCGCTCTATCACAACGAGCACGATGCCTACCTCCGCGTGCAGCGGCAGGCCATGGCGCAGGATTTCAGCTTCACGCGCTCGGCGGAGGATTATGCGCACCTGTATCTGCTCCTGCTGCCGGAGGACACCGCGCCGAAGCATGACGCGGGTGATGAGGCGTTCCGCCGTCCGCTCGGCGCGCTGGAGACCGGCGCGGCCGTGCGCCTCGCCTTCACGGACACGGAGTCGTTCGTGTTCGATGCCGCCGTTGAGCTCTACGGCGATGCGTACAGTGACACCGTCGCCATGGCGCAGACGGCTGCGGGCTTTGCCGCGTCCGTGACCGTGCCCGCAACACCGCAGGCGCTGCGCTACCGCTTCCGCGTCGCGTGCAGCGACGGCGGGATCCGCTACCTCTGCGCCGCACCGGACGGACGGCATGCCCGCCTCTGTGACGAGCCGGAGGACGGCTGGCGGCTGACGGTCTACCGCGCCGGCTTTGCGACGCCGGAGTGGTTTCGCACCGGCGTGATGTATCAGATCTTCCCCGACCGCTTTGCGCGCGACAGCTCAGCCACCGCACAGCGCGGCATGGAGCACCACCGCCGCATGGAGCAGACCGTGCATGCGCACGCCGATTGGGAGGAGCCGGTCGAGTGGCAGGCCAACACCCCCGAGGGCGAATATGCGCCCGTCGACTTCTACGGCGGCACGCTGCGCGGCATTGCAGACCGGCTGCCCTATCTGCAAAAGCTCGGCGTGACGGTACTGTATCTCAACCCCATCTTCGAGAGCGCCTCCAACCACCGCTACGATACCGGAGATTACCGGAAGGTCGACCCGATCCTCGGCACGAACACGGACTTCAAGAAGCTGTGTGCTGCCGCCGGAGCGTGCGGCATCCGCATCGTGCTTGACGGCGTGTTTGCCCACACGGGCGCAGACAGCCGCTACTTCAACCGCTTCCGGCACTATCCCGGCTGTGGCGCGTATAACAGCAGCAATTCCGTCTACGCGCGCTGGTACGATTTCGCCCACTACCCCAATGACTACAGGTGCTGGTGGAATTTCCGCGACCTGCCCGCCATCAACACCGCCAACCCCGACTGGCGCAAATACATGATTACGGGCGAACACAGCGTTGTCAGAGCATGGCTGCACGACGGCGCGTCCGGCTGGCGGCTGGACGTGGCCGATGAGCTGCCGGACGACGTGCTGCGCGATCTGCGCACCGCCGCCAAGCAGACCGATCCCGACAGTGTGCTCCTCGGCGAGGTGTGGGAGGATGCCGTGACGAAGGTCAGCTACGGTGCACGGCGGCAATACGCGCTCGGCGATGCGCTCGACAGCGTCATGAACTATCCCCTGCGCGACGCGCTGATCGCATTTTTGACCGGGCGCAGCACGGCGCGCGCGCTCGCAGATCTGCTGCTGAGTCAGCGGCTGAACTATCCGCAGCCGCTGTACTACGCGCTCATGAACCTGACGGCAAGCCACGATGTGGCGCGCACGCGCTCGGCGCTGGCGCTGGACTTTGACCCCCGCAGCCGCACACGCGCACAGCTGGCAGCGCTCGACGTTACGGACGCCATGGCAGCGCGCGGTGCGCAGCTGCAGCTGCTCGCGGCGGCCGTGCAGTTCTGGCTGCCGGGCATCCCGTCGATCTACTACGGTGACGAGGCGGGAATGCAGGGTCTGTGCGACCCCTTCAACCGCGCACCGCTGCAGATGTGCGATACGCAGATGCTGCAATGGTACGCAAAGCTCTCGGCGCTGCGCCATGCGCATCCGGCGCTGCAGCGCGGCGAGATCGCCGTGTTCGCCCCGGCGGGCGACGTGGTGTGCATCCTGCGCATCATCACGGGCGGGCACGACGCCTTCGGCGCAGAGGCCGGGGATGAGGCGCTGCTGCTGGCCGTCAACCGTGCGGCGCACACGGTGCGCTGCCATGTGGAGCTCACCTGCCCCGGCGCCGGTCTGAACGAGGAGACGCGCCTCTCGTTCGTGCGCAGCGGTTATGCCCGTGCGCGCGAGTGCCTCACGGGTGAGCGCGCCGCCATTCACGACGGCGTGGCCGCGTTCGACCTGCCGCCGCGCAGCGCGCAAATCTACAGATTGGAGAATCGACATGGAACTGAAACTGGATCGTAACAAGACCTATGGTCTGGCGCTCGAGGGCGGCGGCGCAAAGGGCGCCTACCAGATCGGTGCGTGGAAAGCGCTGCGCGAGGCCGGCATCCGTTTTTCCGCCGTATCCGGCACATCCGTCGGCGCGCTCAACGGCGCCATGATCGTCATGGATGATCTGCAAAAAGCGGAGGACGTCTGGAACAACATCCACTTTTCCCAGGTCATGGACGTGGACGACGAGGAAATGCGCCGCCTGATGAACCGCGACATTCCCCTCTCGGAGCTCAAAAACACCCTGCGCAGCGTGGCCGAAATCATCCGCAACCGCGGCTTTGACGTGACGCCGCTGCGCAAGTGGGTCGCCGAGACCGTGGACGCAGACAAGGTCTGCAACTCCGACACGGACTTTTTCATCGTCACCTACTCCCTGTCCGACCGGCAGGAGCTGGAGCTGCGCGCCTCCGACCTGAGCCGCGACGAGCTGTGCGATATGCTGCTTGCAAGCGCCTATCTGCCTGCGTTCCGGCTCGAAAAGCTCGGCGGCAAGTATTACGCCGACGGCGGCGTGCAGGACGTTGTGCCCATCCACGCGCTCGTGGAGGACGGCTGCAAGGACATCATCGCGCTGCGCATCTTCGGCTTCGGCATCGAAAAGCGCTTTCGCATCCCGGACGATGTGCACGTGACGACGATCGGTCCGACGGTCGACCTCGGCAACATCCTGAATTTTGACGCCGAACAGAGCCGCCGGAATATGCGCCTCGGCTATTTTGACGCGCAGCGCGTACTCTACGGGCTCTACGGCAGCACGTATTATATCGACCGCACCATGTCCGAGGACACGGCGCGCCAGCAGCTGCTCGAGTACATCGGGCTCGGGGAGCACTCCCTGCGCACGTTCCACGAGAAGGCGCTGCCGCAGATCGCCAAGGCGCTCAAGTGCGACGGGGATTATTACGACCTGCTCATTGCCGTGCTCGAGCATGACGCGCGCGCGCTCGGCATCGAGTCCGAGCGGATCGTGACGGACATGGAGCTGCTCCAGACGCTGCTCGCGCAGCCGGAGTTGCCGGAGCAAACGCCGGAGGCGGAGACCGAAGCACCCGCAGCCCCGGATGCACAAGCGCCCGCAGACGCGGACGGTGACCCCTCCCCCACCGACGAAGTTGCGGCCAAGGCCGCCGAGCTCTCGCGCGACATTGAAAAGCGGCTCAACCGGCTGCTCGGCAAAATGCGCACACGCCGCAGCCGCTCGGATGCGCCGGAAGCCCTGGAAGCGGAAACCGAAGCAGACACGAACAGTGAGCAAACCTGAGCATATCACAAAGCGCGCAGCAGGGGCGGCCAATGGCCGCCCCTGCTGCGCGTTTTCTATGTATCTGCGGTATCACGGCTGCTTTCTTTTGCGCGGTCTCGGGAGCGTTGCCGCATAGCTCCGCTCCAGCAGCAGCCGGATCTGATCGTCTGCCGCGCTGCCGTCCAGCGCCACGGAGAGCCATCTGTCCTTGTTCATGTGGTAGGCCGGGAAAATCCCCGGCTCACCCCGCAGCGAACCGATGAGGATCGGGTCGCACTTGAGGTTCACCACGTCGATCATCTGCGTACCGGGCAGACCGAGCTTATTGCGCGGCACGTCCAGAACCAGCGCAAACCATTTCCGGTTGCCGCCGTGCCGGAACACGGCATGGTTCGGCGCATCGGCCCACGGATAGTCCGGCTCGGTGCTGTAATGATCGAATATATACCGCTGCAGCTCGTCTCTGGTCATTGTGCGCCCTCCCCGCTGCGTTACTCCGCCGTGATCGCCACCTTGATGACGCCATCAAGCCGGTTTTCAAAGATACGATACGCCTCCTCAATCTCACTGAGCGGGAAGCGGTGCGTGATGAGCGGCGTGGTGTCGATCTTCCCCTGCGCGATCAGGCGCAGGATCTCCGCGCAGTCGCAGCCGTCCACGCCGCCGGTCTTGAAGATGAGATTCTTGCCGTACATATCTGGCAGCGGCAGCGTCTGCGCCTCGTCATAGAGCGCGACCACCGTCACGATGGCGTTGGGGCGCGCGCAGCGCCACGCAAGCTCGAAGGTATCCTTCGCGCCCGCGACCTCGAGCACCACATCCGCGCCGCCGTGGTCGCTGTGTGCGCGCACAAAGTCCTCGCACACTTCCGGTCGGCAGAGCAGCACGTCCGAATAGTGCTCGCGCACGAGTGCAATGCGCGTCGGGTCTTTCTCGCAGACGATGACGCGCTTGGGCTGCTTGAGCAGGACGCATGCCAGCGTGCACACACCTGTCGGTCCTGCGCCGATGATGAGCACGGTGTCCTCCGGCGTGATCTCCGAAATGCGCGCCGCCCAGAAGCCGGTGGCCAGAATGTCACCGACGAACAGCGCCTGCTCATCGGTAACGCCGTCCGGGATCTTATCCAGACCCTGATCGGCATAGGGCACGCGCACAAACTCCGCCTGCCCACCGTCGATGCGGCAGCCGAGTGCCCAGCCGCCGTCGGGATCGGTGCAGTTGTTCACCCAGCCGTGGCGGCAGAAGTAACACTCGCCGCAAAAGGTCTCCACGTTCACCGTCACCCGGTCGCCGGGGCGGACGGTTTTCACCTCCGCGCCGACAGACTCCACGACGCCGACCATCTCATGGCCGACGGTGATGCCCGGCACGGCGCGCGGCACGGAGCCGTGCTTGATGTGCAGGTCGCTGGTGCAGATCGAACCGAGCGTCACGCGCACAACGGCGTCGCGCGGGTCGGTCACGACCGGCTTCGGCTTTTCTGTCACGGCAAAGCGGCCGCGCTCGAGATAGGTCAGTGCTTTCATAGGTCTCCTCCTGAAGCATACATTCCGACGCCCGTTGCTCCGGCATCGGTTATTTTAATGGTCAAACGCTGCGGAGCTCATCGGATCTCCCACACAAAAACTGCGCTGTCGCTCACGTCGATATCGTCCGGTTCGATCGCCATGGCCGCCGGCGCCCTTGATGGTGATCGTCCGATTCATAAGTACCTCCCAGATTCATTCAGTCATAGCCGTCGCCGCGGTTTCCGCCGAATTCGCAGCCGTAGACATGGCCGTGACCATAGTACCAGCGGCCGTAGCGATAGCCGAAGTGCGGCGGACAGTGTGCACAGTCGCCGGTGCAGCGCCCGCTGTGCCCACCGTCGCCCGATGCGCCGAGCAAGGCGGCGCCAAGCAGCGTCCAGAAGCCAAGCTTTGGCTCGCGTCTGCGTTTCGGCGGCGGAAACTCCGCTTGCTCAGGCTCATCGTCTTCCTCTTCTTCCTCTTCTTCCTCTTCTTCCTCTTCCTCGTCGTCATCAAACAGCTTCACGCGGCACCTGCGCGCGGTCTGCTCCAGCACCGCATCGTCGACAACGCCCCAGAGATCCTCAAGCTGCTTGCGCGTGAAGGCGCAGGTCGAATTTTCCAAAAGTGCATTCATCACCACCGCATTGCAGTAATTCACCAGCTCGCAGATCTCCTCCGCCGTGAACTGCACGCCGGCTGCAAGCGCCCTGCGGATTAGGCGGGAGGCCGCTGTCTCATCCATCAGCCCCTGCGCGACCTCCGCCACCTCATCTGAGGGGCCGTAGGATGTCAGTGCGCTGAGGCGGCTGATCTGCGTGGACGTTGCCCACTCGTCGAATTTTTTGTAGTACGCGTCCCATTCCATCCACCGCACCTCCATCGCGCACCGCAGCACGGTGCATTGCCAGAAGCATTGTAGCACAGATCCGCAAAAACCTCAATCGCCGTACAAAATTTGGCAAGAAAAACCCGGCGCATTTTGCGCCGGGCAGTCGGATAAAGAAAAAAGCCCACCGCAATTTCTTACGGTGGACCTTTGGTGGACGATACAGGACTTGAACCTGTGACCCTCCGCACGTCAAGCGGATGCTCATACCAGCTGAGCTAATCGTCCGTGTCAGCTTGCTTATTCTAACGCATCTGCAGCACTTTGTCAACCCCTTTTTTTCGACGGCTCTGATTTTTCAGAGCCGTCGAACCGGGGTGCGTTATTTTGCCGAAATATATACCGTGCAGTCAGCCTTTACGCCGCCGCACTCGGCCGTGATCGTCGTCGTGCCCTTGCCGACACCGGTCACAACGCCCTTGTCGCTGACCTTGGCGACAGACTCGTCCTTGCTCGACCATGTGACCGTCTGGTCGGTGCCGGTCGGATAAACCGTTGCGCTCAGCTGCACCTCATCCCCGACCTTGGCCGCAAACTCCGTGCGCTTGCTGCCGAGGAACGTGATCGTGACGCTCGTGACCGAGGGCGTCGGCGTCGGGGTCGGCGTCGGCGTCGGGGTCGGGGTCGGCGTCGTGACCGGTGCGGCGCTTGAAACGGTCGCCGGCGGGGTCGGATCGACCGCAGCGGACGAATTTTTCTCCGCATTCAGGCTCACGGTGATGAGCACGATGACAGCCGCGACGACCGCGATGAGCAAAATGCCGCCGAACAGCAGCTGCCACTTCGTGTTGACGGCGGCATGCTCCGCCGCCGGCGTGCCCGCATTTTCGCTCGATGTGCGCAGCGGGATGCGCTCGGCAGATTTCTTGCGGCTCGTGCCGCAGTATGGACAGCGGCTGCGCAGGCCGGAATATTCACGGCCGCAGCGCCGGCATGTGATTTTGGGAATGACGCTCATAAAAAGCCTCCAGTAAGTAAAGAATCCATATGTTTTTCCTGCCTTATCATACACTGTTCGGTTTTTTTCGTCAAGAGGGAGCACTCGCCCCCTCTTGACAGCGGATCAAAACTGCGGCTGTACACTGTCGAGTGCGTCCAGAAGCCGGATGCGCTCCTGCTGACCGCTGCGGGCATTGACGGCGATGATGCAGCGCTGCCCGTCGTCCGTCTCGCACAGATATTCATAGCACAGCGTCTCACGCGCGCCGTAGAGCCGCAGCAACGCCGTGCGCATATCCAGAACCTGCAGCGACCCGGGCACGGCAGCGCGCCCCGCCTCCGCGCCGATCACGTCCTCCGGCAGCGTGCGTGCCCGGTGCGTATCAAGATACTCCGCTGACGAAAAGCCGCAGACCGCGCCGCTGTCGAGCCGGATGCGCACGCGCAGCCGGTCCGCCGTGCACAGCACGCCGTCCTGCACATAGCAAAACGTGCAGATGACCGACCGTCCCGCATCCTCCGTTTCGAGCAGGCGCATATTCGTATAGCCGCGCGCGCGCAAAAAATCTGCCGCTGTCTCCGCCGCCTGTTCCGGTGAGAGCACCGGCTCGCCGCCGTTACACGAGGAGTAGTAGCGCAGCACTTCCCCGCCCTTCACCGTGAGCGAGATATAAGACGCGTCGTCCCCGTCATCGATATCGAAGTTCCAGCACGGGACAGCGCCCTCCGAGCGGCCGGTCGCGCGCAGGCGCGATGCGTCCATGTCCAAAAACACCGCAGCCGCAGTCTGTGCCTGCCCCTCCGTGACGTCATCACGGCCCGCCAGCACGGCGTACTCCGCCGCCGTGCGCTCACAATACGTGCCGTCAGCGATCGGCAGCGGCAGATCCTCAAATGAATCTGCCAGCGCCGCAAGCTCTGCTTCGAGCGTATCGGGCAGCTCCGCCTCTGTGTCGAGATTTGCCAGTGACTGTGTGCTGCGCACGTGTGCCGCCGTCGTGACCGCGCCGTCAGCGAGCGACGCGCCGAGCGCGCCGAGCCGGACGCTCAGCTGCGTCGTCGTCTCAGAAAGCGCGCGCAGCTGCGCAAGCTCCTCGGCCGCAAACGCTCTGCCATCCGCCGCGCTGCGCGAGAGCATGCGCGCATAGTCCCCGGCGAGGGCAATGTTGCGCGCGATGCGCGCGAGCGCGTGCGACTGCACCGGCAGCACACCGAGCGCCATCTGCGCCGTCTGCGCATGGCTGTAAATGTCCGTGCAGACGGTGCACGCCATGGCCGGTGTCGTCGCATAGAGGCTCTTTTGCAGGGCGGCGTCGAGCTCCTGCACAGCGTTGAGCACCTCACCATAGGCGTGGCGATAGTTGGCATCCATCGCCGTCTGGCGGCGATCGGCATCCGTGCGGCAGGCGATGAGCCCGACGGCCAGCGCCGCAACGAGCGCGGCCGTGTAGGAAATGACGAGCACACGCGTTTTCTTTTTCATAGCAAACCACCCCTTCCGGACTATTGTTGCCGGAAGGGGCGGTTTTCATGTGCAATTTTTCTCAGCCGGTGATCTGCAGCGTCTGCGCCGAGGCGAGCAGACTGTCATACCAGCTCGCCGGTGCGGTACCCGCATGGCAGAGCACGACCGAGATGCAGCCGTTCGCCGTCGGGATCAGGTACGCCTCGAGCTCGCGCTGTACCGTGACGCCCTTGGCACCGTAGGCGGTCAAGCCGCCGAGCTTGACCTCGCCGAGCGTCTCCATGCTCGCAATGGTTCCGTAATCATTCAGGAGCGTGCCCGCAAGCGTCTGCGCATCCGCGCCCATGTGATAGCCGATCTCGAGATAGGCGTCCATGCTCGCATCGTCGGCGCGGGCAAAGCAGCACTTGCCGTCGAGCTCCGTGCTCAGAAACACGCCCTTGTCGAGATAGAGCGAGAAGTCCGGGCCGCCGCGCTGCGCAAACGAGCCCGTAACAAGCCGCATGGTCTTGTTCTCCCCGTCGACCGGCACGGCCTGCTCCGCATCGCGCGCAGGCGTCTCGCCGCTGCCGAGGATGAGCTCCGGCTCATCGCCGAACGGGAACTGCGGCAGCGTTGTCTCGGCCGGTGCTTCCGGCCCCGCAGCCGGCCGGTGAATGCGGATATCGGCCACGTTGACCACGATCAGCGCGATCGCGAGCAGCACGACCACGACGGCCATGACGATGACCGCCCGCTCCACGCCCGTGCGTTTTTTCATACCGTTCACCCTTCCAGCTTGGCGATGCCGGCATCGATCCGGCGCAGGGTCTCTTCCCGGCCGAGGATGCGGCAGATCTCCACCGCGCCGCCGGGCGTCACCGCGCGGCCGGACACCGCAATGCGCACCGGCCACATCACCTTGGCGTTTTTCACTTCCAGCCGCTCGGCCAGCTCCTTCATGGATGCGAGCAGGGTCTCGTCGTCCCACGTCGGGAGCGCCGCGAGCAGCGGACGCACCGCGTGCAGCATCTCGAGCGAGACGGCGGGGTCGGTCTTGGATTTCTTGTTCGTGTAGAGCGCAAGGTCATACTCCGGCAGCGCGTCGAAGAAATCGACCTTTTCGGGGATGTCCGTGAGCACCTCGCAGCGCTGCTGCAGCAGCGGCGCGATCTGCGCCGGGTCGATGGCGGGATTGTGCACCGTCTGGCGGATGTAGGGCGCGGCCACGGCTGCAAACTGCTCCGGCGTCATAGCGCGGAGATACTCGCTGTTGAAATACCTGAGCTTGTCGATATCGAAGATCGCCGGGGACTTGGAGATGCCCTTGATATCAAACGCCTCCACGAGCTCGGGCAGCGAATAGATCTCCCGCTCGCCGCCGGGCGCCCAGCCGAGCAGCGCCACATAGTTGACCACCGCCTGCGACAGATAGCCCTGCGCGATCAGATCCTCATACGACGGATCGCCGTGGCGCTTGGACATCTTGTTGTGCTGGTCGCGCATGACCGGCGAGCAGTGGATATACTTCGGGATCTCCCAGCCGAAGCCCTCATAGAGGAGGTTATATTTCGGCGTCGACGACAGGTACTCCGACCCGCGCACAACGTGCGTGATGCCCATGAGATGGTCGTCGATGACGTTTGCGAAGTTATACGTCGGCAGACCGTCGCGCTTGATGAGCACCTGGTCGTCGAGCGTGTCGTTGTCGACCGTGATGTCGCCGAAGATCTCGTCATGGAACGTGGTCTTGCCATCGCGCGGGATCTTCTGGCGGATGACATAGGGCTTGCCGGCCGCGAGATTTGCCGCGATCTCCTCCTCGCTCAGACGCGAGCAGCGGCCGTCATATTTGTGGATGACCGTGCCGTCGGAAACATTTTCTTCGGCAGTGTCGTCCTTATCGCAGAAGCAGCGATAGGCATGGCCGCGTGCGATGAGCAGCTCGGCATATTCCTTATAGAGCCCGCGCCGCTCGGTCTGGACATACGGACCGACCGGACCGCCGACATCCGGTCCCTCGTCGTGCGTCAGGCCGCAGGCGCGCATGGTGCTGTAGATGACGTCGACCGCGCCCTCGACATAGCGCCCCTGGTCGGTGTCCTCAATGCGCAGGATGAACTTGCCGCCGGCGTGCCGCGCGATCAGATACGTATAGAGCGCCGTGCGCAGATTGCCGACGTGCATATACCCCGTCGGGCTCGGCGCGAACCGCGTACGCACCTCTCCGTGCGGGATGCGCAGCTCCATGTCTTCAAACCACTTTTGATCTTTCATATTTTGATAGCCTCCGGATCACTTTGCTCAGATTATTTATATCTTATTTTACATCACAGGGATTGTCAAGGGAACTTTCGATGTTGTATTCCACAACAGGTTGTGGTACAATATTCAAACAAATACGAATTTTCAGCAAGATAACTAAGGAAGTAATCAACTATGGAAGAAAAAACTGCAAAGAAAGTCATGCTCTCGGGCATTCAGCCCTCCGGCGACCTGACGCTCGGGTCTTATCTGGGCGCGATCAAAAACTGGAGCGAACGCGCCGAGATCTTCGACTGCTATTATTTTATGGCCGACCTGCACTCGATCACCGTGCGCCAGAACCCCGCCGACCTGCGCCGGCGCACCGTTGAGCAGCTCGCGCAGTACATTGCCTGCGGCCTTGACCCGGAAAAGAACACGCTCTTTATCCAGAGCCATATCCCCGCGCACACGCAGCTCGGCTGGGTGCTCAACTGCTACACCATGTTCGGCGAGCTCTCGCGCATGAC
>OIWQ01001933.1_pt1 | contig 23041 bp, 20 predicted proteins | sample 1587571 | NCBI WGS metagenome assembly OIWQ01 (sample SAMEA3888910, study PRJEB22519) | human gut metagenome | biome: human gut; feature: human-associated habitat; material: faeces | place: Denmark | collected 2010 | reverse complement strand
GGGTGCCTCTTCCCTGAAAATAAGGAAGTACCATACAGGAACTCCTCCTGCTATACTTTTTACTCAAGGCAAAGTTTATTGCATCATAGTCCGGCTTTTTCCAGTCATAAAAATTTCCTCCTAGAATTATTATATGATTCTTTTCTATGAAGATTACCAAAGTGTTAATTATATAATTTCTTTATATGTTCAATAGCATTCTTTTCTAATCGTGATACCTGTGCCTGTGAAATTCCAATTTCTTCTGCAACTTCCATCTGTGTTCGTCCTTCAAAAAACCTTTTGTTTATGATATTTCTCTCCTTTTCTTTTAATTTTTTCATTACCTCTAATAAAGTTATATCATCTGCCCAATTTTCATCACTATTTTTCTTGTCTTTTATTTGGTCTTCTACATATATATTTTCAGTATCATCTCCATACACTGGTTCTTGCAGCGAAACCGGATCTTGTATTGCATCCAAGCAAAATGCAATTTCTTCTTTTTCTACTCCCAATTCTTTTGCAATTTCATCTATCGTAGGTTCCTTCTTGTTTTCCCTTAACGCTTTTTCTCTCACTGCAAGTACCTTGTAAGCCAAGTCTCTTACCGATCTACTTACCCTTACCATATTATTATCTCTTAAATATCTTCTTATTTCTCCAGCAATCATTGGTACAGCGTAAGTACTAAATTGTACATTTAGGTCCAGATCAAAATTATCCATTGCCTTTATTAATCCTATACATCCAATTTGAAACAAATCATCTAAATTTTCTCCTCTTCCATAAAACCTCTTAATAACGCTCAACACTAATTTTAAATTTCCGTTTATAAACTCTTCTCTAGCTTCTTTATTTCCTTTCTTTATTTCATTTAATAATCTATTTTTTTCTTCATTTGATAGCACCGGTAATTTTGATGTGTTTACTCCACAGATTTCTACCTTGTTAATCAAACAAATAACCTCCTTTTGGAAATATTTTGTTTATATTATTTCCTAAAAGAGGTTTTCTATACTTTAACCTGTTTTGCTAAGTATTTCTTTTCTCATTTTGCTTATTATTTTCTTTTCAAGTCTAGATATGTAACTCTGTGATATTCCCAACATGTCGGCAACTTCTTTTTGTGTTTTTTCGTTTCCTGTAATAAAGCCGAATCTTAATTCCATTATATTTTTCTCACGTGAATTTAATTTTGCAATCGCACCTTTCAAAAGCTTTTTATCCACTTCATCTTCCAGTCCCCTAGATATAGAATCATAATCTGTTCCAAGTATATCTGACAACAATAATTCATTGCCATCTCCGTCTTGATTAAGTGGTTCGTCTATAGAAATTTCTCCTTTTAATTTATTCGTTCTTCTCAAATACATAAGTATTTCATTTTCTATGCATCTTGACGCATATGTTGCAAGTTTGATATTTTTACTCGTGTCATACGTGTTTATTGCCTTCATTAATCCAATTGTTCCAATTGAAATTAAATCTTCTATTCCGTGTCCCAGTATTTTCAAACTTTTTAGCAATATACACTACTAATCGCAAATTTCTTTCTACCAACAGCTGCCTAGTCTCTAAATTACCATTAGCCAATTTTTTTATTGCATCTTCCTCTTCTGTTGGTGATAGTGGAGGAGGCAAAGTCTGGCTTCCTCCTATGTAGAATATAGGTAATGTTTCAATATCATCTTTCTTTATGTACTTCGCATACAATATATTCGCATTATTTTTCAATATTTGTAGTAAATTCAATGTAATCACTTTCCTTTCCTAACATTTGGATTGATATAATTCTTTTTCTGTTTCTAGCAGATTCAATCCAATAAGTGCATTATATTTATTGTCCTTTGTTATTTTTTTATCGTATATTCCAGCTATTACATCTTTTCTTTCTACATCTATATCTTCTGTTTGAATTTTTATTTTATCAAGTCTAATTCCAACTAACATTCCATTTTCTTTTCCTATGGACATAAATGGCACCATTCGTATTTTTGATATGTAGTTTTGAATGTCATAATTTGCTTCAGCCTCATCTCCTTTCATTATTTTTTCTATATAATCCAAGATATTTTTTGGTATTATTTTATACATAATTTCTTTTTCTATAATTATTACCGGTATTTCGCTTACTGGGTCTTTTAACATATTTCCAGAATCCAGTAAAGCTTTTATATTGATTGTTTTATCCTCATAATATATTTGTATGTCAAAAATCGTATTTTTCGTATTAAGCTTATTTTTATTTATTTTAAATGCTATTTGAGTAATTATAAAACCTATTACTCCACCAATTATAGCAACCTTAATCGGATACATTCCTACAAACACTCCGTTTCGCATTTGAACATTTTCTGGTCTAATGAAATATATTAATGCAAATGTACAGCCTCCAAATATAAATGATATTAAATAGAATATTAATAATTGTTTGAATAGTTGTTTTATGCTTTGAGGATTAAATGCTACATATACCATTACTATTGATAATATCGCCTTTGCAATTATTCCAGAATATATCGGAAGTATGTCTAAATACACAATGATTGCATACACACTTCCAATTATTCCTGACAATAGCAATCGTATCTGTTGCCACTTATTTTTCACTTTTAATATAACAAGTGTAGCAAAAAGAATAATATAATTCATTAAAATATTTTCTACAAAAATAATATCAAGATATATTGTCACCTTCTCACCTTCTTATATTTAGTCATATCGTATTTAGTATTATATCTTTTTTAAATTTAAAAGTTTGTCATATCTTGTGCACGAAAAAAAGAAATAATCTACAAATTTAGATTATTTCTTTTCTAATTATATTCTATTCATCATGTATATTCAAAAAAGTAAAAATATTTTGTTTATTTCCCTTTATTTTTTCTTAAGAATGTAGGGATATCAAGGTCTCCGCTTGAGCTTGATGTATCTGATGATATTGTTGAAGTCTTTGGCGACCAGCTCTTGCTTGTTATTTCTCCTATTGAAGGAACTTTTTCATCTTCTTTTTCAAATCCTGTTGCAATAACAGTTATTACTATATCTTCATCTAGGCTTTCGTCTATAACAGCACCAAAGATGATGTTAGCTTCTGGGTCTACGCTTCTTTGAATTAATTCAGCTGCAGTGTTTACTTCGTGTAATCCTAAATTACTTCCACCTGTAATATTGATGATAACTCCTCTTGCGCCTTCTATAGATGTTTCTAGTAATGGACTTTGGATAGCTTGTTTTGCAGCATCTTCTGCTCTATTTTCTCCAGATGCTCTACCAATTCCCATGTGTGCCATACCTGTATTAAGCATTATTGTCTTTACATCTGCAAAGTCTAAGTTTACAAGTCCTGGTATAGCAATTAAATCAGATATACCTTGTACACCTTGTCTTAATACGTCGTCAGCCATTTTGAAGGCTTCTACTATTGATGTTTTTCTATCTATTACTTGTAATAATTTGTCGTTTGGAATTACTACTAAAGTATCTACTTTGCCTTTTAAACTTTCAATTCCTCTCTCTGCTTGAGTTAATCTTTTCTTTCCTTCAAATGTAAATGGTTTTGTAACAACACCTATTGTTAATATTCCCATTTCTTTTGCGCATGAAGCAACTATTGGGGCAGCACCTGTTCCTGTTCCTCCACCCATTCCGGCTGTAACAAACACCATATCTGCTCCTCTTAAGGCTTCTGTTATTTCAGCTTTGCTCTCTTCTGCAGCTTGAGCACCAATGTCAGGGTTCGCTCCTGCGCCTAGTCCTCTTGTAATTTTTTCTCCAATTTGAATTTTTGATGAAGCTTTTGATAGAAGTAAAGCTTGTCTATCTGTGTTAACAGCTATAAATTCTACTCCCCTTATTCCAGAGTCCACCATTCTGTTTACTGCGTTTGTTCCAGCTCCTCCAACACCAATTACTTTTATGGTTGCTGTTCCGTCTGCCATTGTGTTCTCGTCAACACTACTATCCATCATCATAAAGTTTTTCCTCCCTACTATTTTTATTGTTATTTATCTATATTCCGCGTCTTTTGTACCATTTTTTATCTTACGAATAAAAAAATTCTTTTATTCTATCCATAATCTTTGTGAAAAAGCTTTCGTTTGAATTAGAATCTATACTGCTCGATACACTCTTTGCAAATGGTCTTGCTGCTATGTATCTAACTAAGGCAAATGCTGTTCTGTATTCTGGTCTTACTGTGCTTATTAATCTTCCTGTTGCAAATTTTACAGGGATATTTAATATTACTTTACCAGCCACATCACTCTTGCTTATATTTGTTATTCCTTGTCCTGTTAAAACGACATTATTAATTCGTGGTTTTATACCTTGATTTGTTATGTCTTTGTTTATTAATGTAAATATTTCTTCTATTCTTGCTTCAATTATTTCTATCAATTCAGAGCTTTTAATCACTTTATTTTTGGCATCTTCTACAGTATTTAGTACTATTTCGTTATCATTATCTATATATGATTTCATTGCCAATCCATACTGTCTTTTTAGCTTTTCTGCCTCTTCCTCAGAAATATTCAATACCATTTGAACATCTTTTGTGATGTTATCTCCCCCTAATGGTATTGTATTTGTGTATTCAAATGCAGAACCTTCGAATATACCTATTTCTGTATTTCCAGCGCCAATGTCAATTATCATAACATTATCATTTAGCTCGTTTGTGTCTAATATTAAATTACGTTCTGCTAATGTTATTGGAATAATTCCATCTATATCTATGTCGGCTTTTTTACATATATTAGATAATTGTTTTATGTATTCTCTATCCCCCAATATAACCTGAGCATTTACTGTGAATGAAGAAACTAGGTTTCCAACTGGATCTTCAACCGCTCTTCCATCATCTAATATAAATTTATCTGTTACTATGTCAATTATGCTCTTTCCATCAGGTACATCTATGTCTTTAACCTGCAATAATGCTGATGATACATCTTTTACAGAAACTCCAGAAAATTTGTCTTTTATATTTTTTGTAATGCTATTTTGTACTATTGTTACATACTTTCCAGCTATTGTTAAATATGCCGAATTTATTTTTATTTCTGCTTCTCTTTCAGCATCCTGAATTGACTTTACTATTGCATTTGCTATTTCGTCTTCATCTATTATTTTTGTTTTTTTAATCCCTTTACACTTATGTTCCACTGTATAGACAAGCTCTACCTGGTTAAAATTGTTCACTTCTCCTACAACTAAGCTAATTTTTGAGGATCCTATATCTATACCTACTATTATATCTCCGATTGCCAAAATTAACTCCTCCAATTTACTGCTTTTTTATTGCTTCTAACTTTATTATATTTTGAAAAAAAAGTCAATAGTTTTGTTATATTTTTGTAATATTTTTGTAATAAAATTCTTATTATTTTTTATTCTGTTTTTTCTTCCTTTAAATTGTCTTTTTTACTCTTTTTATCTTCTATTTTTTTCATAACTATATCAATATAATATCTACGAATTATAGCTAAATTTGTAAACATTCTTCCAACAAACACTATAATTGCAGCTAAATATATGTCTACATTTAATTTTTGCCCTAATATCGTAAGTAAAATTGCAAGAATTGCATTACCAAAAAATCCAGTTATGAAGATTGTAAGGTTAAAGTTCTTTTTTAGAGTTGCAACAATTCCTCCAAAAACAGAATCTAATGCTGCTATTATAGCAATAGCTAAATATCCCGAATATGTGTACGATACCATAGGCGCATACATTCCTATTAATGCTCCTATTAAACATCCTATAATTATTGCTATTAATATCATTTACTTGTAACCTCCTTCATATATTTAATATCCATATTTCCTGTATATTTTGTAATTTTTATATTTCTTTGTTTCTCTAATTTTACAGATTTTCCACTATTGTTATATTTGTCTACATATCCACTATTTTTTAGACATAATGTACTAACCAAATATGTTTGGTTCCCGATTGCTTTCACAACATAAGGCGAAACAATTCTCTGAGATGGTTTTATTATGATATATGAGTCTATGTCTACAATATCTGTCATTGGCATAATTCTTACGCCATTTATAGAAATAGCCTCTGCTCCTGCAAATCTTAATTCATTTACCAATGTTATTAAGTCATCTGCCGTAATACTACTTTCTTCTGTATCTGTTAATGTAACTACCACTCCTTCACCTGTAACATCTGTTGTTCCAAGTAATAATTGTGATTTTTTCAATTCTTCATCTAATAATTCAGACGCTTCTTCATTACTTTCTATTTTAGTTTGATATTCACTTATTTTTGTATTTGTATCTTCTAATTTTTCATTTGCTTCTTCCCATTTACTCTTCCATGAAGAAATTTGCTCTCTTAATTCTTCATCTCTCATATTTTCTATATCTGTTTCATTTACTTGTTCAACTGTTTTAAACTGTATAAACGATATAGATACAAGAATAACACATACGAGTAATATGCTTATTGACATTGTTATATTGGCTTTGTCAAGTTTTATTTTCAAGTTCTGTCACCTCTCTACTCTGTATATTTTATATATTTAGGGTTAAGCACACCCGTATATTTGCCTATTGTAATATTATTTGATGTTTTTACCGATGCTTGTATATATCTATTTAAATATTCTATAGTTCCTCCAGCCCTTGTTAAAGCAGAGTTCATGTATATTGAACTCCCTATTGCTTTTATGACGAATGGAGAACTAATTTTTTCGCCATTTATATTAATTATATTTCCTTCGCATGTTAATGATGTTGTAGAAACTACTCTTTGGTCATTTATAGATATTGCTTCTGCGCCAGCATTTTTAAGCTCGTTTATTACGCCTAAAATGTCTGGCATATGCACAATTACCATGCTTGGATCTAATATGTTGCTATCTGCTGTAACAGTATTATTGTCTTTTAGTGTTACAATAACACCTTCTCCTGTAACATCTGTTAATCCAATTAATATATTATTCTTCTTTAATTCTGCTTCTTTCTCATCTGAACCATCTGTGTTTTCACTTGCTTGTTGTCTAACATCTTCTAGCTTTTTTTCTGATGATTGAAGCTCTGCATATGTTGTGTCATATCTTTCTTTCCACTTTAAAACTTGATTTCTTAAATCATTACTAGTAAATGTTTGTGACACAACTTTGTTTGCATTATTTGTTGTCCTTATTTGAATTATTACAAACATCGTAAGTATTAAACATACTATTCCCAAAGTAATTGCTATTTGTTTTTTATTCAATCTAAATCTCTCCTTTTAAACGCTCTCTCTAAAGTATGCATCATCCGTATTCAAGTTCATATTTATAAAGATTTCGCCTGGATTTTCTTTTTCTTTTTCAAGTATTCCAACTAAGAAAAGCATTCTGGTTTCTAGGTTGCTACAATCTCCTAAATATGCTGTTTTTCTTTCTGTTTCTAAAAATAAAGTATAATTATTTTCATTGCTTATATCTATTTTTGTAATTAAACTTGCAATTCCATTTGTCTGTGCGGAATTCATAATTTTTATTACAGTTCCAAGTTTTATTAAGTCTTCTTCATTAAGTCTATTTCCAGCTTTATAATCTTCCTTTGAAGTTGATATTCCTATAAGTATTGGAAGCTCCTTTTTTATGCTTGATATCTCTAGCATATAACCTTGATTGTTAACATATACAAAGCCATTACCATACTCCAGCATATAACTTGCTTCTCTTTCTTCTACTTCAATATGTATTGTATCTGGAATTTTCTTACTTACTTTTACTGTATTTATGTATGCATTTTCTTTAATGTTATTTTCAACCTTTTTATTTATTACTTTAAACAAATTTTCATATATCTCAATGCCAGATAAACTTTTAATTTCTTCTTTTGTTATTTGCTTGTTTCCTACTACTTCTATTGTTTGAATGTTGAAAACAGGAGACAAAAGCAATGCAATAATTGCAGATATAATCAATATTGTTAGCAATGTTATTTTTATTACTTTATTTCTTCTTTTTCTTTTTATAATTCTCTGTGGGTCATTTTCATCTATTTGCTTTTTTATTTTTTTATTGTTTTTATGATTATACTCTTCATCTTGCTGTATATAATATTCGTCATTTTGTCTTTTACTTTTTTTGTTAATTTGCCCCACATTATATTTTTCTCTGTTTTCTTCATTCTTCCTTCTTTTTTGAAACTTTTTATTAACTTTTTTTGTGTTTTTTTGATTATTTGTCTGTTTTTTCTCTGGATATCTTGTAACTCCAATTATTATTTCATCTTCATATCTTTTCTTTTCTGGAACTTGTCCATGTTTTCCATTTGCTTCTTTTTTTGCTTCTTTAGAGGCAGATTTTTTCACTGCCTTTTTACGCTTCGCCTTCAATTTTTTCTCTTCTTTAGACTCATAGTCAAAATCATATAGTTTACTTTCGTCCTTTTTCTGTTTTGTTTTCATTCATTCACCTTCTTCTATTTGTATATTTGCTCCTAATTTATTCAATTTTTTATCAAAATTTTCATATCCTCTTAAAATATATTCTATATTATTTACCTTTGTTATACCTTTTGCCTGCAATCCAGCCAATACTAAAGATGCTCCACCTCTTAAATCTGTACTGTTTATACTTGTTCCTGCTAATCTTTTTACTCCTGTTATTATTGCAACATTGCCCTCTTGTTGGTTTTTAGCACCCATTCGCTTTAATTCTGTCAAATATTTAAATCTATTTTCAAATATTGTTTCAGTTATAATCGAAGTGCCTTTTGCAACAGCTAATATTGTTCCAAATATCGATTGCATATCTGTTGGAAATCCCGGATAAGGCATGGTTTTTATTTCGACAGCTTTCAATCTTTTTGAATTTTCTATTAAAACCGCATTCTTCTCAACCGTCAACTTACAGCCAGCTTCCTCTAATTTTGATATTATTGGAACAATCTGCTCTGGTATAACATTTAAAATCTTTACTTTTCCCTTTGTTATTGCACCTGCACATAAAAAGGTTCCAGCTTCTATTCTATCTGGCATAACTCTGTATTTCACAGATTTTAATTCTTTTACTCCATTAATTTCTATAACATTTGTTCCTTCACCAGAAATATTTGCACCCATCTTTTTTAACATCTTTATCATATCTACTATTTCTGGTTCACGTGCAGCATTTGTTATAGTCGTTTTTCCTTCTGCTAGAACAGTTGCAAGAATTATATTTTCAGTTGCTCCAACACTTGGAAAATCTAGGTCTATATTTGCCCCTTTTATTTTATCACAACTGCACCTAATAAATCCATACTCTTCGTCAATATTTATTCCTAATTTTTTAAAAGCCTTTAAATGTAAATCAATAGGTCTGGCTCCAATATCACAGCCCCCCGGGTATGAAAAACTTGCATCCTTAAATCTTCCAATCAAAGCCCCTGCAAGAATTACAGTTGACCTCATTTCTCTCATAAGATAATCCGGAATATCATTTTTTTGTATGTATTTCGTATCTATTTCAATTTTACCGTTAGTCTTTTTTACTTTACAGCCCAAATATTTCAGAATTTTTAAAGTAACTTGTGTGTCATGAATGTTTGGAACATTATAAAGAGTTGTCTTTTTTCCGCTAAGAATACTGGCCGCAATTATTGGCAATGAGGCATTTTTCGAACCAGAAATTACTACTTCTCCCTCTAATCTTTTTCCTCCTTCTATTATAAAACTTGCCATATATTTTCACCTATGTACCTTTCTTTTTTTGATATATATTATGTGTACATAAAGAAAAATGTGAAAATTAAAAGGACCTTTTACAGTCCCTAATTTGTTATTTATTCAAACATTCTTTTATTTTTTTCATGTTTTCTATTGCAGCAATGTATCCTTGATTATAGCAATAATCAATTTTTTTAATATTAAATACACTTGCTTCTGATAAATCTAGTGTCATTGCAAAATCACTACTTTGTACTTCCGAATCAGTTCTCTGCTCAAATAATAAATCAACTGACTTTAAAGCAACTTCTATTACATTTTTAGGGTCAACATCGCTTTTAGAGCTAAAACGAATTGATAAAACCTTGTCTGCCCCAAGTTTTCTAACTTCTTGTGCTGGAAGATTGTCTATAATTCCGCCATCTACAAATTTATGCTCTTTAAATATTGTAGGAGCAAACATTCCAGGATAACTACAACTTGCGCGTACTGCTTTTCCTATTGTTATATCTCTTATGTATGTATTTTCATCAAAGTTTTCATCAAATTCGTGGTTTGTAAATACGTATTTTCTACTGTTTTTGATATCAACTGTTGGCATAACTATTGGCATTTTTATATCATCTACTTTCTTGAAACCTTTTAACTCTGCACATTCATTTATTGCTATTTCAATGTTCTCTCCAGATAATACTCCATATCCCATAAAATTTTTTGTAGTTTTAACATTTGTCCAATAATACTTCGGGTCTGCTTTCATTATTGTTTTTGAAAAATATTTAAATAATTTAAGCATTTCTTCAGTTGTGTATCCCATGGCAAACAATGAAGCTACAATGCTTCCAATGCTGGTTCCTCCTACATAATCTACTTCTATTCCGTTTTCTTGTAAGGCCTTAATTACACCAATATGACTGGCACCTTTAACGCCTCCTCCTGCTAAAGCTAAACCAACTTTCATATTCTCCTCCTTTTTCGCCCAAAAAGGGGCGTCCCTAATGGGCGAATTAATATTTTACGACTAATCTGTTAAATTTTGAATGTATGTATTTTTCTAGTTTTCCCATGAACTCATCTGATTGAATTTCTTTTTTTGCTACCATATCTAATCCTTTTTCCCAGCTTGCTGTAAGCTTTGGATTAAGCATGTCTGGCATTGAGTTGTTTACTATATCATATATTATTTCACCTTTTTGTGTTGGTGTTATTATTTGTGTTTTATCATTTATTTGTATATATTGAATTCTTTCAAGCTTTTTCATTATTTCTGCTCTTGTAGCACTAGTTCCAATTCCAGCGCCCTTTATCTGTTCTCTTAATTCTTCGTCTTCTATAAGTTTGCCGGCATTTTCCATTGCTAAAATCATCGAACCAGAATTGTATCTTGTTGGTGGATTTGTCTGTGCTTCTTTGGTTTCGTAGTTTATAACATCTACTTCTTTACCTTTTTTTAGCTCTGCCAAAATTGCTAAGCTATCCACTTCATCATCTGCATTTTCTTGTGTTTTATCCACATTTTGTGTACTTTCTGTGGATTTTCCTTTTAGTACTTCCAAATATCCGGGGTTTAAACATACCTTTCCACTGCAACTAAATTCTTCTTTATTCTGACCGTTTTCTACTTCTATTGTTACAGAAACCTTGTTGTATTCTGCTGGCGGATAGAATATTGCTAAGAATCTTTTTACTATTAATCTGTACACATTTTTTTGCAAGTCTGGTAGTTTATCATAGTTTTCAAATCCTTGCCCAGTTGGAATTAGTGCATAGTGGTCTGTTATTTTGCTATCATTTACATATTTTGTTTTTAATAAGTCTGTTGAATATTTTTCTTGCGACATTTTCTTCAAATATTGCTGAATTTCTTCATCTTTAAATCCTTTAGCAATTCCATTTAAATTTTTTGTAATTACCTTTGCAACGGCCGTAGATATAACTCTTGCATCTGTTCTAGGATATGTAACAAGTTTTTTTTCATATAGATTTTGTATTATTTCTAGAGTCTCGTCTGGCTTTATTTTAAATCTTTTTGTACATTCATTTTGTATTTCTGCTAGGTTAAATAATAGTGGTGCATTTTCTTTTTGCTTTGATTTTTTTATTTCTTTAACCGTTGCTTTTTTATCTTTTAATTCCATTATAAAAGCTTTGGCATCTTGTTCTTTCTTAAATCCAGTATCATTATATAATTTTACTGAATCTTTTTTCGATGAATTATCTGTTACTTTCCATTCTGCCTTAAAATATTTATTTTCTTCTTTGTTACCAAATTCTCCTACTATTTTATAATATGGAACCTTAACAAAATTTCTAATCTCTCTTTCTCTAGAAACCACCATTCCAAGCACACAAGTCATAACTCTACCAACTGAAATTGAAATTTTGTCTTGATTTAATTCTTTTGCCGCTCTTCTTCCATATATAATCGTTAGAAGTCTTGAAAAATTTATTCCTATTAAATAATCCTCTTTTGCTCTTAAATATGCGCTATCTGCTAGGCTATCGTATTGATCAAGCTCCTTTGCCTCTCTTATTCCTCTCTTAATTTCCTCTTCTGTTTGCGAATCTATCCATACTCTTTTTCTATCTTTATTTTTAATACCTATCATCTGCTCAACTAATCTGTATATGTACTCTCCCTCACGCCCAGAGTCGGTCGCAACATAGATTGTAGATACATCTTCTCTTGTAAGTAGTGATTGAATTGTGTTAAATTGCTTCTGTACATTTGGAATAACTTCGTATTTATACTCTTCTGGAATAAAAGGAAGCGTGTCCAATCTCCAGAACTTTAGCTTTTCATCATATTTTTCTGGATATGACATCGTTACCAAATGACCAACACACCATGTTATTATCCAATTATCTGCTTCCAAATAGCCATCTTTTCTAGAAGTATTTATATTTAATACTTTTGCAAATTCCATTGCAACAGAAGGCTTTTCGGTTATTAATATATTTTTTGCCATATTCAAATTGCTCTTTTCTATAGTTTTTTAAAATTTTACAATATCCATTTCAGAAGTAAATTTATTATTTCCATATGGAAATAACACATACAAACTTCCATCTTCTCCAAAGAAGAATGTCTCTATGTTTTCTATATTGTAAATATCACTGTTTATATCTCTACTATAAGTCTCATATCCTGTAAGTTGTATCTTATTTGCATCTTTTATTGCATTTGTTATAACTGTTTTTACTTTAGAATTTAATGCATCTTGCGTAATATTTTTCTTGTTCAAAGCATCATAAATGCTTACTTTATTTTCAGTTTTTAAATTATAATTATAAGTTTCAACAATAGTTCTTTGTGCATTAGAGCCTTCTTTTAATGTTGACTTAATTATAACAGACAAGATATCTCCATTAACATATCCTGTATATGAAATGCTATAAATTGTATAAGCCTTTGCATTATCTATAACCCCAGCCGTCTTATTCGCAAAAAGTTCTTGAGTAATACTATTAAACTCTGCTACCACTTTGTTATCTATATTGATTACTGGAATATTTATATCTAATTCATACTTATTATCCTCTCTTGCTTCACTACTATATGCAGTATATACAATGTTTTTGCCACTGTCTAATTTTTTTATGTTACTAGTATCATAATCATTTAGTTCAACAACATTATTAAACATTTGATCAAATTCTTTTTTTAATGTTTCTTGTGATTCTTCTGTTTTTACGTTGTTTGTTGTGTTACGGTTGCTACTTGGTTGTTTACCACTTTGCAAATAAATAGCTAAAACTACTGCTATAACACACATTACAACAATTGCTATGTACATTAACTTTCTTGGATTCATGTTTCTCCTTTCAAACGTTGTAATTCTATAAAAATTATACTTTAAATTAGTGAGAAAATCAAGGCTGATAGGCATATTAAATTTTAGCTTTTTTTACAATATAAATAGAAAAATTAGAAGTAACAATATTTGCTTTTTACTTCTAATCCTTTATTTTTTATATGTTCTATATTTCTGTTTCACTTAATCCTGTTATTGTGCTTACATCTTTTATATACATTATTTTGCACCTATACAAAATGCTGGTGCAACCGAAAACTGTGATATGCCATAACAGTTATTATTTGCTCTCCATCTTCCTTCTATGTATTCTATTGCAGTATGACTATGTTTATGTGGTCCTCCCACTGAGCGCAGCCATACACATACATGTTCCCATTGATCTCCACTATTAGGCAAATCCCCTAAAGATTTATCATTAGTTTTATCATATTGTGTAAATCTTGCATATGTTTCACTTGTATTTGTTCCAACTTCTTTATTCACACTATAATATCTGTATAATTTTCCATCATCTCCAAAGTCGCTATCACACTCTGTTTCTATATGCACCTCTCTCCATCCAAGTAACCATAACGAATCTGTACAAGAATATATCCCAGAAGCAGCATCAATGCCAACTCCATATTTCTTTGTTACAGGTTTAATATTATTTCTTACTGTTTCTTCTATCTTAGATAAGTACTGTGGCATTTTTGCTCTTAGCTCCCAATTTTTCCATCCATTACTTTCAATATCATTAGCAGAATCTAAGAAATCAGTTCCAAGTGTTGTTATAAACTCAAATGTCATACCAGCTTTCCCTTTTCCATTAGCCAAGTCATCATGATTAAAACCTATTAATCTTACTTTTTTATCTACTCCATCATATTGTAAAGAGGTATAATCCCCAACCGTTAAAGTTATATATTTACCTTTTACTTTTAAATTTACCTGTGATGTATCACTTGTTATATTATCATTTGTGGCAATTATATTAGCAACTTCAACTATAGTTTTCCAATCCATGTTTATTTTGCTATTAGTTAATACAGTTGTATTACTATAATTTCTAATCTCTATTTTATCATCCTCTAAATTTTCATTGTTTTTATTATTCATAAGTTCATTTGCCAATTTTTCTCTTTCTTCTTTTTCGGAAATTTGCATATCTTCCCAGTTTTTTCTTGCTTCTTTAGCTTTCGTAATTAATCCATTATCACCTATAACAGAATTAATACTTATACTAGCAATTATAAGTATTACAATTATTGTGACTACTAGTGCAACTAATGTTATCCCATTATCTCTATTCATTTATTACTCTCTCTTTCTTTAGTTTTAGTCGTAATACAACTACTTTTATTATAGTCAAATTATAACTATATGTCAATAGTCAAATATTAACTATTATAAAATATTATTTAGTAAAATTTCAGGAGGTTTTATAATGTTAAGGCTTAAAGATTTAAGGGAAGATCACGATTTAAAACAAGAAGATGTTGCAAAAATTTTGAATATTTCGCAAACTAATTATAGCAAATATGAATTAGGTAGAATTAATATTCCAATTGATTCTCTTATTATACTCGCAGATTTTTATAATACTAGTATTGACTATTTAATCGGTTTGACAGATGAGATAAAACCATATTCTCGATCATCTAAAGGTTCTTAAATTTATTAACAGCAGATTTTCTTTTTTCTGTATACATAAGTAAATTATGGAAATACTAGAAAAAAGGAAGGAATTTAATATGAATAAAAAATTTATTATTGCTTTAATACTTATTATAATTGCAAGTATTGTAACTACTTTTGCTATTATAATTTATAATTTAAAATCTGTTCAAAATATTGGTTCTGCAAATGAAACTATTGAAAATTTTCAAACTACATCTCCATATACAACCGTTCCGACAAGTTATGATGAAGTAAAACTTTCTCCAAATGCGATTTTAACTTTTCTTAAACATTATGATGGATGTGGGCACACTCTAAAAGAAAAAGAAAATATAAGTGCAGAGATGGCTAATATTACAAGAAATGAATTTTCAAAGCTTTATAGTGATTGGAAAATTAAAAATTTTTCAAATACTGATGTAGAGTTATATAAAGATTTTTCTGGAAATTGCGGTGAACATTTTTTAGTGAAATCAAGTTCGAATGGATTTGTTGAAGTTTATAAGATAAAGGATGATGGAACATATGAATTACATGAAGCTACTGAAATTGCGATAAAATATTTATCGAATGATGATAGAAAAGAACTGGAAAATGGTGTAATTCTTTATGGCAAAGAAAACTTAAATTCATATATAGAAAATTTTGAATAGAAAAATCGTGTTATTTAAAACACGATTTTTACTATTATTTTTCTATAACTTTCTTATCTACAGTGCTCAATTCTTTTTTATTAACATATCCTTTTTGATAGAATTCTTTGAAATACATTATTAAAGCAAATATTGTTAACGCAAGTGCTACATAGTATATGTAAATGTCTATGTGGAATGCAAAATTAAAGTTATTTGTAATTAATGAAGCTACTATTGCAACATAAAACATTACTGTTGCAAGCTTTCCATACCATCTGCTTGATACTACAAGTTTTTTTCCATATAAGAAAGATGCCCCTGCTATCATTATTGTTTCTTTAATAAATACCACTATTAATATCCAATCTGGGATTATTCCTGCAAATAGCAATGCTATAAGTGTTGAAATTTGTGTTGCCTTATCTGCTAGTGGGTCTATCAATTTTCCAAAGTTCGTTATTAAATTAAATTTTCTTGCTATAAAACCATCTAGTATATCGGTAATTCCGGAAAGTGTTAAGAATACGAATGCTGCTACATACTGATTATTTACTATTGATCCGAATATGAATGGTATTAATACAAATCTACACATTGTTAGAATATTTGGTACATGTTTAAACACTTTTTTTACCTCCAACTTTTTATTTTTAGATTATTGTATGTTGAATACTAATTTGTCTTGCTCCTTATCATATTCAACCAATACTTTTTTTCCATTTGTTAGTTCAGATTTTAATATCATATCAGATAGTTCATCTTCAACGTATCTTTGTATTGCACGTCTTAAAGGTCTTGCACCATATTTTAAATCTGTTCCTTTTGTTAATACATATTTTTTTGCTTCATCTGTAAGTATTAATCCAATGTTTCTGTCATTTAACGCTTTTTGAGTATCAGATACCATCAAATCTACTATTTGTAGAAGTTGTTCACTTGTTAGTGAATCGAAGGCTACAATTTCATCTATTCTATTCAAAAATTCTGGTCTGAATAAATCTTTTAATGCGCCAAGCATTCTGTTTTTTGAAGCTTCTGATGTTCCACCAAATCCGATTGAATTTGTATTTAAGTTTGAGCCTGCATTTGATGTCATTATTATTATTGTATTTTCAAAACTTACTGTGTTTCCTTGTGCATCAGTCAATCTGCCATCATCTAGCACTTGCAATAATATATTAAATACATCATTATGCGCCTTTTCAATTTCGTCTAACAATATTATTGAATAAGGATTTCTCTTTACTCTTTCAGTTAGTTGACCTGCGTCATCATATCCTACATATCCTGGAGGCGCACCAATCAATTTTGCTGTTGAGTTGCTTTCCATGTATTCAGACATATCGAAACGAATTATAGATTTTTCACTTCCAAACATCTCATATGCTAATGCTTTTGCAAGTTCTGTTTTTCCAACACCAGTTGGTCCAACAAATATGAATGATGGTGGTCTTTTTGTACTCTTTAGGCCTACTCTATTTCTTCTTATTGCTCTTGAAACTGCTTCAACAGCCTCGTTTTGTCCTATAATTCTCTTATGCAAATTGTCTTCTAAATTTAACAATTTCTTTGTTTCTTCTTCTGTAATTTTGTTTACTGGAATCTTCGTCCAGCTTTCTATTACATTTGCAATGTCTTGTGTTGTTAAATCTTTAGGTTGCATTCTCTTTTTCAAATTATCAATTTGCTCTAGTAATGCACACTCTTGTGTTTTGAGTTCTGCTGCTTTTTGATAATCTTCTGTAGAATCGGCTTGTGCAGCTTCTTCCTTTTTAGCTTGAACCTCTTTTAATTGATTATTCAACACTTCTAAGTCATATAAATCTTTATCATTTAAATTTATCTTTGAGCACGCTTCATCTAATATATCGATTGCCTTATCTGGTAAAAATCTATCATGAATATATTTCTCAGACATATTTACAATCTGTCTAATTATATCATTCGAAATTTTTACGTGATGATAATCTTCATAATATTGTTTAATTCCTTGCAATATTGAAATTGCATCTTCAACAGATGGCTCTTCTACAATTATTGGTTGGAATCTTCTCTCTAAAGCAGTATCTTTTTCAATATATTTTCTATATTCCTTTAGCGTAGTAGTACCAATCATTTGTAGCTCGCCATTTGCAAGTGATGGTTTCAAAATATTTGCTGCATTCATTGAATGCTCTGCATCTCCGGCTCCTATAATGTTATGAATTTCATCAATTACTAAAATAATATTTCCATCGTTTCTACATTCATCTATTATAGCCTTCATTCTAGCCTCAAATTGGCCTCTAAACTGTGTTCCAGCAATTACAGCCGTCATGTCTAATAGATAAACTTCTTTGTTTAAAAGTTTCGCTGGTACACTTCCGCTTGCAATTCTAAGAGCTAAGCCTTGAGCAATAGCTGTTTTTCCAACACCTGGCTCACCAATTAAACATGGGTTATTTTTAGAACGTCTATTTAAAATTTGTATCATTCTTTCAATTTCTTTATCTCTTCCAATAACTCTATCAATTTGATTATTCTTAGCCTTAACTGTTAAATTGGTTCCATAAGTGTCTAATGCTTTTCTCTTTTTATTTGGTTTAGTTTTCTCTTTAACCTTTTGAGTTCCACCAGACGAATAATTTGATGACTCATCTCCATTTTGCTTTATTCCAAACAATCCAGAAAAAATCGAGCCAAGAGGAACTCCTTGAGCACCCTCTATTTCACTTTCTCCATTAATCATTTCTGAAAGCTCATCTTCATCTATATCAGCCATGTTGTCTGATAAATTCTTAAACATTGTATCTAATTTATTAGATAAATCTTGTATATCTTTATCCGATAGATTAGCTTGTTTCGCCATTGTATCTATTGGATTTATTCCCTTCTTTTTAGCACATTCGTAACATAAACCTTCAATTTCGGCTTTTCCATCTGCGCCTTGTTTATTTATAAATATTACTGCTGTGTTTTTCTTACACATTGAACATAACATATATTAAAACTCCTATCTTCAATTTACTATTCAACAAGTATATAATACTATAAAATAGTCAAATAGTCAATAAATTGGAATTTGTTCACAAACAATTCAATTTCTCCATTTTCATCTGTTCTTAATATTTTGCATTTTATTTTGTTAAGTCTTTCTATTGTTCCATCAGATGGATGTCCAAAACTATTGTCTTTTCCAACTCCAATTAGTGCAATCTCTGGCATTACAGCTCTGATAAACTCTTCTGTTGATGAACTTTTAGAGCCGGTGATGTGCTACCTTCAAAATATTGGCTTTTAATATTTTTGCATTATTTTTATATTTGGTTAATATTGCATTTTCTGCAATTTCTTCTATATCTCCAGTCAACATTATTGAAAAACTTTTGTATTCTAACTTGCAAACAAGCGAATTATTGTTTAAAACATTTTCATTAATCTTATTTTTTGAGTCTGGCCATAAAACTCTTAACCTTATCTCTTTTTCTATATTTATCACATCTCCAGCTTCTACAACAATAACTTTAATTTTCTTTTCTTGTGCTAATTTAATAAATTTTTTATAATTATTAGAGTTTTCAAATTGTCTTGCAATTATTGCTTTTTTCACTTTCAACTCTTGCATAACAGTCAATATTCCACCAACATGGTCTTCATCAAAATGTGATATAATTACATAATCCAATGTTTTTATTCTTCTATCTAGCAAATATGGTACTAAAATCTTTTCGCCTATATCATAATCTGGATCCTTACTTCCACCGCCATCAATTAAAATATTTTTTCCTCCTACAGTTTTTACAAGCATGCTGTCTCCTTGTCCTACGTCTATAAAATAGATTTTTAGTTTTCCAGCAATATTTATAAAAGTGCAAACCTGCATAGCAATAAATATTATTAATGTAATCATAGTTAAAATTTTAGTAATCTTCTTTTTGTTATATATTATTGTGGCAATTATTGCATAAGTTAAAAACACTACTATGAACCACGGAGTTTTTACAGTATAATTTCCAAATGGAATTTTAGAAATTAATTCTATTATCTTTATTAGAATTTTTAAAATAATTTGCAATGGAAATGCTATTAATTTTGACACAGGAAAACAAACTGTTGAAATAATTACTGTGAACATGCCTAATATTATGCATATTCCAAGCAATGGACCAGCTAACAAATTTGATATTATTGAGTTTATTGGAATTGTATTAAATTCATAGATCGTAATTGGAAGAATTAAAATGTTTGCACTCAAAGTAAGCATCGCACTCTCATATAAGTACTGTTTCACTTTATTATCAAACTGTTTTTGTGTGAATTTAGAATAAAAAATTATTATGCTTAAAGTTGCAAGATATGACAGCTGTAATCCAACATCAAAAATTGCAAATGGATTATTTAATAATGTTAATAACAAAGTAATTGAAATTGTTGTATATGTATCTTGTTTTCTGTAAATTAAAGTTGCAAATATTGCTATAATAGTTGATATTCCAGCTCTTACAACCGATGGGCTCATATTAACAATAACCATAAAAATTAAGATAAATATTATAGATAAAATTTTTCTTCTTCGTATTCCAAATGTCTTTTTGCTTAAAACAGTATTTATTCCTAACACTAGATAAGATAAATGAGCTCCAGATACTGCTAGCATGTGCGATAAATTACATTTTCTAAAATCATCTTTTATATCACTTTCTATATCAGACGTGTCTCCTAATAAAATTCCCTGTTCAAGTTCTGCTTCTTGTTTTGGTAACAGCTTTTTCAAATTCTGTTTAAAAAATAACGATAATTTATTTATTATTGTAAATATTGGATTGATATTTTTCGTTTTAATCAGCTTTACTTCTCCGTCTACTATTAATGAACCACATATTTTCTTTGTTTTTAAATATTTCATATAATCATAGCCTTTATAATTTCTGCTCTCTGTCGGCTTTTTATATGTTCCTATAACAGATATTTTATTGCCATATTCCAATTTTGAAACATCTTCCTTTTTATTCATATATACTGTTAATTTTAATTTATTTTCTAGCTTAATATTAGTAGAATACTTATAATCAGTCTCCTTTATTTGACTGCATACTATTCCAGTTATTGCAATGTTTTCATCGTCTAATTTATACATTTTATTGTATTTATTATTTATCTGTAGGCATGACAATAAGCATGGTACAATACATATTGCAATAATTATGATTTTTTTCTTTTTTATTATTTTCCAAAATGCACTTCCAGTAATTCCTGCAAGCAAAATAAAGAGTATACTTTGCTTAAAGTACACCCCTATAATTATTCCTAATATGTATGATATAGTAACAATTAAAAGTGGTCTTTTCACTAACATTCTCCTTTTAAATTGCCCTATATTATTTATAAAACTCTATATTAATTTTTTTATCGTTTTGTCATATTTTTAGAATACAAACTTTATATTAATCTTCTAGCTGTAGCATATCTCGTGTTATAGCTTCCTGTTAATAAGTTTGATATTTTTACGCAATATCCACTTCCAGAAGACGCATGTATAAATTCGCCATTTCCAATATATATTCCACAATGTCCTATGCCATCCATTGTTTCATAATCTAAGAAGAAAACCAAGTCCCCAGCTTGTAAATCTTCTTTTGCAACATATGTCCCAACTTTAGATTGCGCTATTGCAGAATGGCTTAATGTATATCCAAATTTCTTGTATACATACATTGTAAATCCAGAACAGTCAAAAGATTTATCCCCCGAACCTCCATAAACATATGGACATCCTAAATATTGTTTTGCATATTCTACAATCTCTTGTCCCTTTGAAGTTTCTTCTGTTGTAGTTTCAGTAGTTACACTTGAAACAGTTGTAGCGCTTTCTCTATTAGCGCTACTTCTATTTGTTTCTTCTGTTTTTTTATCTGACAATAGTTCTTTATAAATATATCCACTGTAATCTTTATATGTAACTTTGTACCAATCTCCTGATTCTCCAACAACTGTAACATCAGTGTTTCTAATTAAAGTCGTTACTATTTCGGCACTTGTTGAAGCTTCTTTTCTAACATATACTGACGAAGCATTAATGTATTTGGTTGTTTTAGTATAATTTGTATCTGATGAAGTTGTATCTTCATTATTATCCGTATTAGTTTTGGTATCAGTTTGTTCCTCACCCTTGTCATCATTATTGCTAGTATCTGTGGTGTTATTATCTGTACTTGAGCCAGTATTTTTATCTTCTGAACTCTTAACTTGTCCCACACTTGAATCTTTTACTATCCAGCCAGCAATTTCGCTTGTTTCTATAAATATCCAGTTATTTGCTGTTGTAATAACAGTAACTTCATCACCAGCTTTTGCCGTTCCAAGATTATTCGCATTTATTAATGGTAATATTTTTATCGTAACATCTTTTTCAAGTTTTAAAGTACAATTTGGTGTTACAGTGTTTGATGTGGTTTGACTTGAAGTCGTTTCATTGTTTTTATTTTCTGTTGAATTTGCACCAGAATTATTTTTGTTATTATCGGTTGGTGTCGTATTGTTTGTTTCTGTTGACGTTTTATCAACTTTTACATAGTCTTTACTAACATAGCCTTCATTTTCTCCAACCTTAACTTTATACCAATTTCCTTCTTCTGATATGATTTCTAATTCATCGTCCATGTTAAGTAGCTTTACCACTGACGAATCAGTTGAAGCCTTGCTTCTTAAATTCAAAGTTTCTGTTGTTACTTTTCCTGTAGCTGCTTGTACCTTAGTTGTGAATACTATCATTGATATTGCTATTATTATGCTTGATATTGTTGTTTTTTTCATATTTATTAGCTTTCCTTTCGTAAGTTATAAATCTGATTAGTTCATCCTCTGTTTCTTTAGTATTTACGCTTAAAGTATATACTTAAATCGGTCAAAAGTCAATTTAATTTGGCAATTTTTCATATATATGTTGGTGAATGTTCTTTAATGATAATCCGTTTGTAATAAAATAAAAAACACCCACAGTAAAAAAGATAATAATTTTCTTTTTATTCTGTAGGTATCTATTTAATAAGCTATATATTATTCATAGATTATTCAATTATATCAGAAACAACTCCTGATCCAACTGTTCTTCCACCTTCACGAATAGCGAAGTTTAATCCGTTTTCGATAGCGATTGGAGTAATAAGTTCAATTGTCATGTTTACGTGATCTCCTGGCATAACCATTTCTGTTCCAGCTTCTAGTTCGATAACACCTGTAACGTCTGTTGTTCTGAAGTAGAATTGTGGTCTGTATCCATTGAAGAATGCAGTATGACGTCCACCT
>OIWQ01001925.1_pt1 | contig 23107 bp, 24 predicted proteins | sample 1587571 | NCBI WGS metagenome assembly OIWQ01 (sample SAMEA3888910, study PRJEB22519) | human gut metagenome | biome: human gut; feature: human-associated habitat; material: faeces | place: Denmark | collected 2010 | reverse complement strand
CCTTTTTTATGCAATAAATTCAACCTCAAAGTCTAAATCCGAAACTTGAGTTAATTAAATTCGAAGTCCATGGTAATAAAGCAACAAAGGAGTAAAAAATAACGAAAAACAAACATCCTATAAAATAAGGTATCAACAAAGATTTTATTCTTTTTCTTATTTTACGTCCAATTGATTTTACTCCATCAGGAACCTTCATAAAAAAGAGATAACCAGAAATCAGATAGAACAGCGGAACCGCACAACGACCTATCATTTCAGAAGTAAACAGTTGTATCTTATCATAATAGACCATCCCCATAATTTCATTTGGTTGAAATCTAGAATGAATATAGAGTACAAAAATAATGGAAATCAAAGACAGTACCCGCAGCTTGTCACTAAGATATTGAGTCATGTATTAGTCTCTTCTAAAAATATCCCTGGTATATACCTTGTCCTTTACATCATCTAGACAAGCATCGTAGCGATTGGCAATGATAGCATGGCTCTGTGCCTTGAAGGCTTCGAGGTTGTTCTCTACCCTACTGCCGAAGAAGGTGCTGCCCTCTTCCAAGGTTGGCTCATAGATGATGATCTCTGCACCCTTTGCCTTGATACGCTTCATGATACCCTGGATGGCAGACTGGCGGAAGTTATCACTGTTTGACTTCATGGTCAGGCGATAGACACCAATCACACAGTTGTGCTCCTTGCTTGCATCGAAGCTGTTGTCATATGCATAACTGTAATAGCCGGCCTTCTTTAATACTGCGTCAGCAATATAGTCCTTACGGGTACGATTGCTTTCTACGATGGCTTCGATGAGATTCTCAGGAACATCGGCATAGTTTGCCAAGAGCTGCTTGGTATCCTTAGGCAAGCAATAGCCACCATAGCCGAAGCTCGGGTTGTTGTAGTGGGTGCCGATACGCGGATCAAGACCTACACCATCAATGATAGCCTTTGTGTCAAGTCCCTTCACCTCTGCATAGGTGTCAAGCTCATTGAAGTAGCTTACACGCAAAGCAAGGTAAGTGTTGGCGAAGAGCTTGACAGCCTCTGCTTCCTTCATTCCCATGAAGAGAGTATCGATATTCTCCTTGATGGCACCTTCCTGCAAGAGTGCAGCAAAAGTCTTGGCTGCTTCTTTCATCATCTCTACATCTGTCACGGATTTGATTGCCTCGTTTTCTTCGGCGAACTCCGGACGATCGATAAGCTTGGGATAGCCTACAATGATGCGGCTCGGGTATAGGTTATCATATAGTGCCTTGCTCTCACGAAGGAACTCAGGAGAAAAGAGAAGTTTGAACTTCTTTATGCCCTTCTTGGCATACTTCAAGTAGAGACTGCGGGTGTAACCTACCGGGATGGTGCTCTTGATAATCATCACGGCATCAGGATTAACCTCCAACACCAAGTCAATCACTTCTTCCACATGAGATGTGTCGAAGTAGTTCTTTACAGGATCATAGTTGGTAGGAGCTGCAATCACAACGAAGTCAGCATCCTTATATGCAGCCTTGCCATCGAGAGTAGCCACAAGATTCAGCGGCTTCTCCGCCAAGTACTTCTCAATATAATCGTCCTGAATAGGAGAAATACGCTTGTTAAGCTTCTCCACCTTCTCAGGAATAACATCTACAGCTGTTACATGATGGTGCTGAGACAACAAGGTTGCTATACTCAGACCTACATAGCCTGTACCGGCTACTGCAACTCTTATAGCCTTAAAATCTTTCATATCTATATTGTATTATTTGGTTTCACATACTTTATCAATAACTCTTACGGCATTATCCACCATCTGTTCGATAGTCAGATGCTTTGCTACATAATTTCTTGCATTGTCACCCATTCGTTTTATATCGTTATCAGAAAGCAATTTGATTTTATCAATGCAATCATCAATATTTTTGAAAATCAGTCCGTTTTCCCCATTATGTATATATGAGTATTCCACACATTGAAGAGTTTCTGAGCTACGTTCAAAAGTAAAGATTGGTTTACCATACGCCATAGCTTCAACGATAGACAATCCAACCCATCCAGGTTGGAAATAAATATCTGCCAATGCAAACAATTCCTGTTTTACTGCTGTGTCGTAAACGGCACCGAAATCATACACATTATCAAAATTTGAGAAATCAGGCTTTGAATCACCTGCACCGATGATAACGAATCCGTATTTATTTGAATCCAAATGGTTGATAGTTTCCAAGAGTAAGTCGACACGTCTATTTGCTGTAAATCTTGCGCAGAAGATGAAAACCACCTTTTGGTAAATACCATATTTTTCTTTCAGTTCTTCTACGGATACTTTCGGAATATACCTCACCATATCATCCACTCCAGTAAGAGTGTTATGCAAGGCAACCATAGGTTTCTTAGGAAAAAGCTTCTGCCATTGTTCTTTCTCCTTGTCCATATAAAACCACACGCCATCAGCAAGAGCTATCATCAGATTAAGTTTCCAATCTGGCCTTTTCTCTTCTTTTAGATAGCGACGCACGGAGATACCCTGTCCCCATAGGATAATTTTCTTTCTATGCAGAAATTTTGTCAACAAGAGCAGCCATGTTGTTATATGAGTAAAATTCAGCATCAGCACAAGGCTATCGTAATAACCTTTAATTAAGGTGAAAGGGTTATATACCAATATACCACCCCTAAACATCTTAGACTGAATTTGAGCAAATCTTGTCTTACTAATATTAAAAGAGGATTCCTTTGCATCCTTTATATTCTCATAGATATAAATATCCTGATGGACTTTTTTACTGAGCAAATAGAAGAATTCCTCCCGATAATGAGGAATTATAGGCTGTAAATGAACAATCGAACGCATATCCTTTATATTCTACACATATAAATTTGTCTCGTCCCTTCATGTATAGAGTCAAAGATGGCATATTTGCCATCTGCACTCCAACGAGGATGTAAATCACAATGAAGTCCGGACCGTGTGAAAGAGAACAATTCCGGTGAGAACATTTTCATGATATCTTTATCTACGCCTTCTGTATACTTATCAAATAATGTAGTATCTGGCTGCTCGTCACTCATTCTGAATTTTCCAATATCAATTCTCTCATTAGTAGAAAAACGATATGTAAAAAGAGTCCGTTCTTTCTTTTCATCTGGATACGTGTCGCAAATACAGATATCTCTATCATAAGGATTACACATAGGATGTCCATCGCAAGTCAAAAGGCCTTGAGCAAACGGAGTTATCTGACATGGATTTGAATCTGAAAGCATAAGAAAAGACATGCTGGATGTCGCTCTTTTCTTTAACAGTTTTTTCACTACAGTTTTTGCGACAGAAAGGAAAGGCTTAACCAACGAATTAGTAAGAAGAGGGTTGCTACGCATTGAATCCAAAGAAGAAGCAGCACGTCCCCATATAAAAATTGTATCATCATCCTTCCAATCAAAATGACTCAGAAAACCATAAGTTAAACATCTCAAGTCATTGCCATCTGTACCAACAGTAAGAATTCTAGTTCTTATACCACCATCAGGCAAAAAACACCGATGTAAAAAAGCGAGTCTTTTACCATTTGGGCTCAGAACAAGATGGGTTATATAATGGTGATTCCCATTATGCAAGCTCGTTTCTGGTTGACAATTAGCTACATCATCGATTGAAACCAACAATCTTGTTTTATTAGTTTCTATATCTGTTATAAAAATTCCGTCATTCTTTGGAGTTTCGTCGTCTTTTGTCTCATCAGGAATACCAATGTATCCATATCCACCTAATCTGTGCAAACGAGAATAATTTATTCCAAAAGCTTTTTTCTTGTCAAGGCTCAGGCAATGGCATGTACCATCTATACTCTTTACCTTTTCTCCTTTTTCCACATCATATATATCTGCACCCCAATGGTCGCCAAGCTGATTGTTTACTATAAAATGTGTGTCATCAATCCATTGTTGTCGAGCTCCTTGCGGATAGTTGAAAGCATTTGTCTTTCCCAATTCAACAAAATGATGTGTTGCAACATCCACATAGCCAACACCAATTTTCTCCCCAGGCAAAGGAGGGCGATTGAAGGTTTCAACTTCAAGAGAAAGCAGTTTGTTTTCACTTTGATTTGTTGCTATCAAATCATGAAATCCAAACAGATGATGTTTGGGACCATCTGTCACGCGTATTACTTCATAAACGTTTTCTTTATCCATATATCAAATTCTTTAGTTCTTGTATTCCAGGAATGATTTTCTGGATTAATGTCAATATGCGTCTTTCCAGAATCAAGTAATTTATCCATAACAGATAATAAGCTGTTCACATTAGAAGGTTCGTAATAGATGCCCTCTTCTTTTAAAACCTCATAAGGTTCGCCAATCTTACATGTTACAATAGGCTTTTTATATGGTAAATACATATACAACTTACTAGGACAGCGTGCCCAATCCTGTATAGTATCATTCATTGGAGAAATGAAATAGTCTGTTAAAGAGAAATAAGTTGAAATATCTTCCTCTGCAATAAATCCAGGCAACTTAATCCAGTTATCAAGACCATGATTTTTTACATAATCACATGCATCCTGATAATGACGCCCTCTTCCATGCATCATAAGTAATACTTCCGGATGTTTGACCTTCAACTTCTCTATTGCCTCAATGATGGTAAAGGCTCCATAGTTTCGGGTTATTGTCCCAAGGAAAGTGAAAATCTTTCTACCCTCATATTGCTTGAATTCTTCTTTTGTCCTGTCTATATTCTTTATTTCCATAACACCCTTTGAGAATGCATATGGATGATAGAAATTCGGATGCTTAAAACAAAGAATTCTCTTGCAACGTTGCTCATATACATTTTGGAGGAATCTACTTGCATTAATCAGTGCGTCAGAATAAAGTATGGAGGCATACTCGTTAAGATAGCAATGTATCTTTCTCAGACCTTTCATATCTGGTATACCAGATTGAAGTTCTGAGTGCTCAACAAGCTTCTTGCATCTATGACCGATTCCGACTGTATTTCTCGTAACAAAGGCGCAAATATAGATAAAGTCAGGATCTATCTCTTTTATCAACTTGTTTTTTGCCTTTATTTCTTGAAAAGCTGAACAGTGGGGGAAATAATATACTTTGACCTTATCGCTGCATTCCATGCTCACACGATGGCGGTTCTCTTCCGTATCTTCCATCAAAATGGAAACATCCCATCCCAAGTCAACCAAAGGGTTTGCCATACCCAAGGCACGCTTAGCCGTGGCGATATTCTTAATGTCGCCAGTGGTAATAAAACATATTTTAGCCTTCATTTTCTATCAATTCTTTATAATATGAAACTACGGTCTTCGCATATTGTTCCCAAGAAAAATTATCTTTGATTTTTTGGGCAGCATTCAATCCGTATTTTTCTCTTTTAGATTTATCCTTAATTAAAGTCATAATAGCATTTACTATCTCTGCAGAGTCCTTGGATTTTATTACAACACCATCTTTTCCAGAATCTATAGGAAGACCACTTTCTTTTGTTGCAATAACAGGTAAGCCTGCAGCCATCGCTTCCATACCAGAGGAAGCACATCCTTCTGCTAATGAAGGAAACAAATATATATCTGAGTTAATAAAATAGTGTTTCAATTCATCTTGTGGAACAAAGCCCACAAATTGAATATTCTTTGACTTATACTCTTTGAATAGAGAATCCATCTCTAAAGTTTCACAAGCACCAACCACAACTATTTTATAGTTAATTTCCATCTCATCCAGAAGCTTTGTAGCTTCAATAATATATCTAGCACCTTTTCTAATTCCAAACCCTCCTGTAAATAATATTTGTATTTGTCCGTTTATGTCATAAGAAGTCTTAAGAGAAAAGAAATCTGGTCTCACGCCCAAATATGCAACTTTTATTTTACTTTCTTCAAAACCTTCTTCTACAAATGTTTGTTTCACGAAATCAGAATTTACAAGAATACAATCAGCTTCTATACAATTATTCGTTATCAAGTCCCAAAACTTCGTATTGTACCCACAATCCAATCCCAATCTTTTATATTCTGGATTAAGTGTTTTTCTTAAAAAATTAGTATGGGCAATACTATGATCTACTAATACTTTCATACCACGTTTCTTGGCAATCTTTATAGCACCTGCGCCACCATTACCACTACGAACATGAAAGACATCTGCATTTTTTATGAATTTCTTAGAAAAGAATCCATATAAAAGTGAAGCGTACATTGCTGAGTTATTTGTTCTAAGGAATCTAAATAACTTTGTAGCCCACAAATAGAATTCAGGAATTGCCACCCCATCATTTCTACGAACTTTTCTTACATATCTTTTTCCAAAACTTTTAAACAAATCTCTACCTGATATTTTAGAACACAGTTTTACTAATGGTTTACTAAATGAACCAGGAAGCCAACCCTGTATAACAGAAACATCCACTAAGTCCGAGATGTAGTCAGCGCTCTTCATTAAATGTAAAGGGCCAAATGTTGAAATGATAACTATTATTTTTCTCATTTTTTTAGCCAAATTGAAGTTTTTATCCAATTATATATTAAAGAAACAACCCTGTATTTCACCAATCTTGTCTTTATATCTACCATAAAAGAGTTTGTTGCAAAGACATTGAATAAACGTTGTAGAAATGTTGTTTCTCGCCAACTATTATGAGCACAATGAATAGCAACACTATCTTCTGTTGCATTCTTTTTTCCTGCAAAAAATATTGAGGGTATATCACTATATTATTTTTCAATATCTGCTTTCCCTTAACGTATCTGAAGCCGTATTTTTCTGCACAAAGAGCCAATACGTCTGGCAATATTATTTTGTCATAAAAACTTCCATCGGACTGAATAAAATGTATGTTTTCATAATATTCCATACAATCCTTCATAAATGGATGTCCCTTCTCTGCCCCAAACATCGCAGATTGAATTCCTATACCTTTAACATGTGCAACATTAGAATTCCTATTATAATTGCCATCCAAACTTTCTTTTACAATATTAAGATTATCAACCATATCCTGGTGATACTCAATTGATGAGAAAAAACCATCATTAAGGAAAGGATCAAAATTCTTAACTACATGAATATCTGTATCTAAATATATTCCCCCTTCTGTATATAAAGCATATAATCTAACATAGTCTGCAACAAAAGCATACTTCTTATGGCGATATGCTTCTTGAACAAATATCGGAGCCCTAGATATATCAAAATTTTCTTCCGACCATAATTTAAACTTATACCCAATAAGTTTTTCCCCCAATCATCAATAAATAATTGCATTTCTCCAGGAAGAGGATTTCCCCCAAACCAACAATAATGAATAATTCTATTTATCATATTTCTCAATTTTAAACATTAATAAAGGCACCATCAACAATGGAAGAGTATATCTAAAATGTGATGGAGGTGAAAACAATAGATTCCATAAAAATGATATCAAACAATAGGAGACACACGACATATATCTTTTGTCATATAAATTATATTTAAAAATCAAAAATGACTTCTTTAAAGTAAATATCACAATTTTACTGCCAGCAATAAAACACAAAACTCCATTATAAACACCCCAACCTATAAGAACCGAATGTACCGGCAACCATACCCCATGCCAAACAGTATCAAGTCCTTTCATTTTATACAACAATTCCCAATAATGTCCAGTTTCATCTTTTGCCCATGCCCCAAATCCGAGCCAAAATCTATCAACAAAAGCTTGGATTCCAATAAAAAATTCGCCTCTACCTACATATAGTAACTCTAGAGGATTATACGGATTAGACATAGATAAAATTTGTTCGTTATTTCCACTGACAATTCTTCCCTCTAGAACTTCAGTTGCGTAATAACAATATCCACCATATAAAATAACAACTGCTATTATAATGGCAGGGATTTTACTCTTTATACTTATTTTTTTGCCTAAAGATAAATAATATCCGAAAATACCTGATACGAAAATAAACATACCTCCACTCCTCGCACCTAAAAGAATCATCAATGCTCCTACTGCAGAAAAAACAAAAACACTGATTTTCTTATTTACAAAAACAGAAGCAGTCATTATAAAATATCCAACAGCAGGTGCAATTCTCATTTTGACATAAGCAGCAGCTTCGCCACTTTCAATAACATCCATAGAAACATCCTCATCCATTTTTTGCATCAAAATAGAAATTGCTGCCCCTATAAATGCAAATAACAAAAATCTTTTATCTTTAGAGCCATAAAAAAGCAAAAAAGAAAGATGAAAAAAGGAAATTATAGTTACCATTATTCCTCGCATGGAATTATTTAAGCCATTTGACACAAATAATTCCGAAAATAGCTGAGCTGACAACAAGAATAAGTACATATGAAAAAAAGATTTCCAAAATACTATTCCAACCAACTTCCTATAAAAAAATATGAACCAGATTATAAGTGCAAATTCTCCTATACTTATTTCACCACCGAGGTTAAATTTAAACATAAACATAACCTCTACTAATAAGATAAAGATGCCATTTTTAATAAGTGAAAACTTCATATAACTATCATTTAAATTTCTATTTTATCACAAAGAAATTTGTTCTACCATTGCGGAAACGTTCCCCATACAACTTCTATGTACATATATTAGAAAAAGTTCGATACACTTTATCAAGTGAAGAGAACCAAATGTGGAAAGAATTATTTTTTATTTTGCACAAAATATGTTGTTGTGTTAAATATATACGTGTTAACGTTAGCTTATGGATGAGTATTTTATTTGCCAGCCAAAAGCCTAACAAATTTATTTTCTGATTTCAAAATATATTTGATAGGGAAATAAAGAATTAAAATTATCAAAATTCCAATACACATACCCGATAACAAATCCATGTATGGAGGGGGTAACAATATGTGGAATATCTTCTTGTATACAATTTTAAAAAATTGAATTAGCATGCCATGAAATCCAAGTATCACTAATGTACCATTACTAATGGTCACAATTGGGGCAACTAATCTTGCAGGAATTTTTATTTTCATTAAAGCCAATAATATGCCTATTAATGCGACAGAACCTATAGAGAGAAATGTTCCATAGTTAGTTCCGCAATTTAACGCATTCATATTGATTCTTTCCGAAAAATTAAATATAACAAGATAAATTACTAAACATAGACATATAATAGATGAACTATATTTTACGTAATTAGATTTATCCACAATTTTTTTGTCAAGCATCCTAAACAAAAGAATGGGAAGCTAAATATGAATGCCGAGCATTGATAATCATTAAATCTCAATCCTGAATAATACAAGATGAAACCTCCTATTGTTGTTATAAGCAGTGCTAATGACCTCTTTAAGCTTATTGTCACATTAATGCTATAAAAGTTGTAAACGAGTCTCATCCAAAATAAAGCCCAAAGAAACCACATCCATCCAATACTACTTCTTCCTAATACAAAAGAATGAATTGGCTCCACAATGTTATTTTGCAAATCAAATTGTTTTTTATAGACAAAAACATCTTGAAAAATTCCGAACAAGACTCCCAATATGAAATACGGTATCATTACGAGTAATAATCTGTGAATATTCTTTTTTATATCTGAATAGATATTGTTGTTCTTTCTGAACAAATATCCACTGCAAAAAAAGAATAACGGCATATGGAAAGAGAATATAAATTTCGTAAAAATAATATTGGTAATAGGTAAATGACCAAGAATAACAAGGTAAATACCTAAAACCTTAATAACATCAATATAATAAAGTCTATTTTTCATTTTCAAATTAAGGAACTATCTTATTGTTTTTATTTTCTACATTTAACATTGCGAAGCTATGTGAATGTCAGTAAACATAGCACGTCAAAGGGTTTATGCTTTAGCAATCCCCCAAATTAAAAAGACATCAAGAAAACTCCCATAGTCAGACTTGGCAACATAATACCCACAAATCTTTTCATTATAAGAGTTTCGATTGCATTCTTATCTGCCGATTTCACAAAGAAGAATCCCAAAATTGCAATAAACAATGGCATATGAAACATATAAATACCAATCAACACATTGTCCGTCTTCCATTCTGGATTAAAGGTTTGAATAACATGGTCCAGTACAACAATAACAATTGCATAAGCCTTCAATATATCATAAAATAACAGTCTGTTTGTTTTCATTTCTTTTTAATACTACTTCTAATTTTAGAGATTAATGCATAACATATTTTGCGTTCTGATCTATTTAGACCAAAAGTCATTATTATAGCAATAAGAAAGAAACAATTCAAGACGAACATGATAATGAATCCCATAATAGTGTTGTCCAATATTAAAGAAAGTATATAACAAATACCACTATCTAAGATAGCAACAAGAGAAGACGGAAAAACTACTTTCTTTATTAAGTCTATCATTGATAAAGGACTTACTTTAACAGCATAATATGTACGAATGACACATGTTAAAATATCCATTCCGACAATCACAACAATCAACATTATTGGATTACCCCATATTTTACTTACAAAATATCCCATTGGCATAACTAATAAGTAAAAAAATTCTGGGACAATCATAAACTTCGTGATTTTATTAGTCGCAAGAACAGAAGTTCTAATAGGTTCGAATAATGCATAAGTTAAGCTTATAAATACTGCGCACATTGCAAATTCAACTGCATAAGAAGGAACTTTTCCAAGCCACATATGCATAATAAATTCAGTACGAAAAAGAAATGGTATCATAATGAAAAATATTAAATAAGCTTCCATTTTACTTCCGCTATACACTATCTTTCTGTGTGTCTCAATTTCATTATTTGCATATGTCTTTGTTATTTGTGGCGAAATAGCTTTAAACAGATTTAAAGCAAATGAAAGAATTGAGTTTTTGAGTTGTAAAGATATATTATAAACAGCATTAATTGCAACTCCAAAAGTCCAGTTGATAACAAAAAAGATTCCTTGAGAAGAAATAATTTGTATTGCTCCAGAAGCAGTAGAGACACCTGTAAACTTACCAAGTTGTTTTAATTGTTCTTTATCTATTATAAAATGGTAGCGAGATTCATCAAACTTATAATGACAATATATTTGATAAAATATACGAATTATGATACTTACTGTCGCCATCATAATACCATACACTAGCAAGCGGTTGTCAAACCATGATAAAGTATATACTGCACAAAATGTTAGTACTACTTGCAAAATGGAAATAACAGCAAAAGCATTCATCCTTTCATGAGCGATAACTAATGCGTTATATGGAATGCTTATCAGATTGACGACACATGTAAGAATGGATAATTGCAATACCCAGGAAGCTGCATTCATGCTATTTGCCGGAATGTTCACGCTATAATATAGCATATATACTCCTACGGATTCCAGTAAGATGAAAACTACAACAGAAAGTAGAAATATAACATTAAGCGATGTGCAAAAAACCAGATTCGTATTACCATCAGTTTTTCCTGATTCAAAAGTTATAAAACGTTGAACCGCATTTGTTACACCTCCTGTAAATACAGTTGCTAATCCCACAATGCTTCCAACAACTCCATACACTCCCATGTCCTCCACACCGAGGTTTGCCAGGACCAATCTTGTTGTCCAAAGGTTGAGCCACATAGTGAAAAGCATACGGACATATAACAGCAAACTATTCTTTACTATTCTGTTTTTATTAAAATTATCTGACATATTTATTCTAACGACACTATCAAGTCTTTAATAATCTTGTTTTCTTATATGTGTGATAGTCACCACCGAGTAATGATTCTACTACGAGGTTCTTATGCACACATTTTCTTTTCTTAAATTCTTTTGCCGGATTTCCACCAACTACCGACATCGTTTCCACGTTTTTAACCACAACGCTTCCGCTTGATATTACCCCCCCATTTCAATTTTACGACATGAAGGAAGAATCATGACACGTGTTGGTATCCAAACATAATCTTCTATGGTAAGTCCGTAATGCTTATGTTCCCATTCCTCAGAATCAATGTTGTGTGAAGTTGTAATAATCTCCGTTTCAGAACCGATAATCACATGATTGCCGATGGTTACCGGATTACGTAAATCTATCTTGTCAGTCTGTATGCTAACATGGTCACCAATCTTCAAATTGGAATTAGCTGCCTTTGCCAAAGACAACGGCATCACCACGTTTTCACCAACTGTCGCCCCTCTCTTACGGGCTATCCTTACAGCTCTGTCATACTTGAAGTGCTGCTTCCATCTCGCAATCAGCCCTTTCAAATAACGAAAGTAACTTCTTGAAGTTATATCCTTTTCGTATTCTGTCATCATATTTTTAAATGTTTTATAAAGAAGCAATTTCATTTTCTATAATCATCATTGCAGGTTTAACTTTATTGTAAGCAACTATAGTCGTCGATGGACTTGAAAATGTATTCGTTACAACAATAGAAGAATGAGCAGCTTTATTCCTTATACCAGTAAAGGTACTCGTTATATTTACCAAATCAGCTAATTTCTGTGGTTTTAACTTATCTTCTATATTCTCCCATGTATCTACACCCAATACAGAAGTAAAAACTTTAAAGAGATTGCTATAATAATTGAAGCCAAAATTTCCTTTGATATTCTTTTTGATGTTTTCTTTAACTGTAGAATCAACAATATGATTATCTATATAGTCATAGAGTATAGAATCTACAGAATCTTCCATCCATCCTGAGAATTCAATAACAGCGAGTTTGGAAAAGAAAATTGGTAAGTCCGGATCCAAAATTCTATTATTATATTCAGTATCCAATCTTTGCAATTTTGCTTCTATGTCAGTATAATTAACCACGAGCAAATATTATTTTAGCGGCATTTAAACGGTTTTTAACCTTGTCCAATGAACCTAGACCTTCCTTCAAAGCTTCCTCAGAGAAATTCTCATCTCCTTCAACATCTTTATAAAGTTTGTTGATATCTTCAGTCCCCTTAGTTTCCAAAACACTTATATTTGCTGCAATACCAATCAAAACGGCTTCAAATACATTTTTAGACGTTGAAAGTCTCTCTATCTTCATGGCAACTTTTAAACTTCTTGATAGCAAACTTGCATATTCATTTTTCACATCCTCAGTTAAATCTTTATGAGTTCTCATAAAATCATTTAGAAATGAAGCGAGTTTGCCTTTATATTGATCTATTTCATAATAGAAGGCAAAAAATCTCAAGATACGCTCTTCATTATTAAACCTAGATGTTTCAATCTTTTCTTTGGTAATATGATTGGCATTCAACCAATCAGAAGATCTTGCTAAATCTTTAAGCAATGTATTAAAATTGCCTTGAAATATACAATTTCTAATCTCTTGATTATACAACTTATTACCACCAGAATTCAACCGGTAAAAAATCTGAAACAAATATTGCATATGGGAAGCTTTAGAGTAGTCGCAGCGTAACACTGTTACCGGTATAGTCAAATTTTCAACAATATCAATAATATCAGGACTATTTTGCTCTATTTCTACTTTTTTCTTGCCAGAAATTCTATCATCTACATCATCAATTTTGGATAATTTCCAGTCATTATCTCCTAAAAACTTACAGATAGTAGTGATACGCTGTAATCCGTCAATAACATATCTTTTTTGGCTATGTACATCCAAACTGATACACATACTTGGAATTGGCAATTGCTTAATCATACTATCAACAAAAAGGGTTTGAGCCCTATTTTTCCAAACTTCACCACGCTGAAAATCAGGATAAAGATCTATCTGACCTTTTTGGCACATTCTATACAAATCTGCACACGAACGCTGTTCTGTAAAAGCTACAATATCTGCTGGAGGAACCACTGTATACAAGGCATCTTGTTCCTCTTCTTGTTCTCTATTTTCCAAATCTGTAAAATCATCGAAGGTCATTGATTTCATAATTCAAGGATTATATTGTTATATTAAAAGCCAAATGTGTTAGTACTCAATTTAGGGCATAGCCATTTGTATAGACACTTTTGCAAGTGCCTATATATTGAGATGTTAAAAATTTCACTTGTTTATTAAGTCTTTCATACATTGTGCTTGACAATTTTAGAGTAAGCTTGCTTTGTTCATGGCTTATCGAAAAAGTTCCAAATCTTCGCTGCTGTACATAATTCAATGTTTTAAATTCAGCAGCAAAGTTACTTCTTTCTAATTTAAGCCCTAATTTGAGTGCTGACGTTTCATGTGGTATAAATTTGTTCTTGGATGTTATAGGGCTTGATGCTGGAAAAATCATGTCCATCATACATCTTGAAACAAATGGATTTTCTGCCAATTATAGCCATCAGTATAAAATGGGGGATAGCCAATTGATTCTTATTGTATGATTTTTTAAGAGATTTTAAATCCTGTATTGATGGAGAAGGATAATCTTCTGGATGCGTATGCCATTCTCCTATATATACTCTCGTTTGGTTGGATTTATTAAACTCTTCTACGATGAGCTTGTTAGCTTTTTCTGCATCAAGGTGACAAGAGCATTTGAGAGCGGATTTTTTGTCACAACATGAATCTGATATAGAATTGATTCGTATCTTATCATCTGAGATTTGTGAGCCGAATAGTATACCACAGTCTTCATTTTTGTCGAACTGTCTTTGGGCATTCAGCATTTCCAAACACTCGTCCGTGATTTCAATATCAAATCGTTTTATAAAGGGAACTCCTGTATTGTCCCCTGCGAAATCTCTACTGGAGAGATGTTGACACTTATTCCCTTTTGTACGATTCTTTTTATGTTTCCTACCCATCTGTAACATATTGACTCTTCTGGCTCCGTTAAAAGTCGATTTATAATCGGATAAAATGCTGATAGCATCAAGAGAACGTCATTGTCTGAATATAAAGCATATAAGCCATTACACCCAGCATCTCTTTTTGTGAAATGATTTTCTTGACTCTTGTATTCAGCATCACTAATCACATTGTGAATATATAGTTTGGTTTGAGCATCGTTAATGGACAATGACCTACGAAAGCTGTTTGGGTTTATATATACCATATGTCCAGCCGCACCGAATGGCTCTAGCCACATGATGAAGACAGGAATGGTTAGTTCACCTTTATTGATAGCATCAATGATATATTCCTCTGTCATGGTATCACCAGTACAGAGAAACAAAGCAGTGTATTCAGATAATTTTTGAAAGTTTCCTTCAATATATTTCTGAATGGAAGTGATTTCAAAATTATTCTTTTGCTCAGGGCGTATTGAGCGTAGGTAATCAACGATAGCACACACCTTAAACTGGTTTACGTATCTATACCCCAATAAATGTCTTCCTACATTATCAACAGTCAATACTTCATTATCAACTAACGTAAATGAAACGTTATTGTTGCCACTAAGAAAATGAACTAAATTAGAACCTATGCTTCCTAAACCTGCAACAAGAAAATTCTGTTTTTGCATAAGTTCGCCAAAAGTCCGTTCTGCAATCCGCTCTTTTGAATACAAACAACCAAAAAGTCTTGTGAGGTTGTTCGTTTTCTTTTCAAAGTTCAGATATACATCACAGGTTGTCAAACTTCCATTTCTAAATCCATTTCTTTGTAGTCTAACAGGCTTAACTTCAATGCCGCCAATTCTATTTTCAGTCAGTTTGAAAAATATTTGTCCTCCTTGATGAACATTGATAAAACTCTTAACTTTCTTTTGCTCCTCTTTATCTGACAAATGATTCAAAAATGCTGCAAAGTTCAGATTGTATGGTGCAATATGATTCGCATTGAAACCACTTACAAACAAGACCTTTCCATTCTTCGTATCGAAGTTCTTCGACAAATAAGAGTCAAAAGGTTCTTCATCGGAACAATAGAGTAAAGTGTTGACAATCGTGTCTTTCCTTTTGAGTCCTGAAACAGGCACAGCATAACTGATTGCATTCAAGATGGATGTCGTAGTCGGAATGTTATTATTTATAAAGAAAGTTTCTTTTACTTCAGGCTCGTTATTGTATCGTCTTGTCCAATAGCTTGTTATTTCAGAAAGAAAATCGCCTGTGTTTTGTTTTTCCGCTCCATCTTTTATCAGCCTTTTGGCTTTCTTTATGCAGAATAGTATCATTTCGCTTGCATTCTTGGTATCGAAACTTGTTCCATCTTCAAACAGGCAAAGTTTTCCTCCGACACTTTCTACATGAGGAAGATAACCAAATTGGAGAGATGGAAAATAGAATGAAGGCATGGAATAAGGGAAATCTATACCAAAACCGATGTAGAAAACTATTGGCGTGAGAACGTCAGATACAAATATCTCCGTTGACAGTTTCCAACATTCTACATAGTTTCTACTGATATTTGGTATAGAATCGATTCTTTCTACCTCTTCAGTCAAATTTACGTCTCTAAAACAGGTAACAAGCAACTCTGACATGGTTATGCGTATTTACTCTCGTTGTTTATTGTTCCAGCAAAAGATTTCTTTTTGGCATCCTCATCCTCATCCTCATCTTTTGCCGTGCTGCAACAGAACCTATCGCCAAAATGCTTCTGCCATTTACCGCAAGCTTCTTTTGGGTTCTTGGAATTGATGGCACGTTCTGCATCTTCTTTGAAAGATTTCAGTTCATTCAGAAAATCTTTTTTTCGTTTTTCGCTATATCCTTCAAACAAATCATCATATGGGGATGTTGGACGATAACAATGAAAACCATTATCAGCACTCAATGAATCATACATATTGACAAGAATGTCTTTCATTTGTACATCTTCTCTTCCATCTGCATCAGGCTCTGCAAAATGTTCTGCTGCGAGCATGGTAAGAATACAGCCTGTTGGCATTTTCTTGTCCGTCTCACTTTTCACATAATCACACCAAGCTTTCAGATAGCGTACTATTTTTTTCAGATTGGTCTTTTTTGAACATTCATCATTAAACCAAGTCCTCAATCCTTTAGGATCAGATTCTATCCATGGAGTCTCTCGATGTGATAGCTGAGGCGTTTCATCTTCAATCATAAAATAGACAGGTAAATCTACATGATGACCGTCTGCATACAAAACTGTGACGCAAGGGTCGTTGTCCTCTGCTCCCTTTGTAGTATGGTCTTTTACAGCCTCGTACATTTCTGAATGGTACCATTCTAAGTCTTTCTTGTCTTCTTCGTCATCGCTTATGAAATACACACCATCATCCAAGTCATAGGCTCCCAATCCAGACTCGTCTTTTATGGGGTTGAGAATGGTGTCCATAGCAAACGAGCCTTGCCAACAAAACTTTGGCTGTATGTAATCAGAATGATTATCCTTGAAGTATTTCTTTATTCTGTCACGTAGTGCCTGACGATTTGTTCGCAAGGTTTCTTTACGTGTCTTACAAGCCGTTATAGCATCATGAAATGCTTTGAATTGTTCATTATTATTTGCCATAATCTTCTGGATTTATTGTTTTACCTGTTTTAAAGAAAGCTTTCACTTCCTTTTTCTCTTTAAAATCTACGCCGGTTTTTGCTCCTATAGAAGACAAAATGTTCATAGATTGACGACTCGCATCATCCATATTTACAAACTTTTCTTGCTGACTTGAAAGTGGTTTATTCGCAACTCTAACTATGTTTAAATCAAAATTCAGAGTACCACTATTTATCAATTGCCTCAAAAAGAAAGTCTCTGTCAAAGATTGACCGTTGGAATAACAGTCAAAAATATTATCCTTCCATTTGTAAAATGAAAGTTTTCGTTTAGTAGGACTCCATCCTTGACTTTTCTCACAACTACTTATAGAAAGGATATCCACACCATCAAACTCACCGGTTTTTGCCCATTTAAACAAATACTCAGTCAAACCTACTAGAACTGGGTTGTTGGCAAAAAGACCACCATCCACATAGTCAAACTTATTGATTTCCTTTATTGGGAAATAAGTTGGTGCTGCAGAAGTAGCCAAAGCTACATCAACATAAGTTTTGTTATTATCTTGATTCAAAGACCCATAATCTCTTTTAAATATTCTCGGACTTGCATCTGTCAAATTGTATGCAGGAATACATAAAAGATTATGACTCTCAGAAATAGTTCTACTGCCGAATACAGAAGTTAAAGCTTCTCGAAGAGGCTTCTGAGAATATTTCGACTTACATATTGCTTGTTTGATACCAAGCATCAAGTAACCAAAATTCCCAAGTCTTTTCCATTTTGAAGCAAATATTTTAGAACCATAATTCTCATAAAACTCAACAATATTTTTCATGGGGATTCTTGCAGAAACTCCTAAAGCAATAATGCCACCAGTTGAAGTACCACAAATCAGATCAAAATGGTCTGAAAGTCTCGCATTGAAACTTTCTTCAAATTTTGCAAGGACTTGGGCGGAATACAATCCTTTGATTCCACCGCCATCTATGCATAATATCTTAAATTTCTTCTTTTCTTCCATATTTTTCACTTTTATATCACCTCACTAACGCTCACCTCATCCATAATCTTGCGCCACAAGTTCCTGGCCATGGTCATGGTGGGTGATATAATGAAACTATAATATTGCTTTTTAGAACAGATATTCGTATTGCGACAATATCTCCTGATAATCATTCTCATATCTGGTCTTGTCGTTAGGACTGATATGAGGACTTTTGATAATCTGTTCCATTTCTTGGAGTACCTTGCCTCCTTCACGCATGATGGGGTCGAGGTTTTCCTTGAATTGCTCGATAAATGGGGCATAGTAGTAGCCTATCTCCTTGATGATAAAGGTATAGGTATTCCATGCCTTGTTGATGTCCATGCGTTTTTGTGCCAACTCTGCCAACACATATTCTCGCAGGTAGTCGATGTTTTCGGCTTGGACAGCGACCTCATTAGCTGTTTTCACAGGGTGGAAGTAGCGGTCGATGATGGCTTCTCGCTCTTGCAGATTACGCTGGTAGAATGGATTAGTATCTGTTATTGATGTGCCGTTTGGCTCCACTTCCTCAAAGTGCTCGGCATGGACACCTGCAATGGTAACACTGATACCACCCACATCCATCACAAGACGACGATCTCGGTTGATGCGGATAACATAGCCTTCCAATCCTGCCAATTCTCCACTGGTGATACGGAGCAGGATGCGGTTGCGGGCATAGTAATGGAATGGTTTAAGCAGGAAACGGATGCGTTCAGGCTCTGTCTCGTTGACACGCATGAATGGCCGCATCTGTGAATCTTTAATTTCTGCCACTTTGCCTGTGCTACAATTCTTGCACAGATGAGTGCGAGGGAATTTCTTGTCAAGATAGGTTTGTATCTCTTCGGGAAAGCCTTGGAAGAAGACAAGTCCGCTGACAGTCGGTATTTCTTTGTGCTGCACTTTCTGCTTGCCCATTCTCTTGAAATACCTTATAGTTTTATGCACAAAATATGTTCTACCGTCTTTGGTCAACTGCGCTTCCATGCCCTTCACTTTGCTATGATGCACAAAGAGATACGACCATGTGGTTCCGTCCGATTGAAGACACTTCTTTACCTCTGAACCAGTCTTTACGTCTGGCTCAGTAAAGTGGTTGCCCTCTTGAGAAACACGTTTCTCGTCGGCTGTAGAAAAAGAATTCGTACCATCCGGTTTCATAAATTCTGCTCTACTTTATGTAATTAGCTACAACCATACATGATAGTTGTGAAAGCCTAGTCAATTTGTTATTGTCGTGCATAATCTTAATCGCATTTATGAGTATCAGACATTACAGATTTTGCATATGTATTTTACATTCGTTACACTTTCTTCTTATAAAAGAGCAAAAACAGCCGAAACAAGTGCAAATCTGCCACTTGGAGAAATCATCCAAGGCAGATTTGCTAAACATTTGCGTGATTTTTTTTAGAATGACTAACAGAAAATGATAAAATCTGACATGTAATCCAACTAATTTTCGTATTTTTGTGGCGAGTTCGCTCTTTTATAAGAAGAAAGCGTGAAATTTGCTAAACATTTCCCCCATCATTTCGGGATGGTGTAAATGCTACCATTTATTTACAAATCTTTTAAAATCCTTTGATAAAATCCTCACGCTCAGCAATATGAAAACTAGTTTTCATTGCCCTCGCTTAATCGGATTTTTCTTATGATTCGCTCGTTGGCTTCGTTGATGGTTGCCATGTCTAACGACTGTAAGTAAATCTGTGTGGTCTTGAAGGAGTTGTGCCCCATACCCTCGCTGATGATGGCTATCGGTATGTTCATGTGCAAGGCTACGCTTGCCCAGGTATGGCGTGCCACGTAGGTGGTGAGCGGTATCTTCAAGCCTACCATCTCACCAATTTTCTTCAGGTTATAGTTGGTGTTGTGCTCCACCTTGCGGTATGCGGTGTATGGAGAGGATTCCTTGCCTGTTAGGATGGGTAGCAGATAAGGAGAGTCCTTGGTTTGCTCGGCATATTTGTCGATGATGGTTTGCATCGGTTTCATCCACTCAATATTGAGGTTTTGGTGGGTCTTGCGACGGTTGCAGTTTACCATACTACATTTCAGGTCTGTCTTCTTCAGAAATGCCATATCTACAAATGCCATTCCACGCAGATAGAAACTGATAAGAAACAGGTCTCGTGCCTTGTCAAGGGAGAAACCTCTTGGCAAGTCCAATTTCTCTATCTTGCGAATTTCCTTTACAGTAATGGCACGTTTGGCAGTTCTCACGTTAGCGGTCTGCACGTGAGAAAAGATATCATTGGGTGGAGCTTGCCCTGCTTCCACCGCCTTGTTGTAGAGGGTGCGGAGGGTTCGCAGATAGAACGCTACGGTGTTTTGTCCGACACCTCTGTTCCATAGCCATGCCTGATACATTTCCATCATCTCGCTTGTCATTTGTGAGAAGGTAAGGTCTTCATTGCCACGAAACTCCATGAAACGGTTAGCAGCACTGACATAGTTACTCTTGGTGCCGATGCACTGCATTTGTTCTTTCTTGACTATCTGCTGGCGAAAGAAAGCAAAAACGCTCTGGCTCGATGGCAGTTGCTGTATCTCCTTGGCTATGTCGTCAATGGTATAAGAGATGCCCTCTACATCCTTATCACGGATGATACGCTGCATTTGCTTCATCTCCCAATCTGTCTGCGACTGGATTAGCTGTAGATGTGCCTGTCGGTTGTTGCGGTTAGAAACAATGATAGCCGACTTCTTGTCGTTCCACTCCTCTGGAAAGACATGATAGTCGGTACTAATCCAGCGCAGACTGCGCTGATGGATGAGGTGATAATACAATGTGCCTTCCTTTCCTGGCACCGAGGATGCACGGAACTTTACTTTTACTGTTGCCATAATGCTAACTTTTTTATTTGTGAATAATGTTGCTTTTTAGTTATTTACGCCTTATTTATATATGTAAGCAACGGTATGGCAAGTATGTTTCTTTCGCCTTGCTCTATTTTCTGCAAGAGTCGGCTCTTGGGGAATTTTCCATTCCCTAATATCTTTTTAGAACTTTTAAAAACACCAACAGATAGTATCTGATTATAAATACGTAATTTTGCGCCATAAATAATGGTAAGCAAAAAAGATATGAAAAGAAATCTTATGTACGCTGCACTCTTGGCTGCAGCATTGATGGTGTCTTGCAATGGCAAGAACACCGCACAGAACGAAGCGAACACCGACTCGACAAGCGTAACTGACACAACAGCTGCCGAAAGCGTAGACCTCACTGCCGTTGCCGGCACATACGAGGGCACACTGCCTGCAGCCGACTGCCCGGGCATCAAGACCGTGCTCACTATCAACGCCGACAGCACATATCAGCTACAGCAGGACTACATCGACCGCAAGGATGGTCACGACGAGGCAAGCGGCGTGCTGGAGGTTCTCGACAATAGCGTACTGATGCTTGTTCGTCCGTCGAGCGGCGAGCACACCTTCTACAAGGTTAAGGACAACAGTAGCGTAATTATGACCGACTCGCTCGGCAATGAACCTGAGGGCGAAACAGCCAAGCTGTATGTGCTGACAAAGAAGTAAGCCGAACGTATGAATATTCTCGAATTATCACAAACCCGCTTCTCGGCTCGCAAATATACTGACGAGGCTGTAAGCGACGACGACTTGGCATACATCCTCGAGTGCGTGCGATTGGCTCCGTCGGCTGTCAACCGCCAACCGTGGAAGTTTGTCGTGGTGCGCAGCAAGGAGGCTAAGGAACAGCTCTGGCAAGCATACGACCGCGAGTGGTTCCGCACTGCTCCGCTCTACATCGTGTGCATGAAGAACAACAGCGAGTGCTGGACACGCCGCTACGACGACAAGCAGCACGGCGATATCGACGTGGCTATCGCTACCGAGCATCTGTGCCTCGCCGCAACGGAGCGCAATCTCGGCACCTGCTGGGTCTGCAACTTCGACACCGACGTAATGAGTCGCCTCTTCCCCTCTGCCGACTTCGAAGCTGTGGCAATCATCCCCGTCGGACATATCGCCGACGATTGTCCGCGCGCCGAAAAGAAGCGCAAGGCTCTCGCAGAGATTGTAGAAGAAATCTGATTCTTCAAGAACAGCACGCTATAACAAGATTCATAATAAGACAAACATTTTGAACCTGGTAATAATACCGTTGGTTCAAAATGTTTGTTTTTTTATTCTGGTTTATGGTTAAAGAATCCAATGAATTCATCAAAATCATCAATAATGCGATCTATATTAGGATTATTGCGGTTCACGATAAGAGCTATAAAGTTTACTGTATCTTCAGCGATAATGGAAGATACTTTCAGCACATACATCGTTATAAATACCAAACTCATAAGCTCCATTTTCCCAAATACTCTGGTTAACGTCAAAACAAATGCGATATTGCACTCCATAATCTGTATGGAATGCATATTCATTGCCGTTGCTTCCGGTTTTCCATAATGCATATGGAGAAATAATATTCAAATGATTGAGATCAAGAATTTCCATATCGCGTTTCTACTTCTGCACGTAATTCTTTGAGTTCGTTTTCCGTCTTCTTCAACCATTCACGCTTTCTATCGCGCATTTTTATAAATGCAGCCATAGCTTCTTCACGACTATTGTATTTAACAGCTTGATATTTCATAAAACTCCTTTCGTATCTATATTGCACTACGCAAAGCTAACAATAAATTTCTTTATATCCAAACATTTACGAAGAAATTGAAGTGACCCCAAAAAGTTGGACAGGTTATTAACTATCCGATTTGAGAAAGAG
>OIWQ01001915.1_pt1 | contig 23219 bp, 19 predicted proteins | sample 1587571 | NCBI WGS metagenome assembly OIWQ01 (sample SAMEA3888910, study PRJEB22519) | human gut metagenome | biome: human gut; feature: human-associated habitat; material: faeces | place: Denmark | collected 2010 | reverse complement strand
TGGGGATGCGCTCACTGTGGTTATCCTCGTTGACCTTGATGATCTCCACGCCGCCAATAGGCGTGTTGTAAAAGTGGAGCGTCTGCGTATCGTTGGGGTTGACAACCACGGTCTGGGTACGGGTGTTTTCGTCAATGGTGTAACCGGGGATCGATTTCACCTCCGTCGCTACTATGGTGCCGGAGATGCCGGAAATGGAGATTTTACCTGCCTTATCCGTCCGGTACAGACCGGTGGAGGACAGCGTGCCGCCCGCAGCATCTACATACGAGCCATCCGCGTAGTGCGGTTTAATAAAGATGGCTTTTACAAGCCCATCGCGAATTAACTTCCGAGCAAAGCTATCGCCTATTCCACCTAACATTTCACGAAATGTTAGTACAGACACTACATCGGGGTATTTCTTGAATTGTTGTACATATCTCTTCCTTGGGTTTTCCATGATCGAACCTCCGTCTAAATTACCATTGACAGATAGGTTCGATACCTATAGTATGATTCAGTTCTCTCCTAAAACTTCAAAATTCGTTTGAGTTCTCTCCTATGTCCACCATTCCTCACGAGAAAACGGGTTATACCGGAGTTCTCTCCCAGTTCTCTCCAAACCGCTTTTTTGAGCTGTCAGGAGAGAACACCAAGGCATTCCGTATTTGCTTAATAAAAACGCGAAAAAATCAAAAAAACCAGTAATATCAACGCTTCCAGGGAACGGTGGAGTGCAGATTGCTGCGGAAAACAGAATCGATATAACCACTCAAAATCCGCCGCTGGCGACAGCGTACCGGTTCGAGTCCGGTCACCGGCACCAAGAGCAGAGGACCTGCGCCGCAGGTCCTCTGCTCTTTTCTTTGAACGGGCAAAAGAAAATCCGGATATTAAAATTGTGGTCGTTTGGCCGGGGCAGCACCGGAGTGAGGCTTTCCTCTGCGATCCCACTGTTGCACTTGAGAAGATCCGATAAGCAGCATTGTATTCCTCGGAAAATCTACAATGCTGTGCGAGCCTGTCTGTCATCGCCTTTCAGGCCGCAATCAAAGTAAGAAAAAGCACGCCTGCCAAGCAGACGTGCTTTTCATTTTGTGTCAGGGGTTTTGGCTTTTCAGCGTCTTCCGCCGAAGCCGCCTCCGCGGCCACCGCCAAATCCGCCGCTGCGACCTCCACCGAAGCCACCGCCGCGACTGCCGCCGAAGCTGCCGCCTCCGCCGAAACCGCCCCCGCGGCTGCTGCCGCCGAAGCCACCGAAGTTTCCGCTGCCAAAGCCGCCTCCGCGGCCGCTGCTGCCAAATCCGCCAAAGCTGCTACCCGAGGAACCGGAAGGCCGTCTCGGCTGCTGGGGCGGGCGGCGATTACCGCCGGAGGAGCCGCCGCTGCGCGGCGGTCTAGGGCCGCCCTGTGGAGGACGGGGGCCGCCCGAACGGGGCGGACGCGGGCCGCGCGGAGGACGGCGTCCCCAGAAGATGGGGTGATACATCACCGTCGGCACGCCCATGCCGGGCATCATGTAGCGGCGGCGATAGCGGCGATAACGCATGCCATCAAGCATGATCCAGAGGACAAAGAATATGATGAGGATCATGATGAACATCACACCGTTGGCCGCCTCGTCCAGCGCCGCCTTGCTCTGCTGATACTGCTGGCTCAGCTCCACATGGAGCGCGGCGCAAAGCGAGCGCACCGCAGCGTCATAATCGCCCTTCTGCACGTTATCCGCCATGCAGGAGGCAACAAAGCTCTGCGAAAGGCCGCTGAGCAGATCATAGAAATCGCCGCTGGCGACCAGATAATAGTCCTGCTGCTGTTTGGCGATGACAAGAATGGCGTCATTTGAGCCAAGCTGCATCGTGTCCGCATAGTCATACGCCGTATTCTCGAGATTATCCGACGACTGCACCGTCACGACGGCCATGATGCTGCCGAACATCTTGTCCCAGTTAGCGTTATAGAGGCTGACCGCCTTTTCGGTCTTGTCCGAAAGGACGTTCGCCTCGTCGCGCACGTACTGCTCGAACGCCGCCGTGGAAAGCGAGGTGTCGACCTTCTCACCGCCCGTCGGCGTGGTGATGGCAGGTGCCTTATGAAGGCCCCACGCACTGGATGCGACGATCGCCAGAATCAGCACGACGATGGCGACGCCGCGTTTTTGAAAGAATTTCATATGCTTCTCCTATCCGGAGCGTCTCAGCTTCTCAGCTCCATGAGCTTCTGCTTCAGCTCACCTTCGATACGGCCGAGCTCGACCTCCGCTTCCTTGCGCTTCTGCGCGCCCTCGCGCTGGATGTTCACGACCTCGTCGAGCGTGGAGACGAGCTGCTCGTTCGTGTGCTGCAGCGTCTCGATATCGACGATGCTGCGCTCGGCTTCCTTTGCCGTGGCGATGGTGCCCATCTTGAGCATGTCGGCGTTCTTCTTGAGAAGCTCGTTCGTCGTCTGCGCCACCGCGCTCTGTGCGGCCGTGGCCTGACGGCTGTGCTCCATGCCGAGCGCGAGCACCATCTGGCTCTTCCAGAGGGGGATGGTATTGACGAGCGAGGACTGGATCTTTTCGACCATCAGCGTGTCGTTGTTCTGGAGAAGTCTCGTCTGCGGGCCCATCTGGAGCGACACCATGCGCGTGAGCTCCAGGTCATGCAGCTTCTTTTCAAAGCGCTCGCACTTCTGCGCGTAGTCGTTGTAGGCCTGCGCATCCTCGGCAAGGCCGCTCGCCTCCGCCTTCTTGCGCAGCTCCTCCAGCTCGCCGGAGCGGACCTCGGCCAGACGCTTTTTGCCCGCGATGATATACATGGTCAGTTCTTTGTAGTACTTGAGGTTCAGCTCATACATCTGGTCGAGCATCGCGATGTCCTTCATCAGCGTGACCTGATGCTTTTCAAGCTCAGAAACAATGCGGTTCACGCTCGTCTCGGCCTTGCCGTACTGCGCGCGCATCAGCTCGAGCTTGTCCTTCTGCTTGCGGAACAGGCCTGCGAAGCCCTTCTTCTCCTCCTGACCGAAACCCTTGACCTCGACGACGAGGTTCGAGAGCGTCTCGCCCACCTCGCCAAGATCCTTGTTGCGCACGGAGGACAGTGCATTTTCCGAGAATGTCGCAACGCTCTTCTGCGCGGCCACGCCGTAGTTGAGCACGAGGTTCGTATCCGTGATGTCGATCTTTTTCGCAAAATCGTCGACGGCTTTCTTCTCCTGCTCGGTGAGCATGCTCTCATCGACCTTGACAGGCTCGACTTCCTTTTTCTCCGCCTCGGGCGCCGTGGGCGCTTCGGGCGTGAGCGTCAGCTCAGGGACGGCCTCCTGCGCCGCTTCGGTGGGGTTCAGGGTCAGCTCGGGCATCATGTTGTCGCTCATATCATTTCTCCTCCGTATTTTGGCTTTGAGTTTGTTCTTTTTCGTGCTTTTTGATGCGCTGGATGCGGCGCAGGCACAGCAGCGTGGCCAACGCCCAGATCAGCGCAGAATAGTAAAGCGTATCCCTGTGCAGATGCAGCGCGCCGATGATGCTTGTCACACACATGATGGCAAAGATTGCACAGAAGATCGGGTCGAGCCACACGCCCTTGAGGCGCTTCATGATCCATGCGTTCACCTTGGCGTTGAACGCCATCACTTTCTTTCGCATCGCTTACTCCTTTATAGCTCGAGCTTGATGTCGTCCTGCGAGGCCGTCGCCGTGCCGGACTCGGCATGCAGCTCGCCAGTATCCTCGCTCAGGCCCTCGCGCTTCATCATGTTCTCAAGCACCGTGATATCGGCGGAAATATCCATCGCCTCGCTGCCGAAGAGCATATCGAGCTGCTTTTCAAAGGCGGCGACGATGGTACTCATCATGCTCTCCACACGCTGCATGGTCGCGTCGATGTTCTCGCCGCTCACGCCCTGCGCGCCCATGCGGTCATAGGCGTTCAAGAGCTTGAGGGTCGTGGGCAGGTAGTAGTCCATGAACTTGCGGATCTGCGGCAGCTTCGACGGGTCGGATTTGACCTGCGCGAAAATTTTCGCGCTCAGGTCCTCGAGCCGGTCGATGTCGGCGGAGATCTTCTCATCCTTGATGGACGTGTTGAGCCGCTTCATCTCGGAGATGGCAAGATTGCCGTCCTTGATCATCTTGTCGAGCTCGGGGTTGCCGGTGCTCTCTTCCTTTTTCGGCGGGTCAGGCACAGTGACCTCCACAGTGCCGCACACGGCGTTCATAATGAAGAACACCACCCCCGACACGACCGCCACAAAGAGGAAATGCGGTACGCGGTAGAGCGGGAACAGCAGCGCATAAATGACCCATGTTCCCGCCGCGGCGTAATACGGTACGGTGGATCTGCGTTTGACAGTTGCCAAGACGATCCCCTCCTGTTTTCATAAATATTTTGACTGATATATGATATCACATCGCATCAGCGCGGTCAAGCAAAGCAAGCACTTGAAACATTGCAATATCGCACTTTTTACAAAAGAAGGCGGCGTCCGGTCCAGGACGCCGCCTTCTTGCAAAATACTGCGTTTTTCTTATTCGTTTCGGATGGCTTCGAGCGCCGAGATCTTGACCGCCTTGTTCGCAGGCTGATAGCCGGACACCAGTCCGACCAGCACCGAGAACACCAGCGCGAAAATCACAAGCTCCGGCTTGATGACGGACGTGCGCACCACGCCTTCGCCGCCGATGAGCGCCTGCTTGACAAGCTCCCACGTGACGCCCCCGCCGCCGAACGCGCCGAACGAGAACAGATTGATGATGACGGATATGATGAAGCTGAAAATAAGCCCCAAAATGCCGCCGAGAAGGCCGATGCTGCCCGCCTCCATGAGGAACATCGCGCGGATATCGCGCACATAGCAGCCGAGCGCCTTCATAATGCCGATCTCCTTCGTGCGCTCGGAGATGGACATGATCATCGTGTTCGTGATGCCGATGGCCGCGACCAGAAGCGAGATCGCACCGAGGCCGCCGAGCATCAACTCGATCTGGCGGGTCTGCTTGTTGAGCTCGTCGCGCATGCTCTGCATAGAATACGTGCTGTAGCCTAAATCCTTGATGGACTGCTCCACATCCGACACGGCGTCGAGGCTCTCAGCCTTGACGTTGATGCTTGAATACTCGAACTTCGTGTCGGTCTTGCCGGTCAGGTCTTGAATAAGAGCTTTGAGCGCATTGATGTCCATCATCACGCCGTCGCTCGTCTCATAGCCCTTGCCTTGATCCTCCTTCATCACACCGACGACCTTGAGCTCAACCTCATAGGGGGTAGGTTCGGTGCCTGTACCGTCGTCATACGGTGTGAGTACCATGGTGATGCTCGTCTTGAGCGGGTCGAAAAACGGGTCGGGAACATTTTCGGTATCAATATTTCCGTTCTCATCCCAGACGTAACGGCTCACATAGTTTCGCCCGTCCGGCATCAGCGTATCGAAGAAGTTATAGGCAAAATACTGGCCCACGACCACCTCGTCGCTGTTTTCAGGATACCGCCCGTCCACCAGCTCAAAGCCCATGTCCTCAAGGGCGCTCGAGTCAATGCCGACAAAATTGACATAGTCGGCTGTGTAGCGGCCGTTGACGCCCGCTTTGAAGCCTACATTATATCCGTCGAGACTTGCCTTGGGCATGACGGCCTGCACGCCCGCGATCTCGTGGAAGCTCTCCACCGCCTTGTCGTCAAGCTTGCTCTCCGTCTGCGTGCCGGTGCTCTGGTTGTAGCCGCGGTAGACCTCGATGATGGAGAGGTCGCCCATATTTTTGAGCATCTGGTCGTACGACTCCTGCATGCCCGCGCCGATGGAGACCATCACGATGATGGACGTGCAGCCGATGAACACGCCCAGCACCGTCAGGATCGTGCGTCCTTTGCGCCGTGACAGGCTGTCAAAGCACATCTTGAAGATGTCTGCGAATCTCATTTTTTCTGCTCCTCAGCACCCGTGGCCGCAGTCTCCTTGTTTTCAGCCGCCGCGGCTTCCGCTGCCTCCTGCTTCTCCTCGGCGAGCTCCTCTTCGTCCCACTTGTCCCACAGCGCCTGCTCGGCCTTCTGCTTGGCCTTCTTCTTGCGGGCGCGGAGCACGATCAGGGCAATGATGGCAATAACGACGAGCGCGATGATGACGTACTTCCACGGGAAGGTGCTCGTCGGCTCGGGGTCGATCATGCCGGGGTCGTCCATGCCGGGGTCGGCCGGCTCGTAGGCCATGGCCTCGACCGTCGCTTCAAAGACGCGCTCTTTCGTGTTGCCGTTGGAATCCTCGTAGGTGATGACGATCTTGACCTGATTCTCGCCCTCCAGCTGCGGGGTCACGGCAAAGGCGATGGTGCCGTTCTTGCCGCCGTCGATCGTGCCGACGCGCTGATAAGGCGTGGGGGAATCAATGTCACCGGAGATGGTCGCCTCAACGTTGTTGATGGCGCTCTTGCCCTTGTTGACATAGTCGATGGTCAGGCTCGTCTCCTCGCCGACGTAGCCGGTGTAGGAGGTCTTGGGCTCGCTGAGCTCAAAGCGGTCGGGCTGGTAGAGGGGCACGCTCAGCGACAGCGTGGCGTTTCCCGACTTTCTTGCGTTCTGGTCAACATATTCATAGGTCACGTCGATCTTGACGTCCTGCGCGCTGGCGCTGATGAGCTGCGCGGCCTTCATCGGCACGGTGACGGTCTTGCTGCCGCTCGCGGCGACAGATTCAAAGTAGAACGTGTTCGTCGAGCCGTTGAGCATCAGGTCCTGACCGCCGGTGACGGTGACCATGACGTTTTCGATCTTGATGGTCTTGCTGGTGTTCGTGAACGAGAAGCTCAGGTTCGTGCTTGAGCCTGCCGCGACGGACGAACCGCCATAGTTGTACTTCGAGAGAATGACGATGGGCGTGGGGCTCGCAATGGTCTCCTCGTCCTTCGTATCCTTGGTAACGGTGGAGAGAACGTTCACGCTGCCGCTGGCGCTGCCGCCGGTGAGCTGCGTGCCGTTGTCATAGTAGAACGACAGCGTGGCGTCAATCGTCTGCATCTGGGATTCGATCTTGTCGGGCGCCTTGACCGTCACAGTGACGGCCGTGTCGCGGCCCGCGCGGATATCGTCGAGCATGTAGTCCTGGCTGCCCATGATGAGAAGCGATCCGGAGGATTTGAGCGTCAGGATGGGGTCGCGCATGGCGGTCGTGCCGGCGTTCTGGATGTAAGCGGTGATGGTCTTCGTCTGGCCCGCGGCGATGGCCGTGGACATACCGTCAGAGTTGAAAACGGCGCGCGGCTCGGGAATCACTTCCGGCGTCGGCTCGGGAGCGGGCGCCGGCTCGGTGTAGGGCACGCACTCGCGCACCGGAACGGTGTTGCCGTCCTGATAGCCGCCGCCGTTGCCTTCATAATAAATTGTAAAGGCAAGCTGCTTGCCGCTGTCGCCGGTGTAGGTCAGGCCGGTGAACGTAACGGTATATTCGCCGTTCTGTCCGCTTGCAACAGCGCTCGTGCCGTCCTGAAAGCTGTCAAGGCCGCGCACGACGCGGATCGAATCGTTGCTGCCGTCCGTGCGGGATAAGTAGACCGTGATGTCCACCGTATCGCCGGTGTAAATGCTGCTTCTGCTGGCCCGGTAGCCGGTGATCAGAAAGCTGGTTCCCGTCCGTGCCGCCGTGCCTTCGCCCGTCGCTTTGGCGACATTCACAGGCAGCAGCGCTGCGCACAGCACAAGGGCAAGGCAGAGCGAGAGCAGGGATCTTGAGATGCGTTTCATGTTCGATTTCCTCCGTTATTCGATGTAGGGTGCGGCGTCGATCTCCGCCTTGACCTGATTTTCTACGTTGCTGACGATCCTGCCGTCGATGAGCGTGACGATGCGGTCGGCATACTCGGTCATCTCTGGATCGTGGGAGACGAGCACGATCGTCTGGTGGAAGCGCTTGGCAAAGCCGCGGATCATGTGCATGACCTCTTTCGTTGTCTTCGAGTCGAGGTTGCCGGTCGGCTCGTCGGCGAACACGACCTCGGGATGCGTGACGAACGCGCGTGCGATGCCCACGCGCTGCTGCTGTCCGCCGGACATCTGGTTCGGAAAGTGGTCCATGCGGTCCTTCAGTCCCACGCGGCAGAGCATTTTCTTCGCCTCCAGCAGCCGCACATCCGGGTCGATGCCCTTGAACATCAGCGGCATGGCCACGTTTTCCGCCGCCGTCAGCTCCGGCAGCAGGTTGTAGGACTGGAAGACAAATCCGATGTGCTTCTGCCGGAAGGCCGCGAGCTGATTTTCGTTGAGCTGTGAGATCGGTACGCCGCCGATGCGCACCACGCCACGCGTGGGCTTTTCGAGTCCCGCCAGCTGGTTGAGCAGCGTCGATTTGCCGCTGCCGGACGTGCCGAAAATACAGCACACCTCGCCCCGCGGGATGTCGAGGTCAATATTGTGCAGTGCGACCACGTGCTCCTGCCCCATCATGTAGACCTTTCGGAGCTTTCGCACCGAAATGACGGGCTTCTGGTCATTTGCCATCGCAGTTTCTCCTCAATTTTAATCTTGGGTTCATTATAATCTCATCTTATGAGGAAGTCGTTACAATCAGGCGCGATTTGGTTACAAATTATTTAAGAGTTCCTTAATTCTCGCACCGAGCCTCTTTCCTGTATTATTTAGACGGAATTTATCGAAAAATGTTTCATCCTTTTTGAAAAAAACGGCGGACTTTTTTGAAGTCCGCCGTTTTTTAAGTTCATGCCGTTTTAGTTCAGCGGCACGTCGGGCACGACGTAGACCGTCATCTCTTCGCCATTTGTGTCGATGGACACGGTGTCGTCGATGGGTTGCGTCAGCGCCGCGTCCGCATAGAGAAGATTGCCGGTGCTGCTCACAAACGTGACATAAGTGCCGCGCTTGATGGAGATCTCCTGCGTCTCCTCGTCCGCCGCGCCGGGGTTATAAACAAGCGTCAGCGCGCAGACCTCATCGCTGTTGAAGGCCTCGGCCGCCAGCTCCTTGTCCGGCAGATAGGACTCGCCATAGCTCCAATCATAGAGCGTCGTGCCGAGGACGGATGCCTCACCGCTCTCATCCTTGCTGTAATCTGTCACGGATTTGGCAAGAAGCTCGCCCGTCGCGGGGTCGACATAGTAGAGGGTCGTGAAGTAGTAGTCCGGCATGTCGTTGTAGGTCGTGGTCGTCGAGATCACCACTGCGCCGTCCTGCTCGCTCTGATCGTCGATGGTCTCGACCGAGCCGTCGTCCTGCAATTCGCCGCAGGAGGGCAGCATCGCCTGAATGTAGCTCTCATACTCGCCGCTCGGGTAGCAGTTCATATTCAGGCGGCCGTCGCTTTCCATTTTGCTGAGATACACGCCGTTTCCCTCGATCGACAGGCAGGCCTGAGCGAAGAATTCATCCTCACCCACGGGGCTGTCGGCGGTGTAGCTGTAGTGCGAGGCCAGCAGCAGGTTTCCCTTATCATCGCGCGTATACTGCACCTTGGCTGTGTAGGTCTCTTTGCTGTCCTGGTCGGTGCCCTGAATGCTCACGGTCACGGCCTCGTGATTTTCAAGCAGCTTTTCGGGAATGTTGTCCACGCGCACCTGCTCAAGCGTGATCTCCTTGGGCTCGTCAGTATTGCTGTCGTTGTTGTTCGTATCTCCGCCCTGCGTGCCGCAGCCGGCAAGAAGTGCCGCGACGCAAAGCGCGGCAATACCAGTTTTCTTCCAGTTTTTCACCTTGGTTTCCTCCTTATTTGGGTGCGGACTTACGCCCGCGTTTCAAATTCTTTTTAACGGTTTTCTTCCAGCGGCACGATATAGACCGTTGCACTCTCGCCGCTCGTGTCGACGCCGTCGTAGAAGTCGATGGGCTTGGTCAGCTCCCTGTCCGCATAAAGCGCGAGATCCGCACTGTCGAGGAAGAGGATGCGCGTGCCATGCGCCACGCGGATCTCGCTGACGCTCCAGCCGTTCTCCCCAACGTCCCAGCCCTTCTCCGAGCCCGGCGCGGGATAGAAGTACGTCAGATCGCAGACGTCCTCCATGCTGTCCGTCGAAAACAGGACCTCGTTCAGCAGATTGCGCCCTGCTTTATAAGGCTCGTCGTAGCTCCAGCGGTAAAGCCTTATTCCCTGCTTGGATACCGCGCCATTTTCATCTTCATGGTAGTCGGTCACCGACATCTCAAGCAGTTCACTCGTTGCGGGGTCAACGCGGTAGCACGTGGTGTAATAATAGCCGCTGGAATCCAGATAGCGCGTGGTGACGGAAAGCAGGATCGCGCCGTTCTCTTCACTGCATCCGTCAATCGTCTGCTCTGCATTCTCTCCGGATGTGGGGCATTGGGGCATCATGTCAAGAATATATTGCTTGTCATCGTGTCTAAAGTGAATACTCAGGCTTGCAGCATCGTCGCTCGCCCTGCGCTCGGCATACATTTTTTCGTTTGCTTCGCCCCACACTTCATCCTCGCCTGCGTCGCTGTTCTCGGTATACTGATAGTGATACCAGGCCAGCACCTCATCCACAACGTAGGTGTACTGGAACTTCGCCGTATCGGTCACGGCGTCATTCTGATCGCTCTCCTGCACGGTCACGGTCACAGTGTCGTGCTTTTCGAGCAGGGATCGCGGATCATTCGCGGCACGGATCTGCTCGAGCGTGATCTGCTGCGGTTCATCGGTGCTGTCGTCGTTGCTTACGTTGCCGCTCTGCACTCCGCAGCCCACAAGTAAGCTCGCAGCGCATAAAGCAACGGTGACGGCTCTCTTCCAGCTTTTCATGGTGTGCTCTCCTCTCTCATCTCCCGTCAGTCTTGATCGCCGCTTTTCACATAGACGGTCGTGCTGCCGCCGTCCGGCCACTCGATCTCAGGGGTTTGATACTCCTGCGTCATGGCGGCGTCGTAGTAAGAGCGCAACTCCTGACTGCCGCTTAAGTAAAGGAGCGAGCTCAGCGGCACGGTGACATTCTGCTCGCGCTCCTGCTCCGTACCGTGATCCCACACGATCGTTACCTCGCGCCTGGGGCCGTCGTCCGACAGCATCTGCGCGTAGAGGTCTTTCTCCGGCTCGTAGGGGCGGTCATAGTCGAAGGTGTACTGCTCTGTTCCATAGCAGATGTCCTCCCCGTTTGCGTTCTTCGAGCGCAGCTCCATCCGCGCGCTCAGCAGATCGTCGGAGGTTGGGTCGACGCAATACTGCTCCAGCGAATACGCGTTGTCGTCATCGCCGCCGATCAGGCGCGATTTGACCTCGAATACAAGCTTGCCATCCTGCTCATACGGCTCTCCGGCTTCTACGCTCACACCGTCGCCGACAATGGTCAGATATGGCAGCGGGAGGATACTCTTTTCGTACCAATTCCCCGCGGCAAACACCGTCACGTCGATGCGTCCCATAACGCCGCTCTCGTCGTTCCCTGCCGCAATGAGGCTCATTCCGTTTGGAACATCGTCTGAGCAGACATCCATGCTGTAAACATCGCTCTCGCCATACTCATCACTGCTCCATCTGTGCCGCCAGCTCTGCCATCTTTCCTTTTCGTCAAGCGTATACTGATCGGTTGCTTTTTCGGCCAGGCCGCGGTTCCTGCTGTCCACGCTCTCACAAGTGACAGTCACCACCTCGTGCCGCTTGAGCAGCGCAGAGATCGTGTTCCGCTCACAGACGTCTTCATAGGTGATGGGATGCTCTTTCGCCATATCGGTCTGTTTCTCCGTCTCTCTGCAGCCCATGAGCAGCAGCGCGGCGGCAAGTGCGAGGGCACTCATTAGTCTCCAACGGTTCATTTTGTTTCTCCTTTCATCGTCTTCTTTCCATCCTGATTATGCGGAGCTTTTTTCGTTCCGTACATTCTCTTAGACGAGAAATTTCTCAAAAAGTTTCACCCTTATGATTTTTTTAAGAAACTTTTTTCTCCTGCGAGCGAGCTCTTGCATTTTCCGCCGACACGGCATACAATGAGGACACATTTCACCCGGGAGGGGCGTTTTTATGAACTATATCGGCATTGACCTCGGCGGCACGAACATCAAGGGCGCACTCATGAGCGCGAAGGGCGAGATCTTAAAGGAGCATTCTATCCCGACGCGCGTCGATCTCGGCCCCGAGGCGGTCGCGGGACGCATCGGTCAGGTCATCGCGCAGCTCTCTATCGGCGAGGACACCGTCGGCGGCGTGGGCGTCGGCTGCCCCGGCACGGTGGACGACGCGAGCGGCATCGTGCGCTTTGCGGCGAACCTGAATTTTGTGAACTTCGACCTGCGAAGCGCGCTGCGCGCGCATACTGCGCTTCCCATCCACCTCGGCAACGACGCAAACGCCGCGGCGCTGGGCGAGGCGCTGTTCGGCTGCGGCCGCGGCGCGGAGAGCACCATCGTCGTCACGCTCGGCACGGGCGTCGGCGGCGGCGTGGTGCTCGGCGGCAAGCTCCTGACAGGCTACACGGGCGCGGCGAGCGAGATCGGCCACATGGTCATCGCGGAAAACGGCGAAGAGTGCACCTGCGGCAGCCGCGGATGCTTCGAGGCCTACTCCTCCGCCACGGCGCTGATCCGCGACACGAAGCGCACCATGGCCGCGCACCCCGAGAGCCTGCTGCACGCGATTGCCGCGGAGCAGGGCGGTGTCGACGGCCGCACAGCGTTTCTCGCCAAGGAGCGCGGCGACGAGGTGGGCGCGCAGGTCGTGGAGGACTACATCGAGCATCTGGCCTGCGGGCTCACAAATCTTGTCAACATTTTCTTCCCCGAAGTGCTGGCCCTCTCGGGCGGCGTAGCAAATCAGGGCGACGCGCTGCTCCTGCCGCTGCGCGAAAGGGTGCGCGAGCGTTCGTTCGGCTCGCGCTATGCCGTCTCGCACACGCGCATCGAGCTCTGCACGCTCGGCTACCGCGCGGGCGTGTTCGGCGCGGCGATGCTCGCGCGCGAGTGAGCGTAAAATAGCGCAAGATATGATAAGGCCCTCCGCATTTCTGCGGAGGGCCTTTTTTACCGGTAGCCGTCGGGCTCGGCCGAGCCTTCGATCAAAAACTGCACCTCGTCCACGCCGCCGAGCGACAAAATGGACTGCTCGAGCGCGCTCAGCATCAAACCGCGCTCCGCCTCGTTCTCCGGCAGTGAGACGTTAGCCGGGAGATTCAGATAGCACACGCCGTTTTCGATGCGAGAGGAGATGACCGCAAAGTCCTCCGGCAGGAGCGAGACGAGCGAATCGTCCTCCGGCCCCTGCGCGAGCGCTTCGAGCAGCGCGTTCACGCGCGTCTGGCCCTCGTAGAGCGCGAGCGTCTGCTGCTCGGCGCGCAGCTCGCCTGTCTTGCTGTCGAGGAAATAAAGCGACACGGTGATCGGCCGCAGGCCACTCTCACGCGAGGAAAGCAGCGTATCCGCCGAGAGCAGCACTTGCGTCTCGCGGTACGGCAGCTCGCGCCCGTCCGCCGTGATGCTCACAGCGTTCACATTCGGCAGCTGCGTCAGCGTCAGCGTGATGCAGTAGTCAGCGAGCGACAGGTCGATGCCCGTCAGGCGCGCATACTGTGCGCTCAAGTCGATCTGCGCGCGGCGGCCCGACACCTTGAGCGACTTGAGCGCCGTTCCCTCCGGGATGGGCGACGAGAGCGACGGCTCGTCGGGCCCTGCGAGCAGCGCCTCCATCAGCGCGCGGACACAGTCTTCGGTCTCCATCGCGCCGTCGAGCGTCAGACGCTTTTCCTGCGTGCGGATGGCGTCGCCGCCGCCCGCGGAGTTGGGATCGCTGAGAAAATAGAGCTCGTAGCCGTTTTCGTCCATTTCCTGCGCGTGCTGGGCCGCGCAGGCGCAGAGAAGCGAAAGCAGGAGGACTAATGCCGCAGTCAGGGAAAGACGTCTTCTCATGTCTCATCCCCTCCCTCTTCGCAGCGCGGCAGGCGCACGGTAAACACCGTGCCGCCGCCCTCGCGGGCGCGGACCTCGATGCTGCCGCCGCGGCGGCGCGCCGTGTCGGCGGCGATGGAAAGGCCAAGGCCTGTACCGCCCGCGGCGCGCGAGCGCATCTTGTCCACGCGGTAGAAGCGGTCGAAAATGCGGGGCATGTCCCCCTCCGGAATGCCGATGCCATTGTCGCTGACAGTGAGAAGGCAGTCCTTTTCATCCCCCGCGAGCAGCAGCTTCACAAAGCCGCCGGGGCGGTTATACTTGATGGCGTTTTCCGTCAGGTTGTAGATGATTTCGTGAATTTCATCCTCGCTCGCAAGGGTCTGTCCCTCGCGGCGAATTTCATAGGAGAGGTCGACCTGCTTTTCCTCGGCCACAAGGCGCAGCATACGCACCACGCGCGCCATCACGGACGAGAGGTCGACGCGCTGCGCCTCGGGCAGCATGCCGCTGTCCAGGCGCGTCAATCGCAGCAGATTTTCCGTGATGCGCGCCAGGCGCTCGGACTCCTGCTCGATATCGCCGACGAATTCGCGCACGGTCTGCGCGTCCATGTTCTCCGTCTGCAAAATGGAGTCGGAGAGAAGCCTGATACCCGCCAGCGGCGTTTTGAGCTCGTGGCTCGCGTCCGACACGAAGCGGCGGCGAGCGTCCTCCGTCGTTTGCAACCGGTCAGCCATGTCGTTGAACTCGGCGGCGAGCTCGCTGATCTCGTCGTGCCCGCCGACCTCGGCGCGGTGGCTGTACGAGCCCTCGCGCATCTTGCGGATGGCGTCGGTCAGTACACCGAAGCGCCGCGTCAGCACACGGGATAAGAGTACGCTGATCCCGCCGGCGAACACCAGCACGACCGCCGAAATCGTCAGGAGATTGCGCTGCAGGGACAGCAGCAGCTCCGCTTGCTCGGTATCGTATTCGTAGGCATACACCGCGCCGATGGTCTGGCTGTGGTAGATGACCGGCGAGGCCGCGCGGCTTTTGAACGCCTTGTCCGAAAATTCGGTGTAAAAGACATCTTCTCCGCGAAGCGCCTGCACAAGCTCTGTATAAAAGGCGTAGCGGCCGATCGCGCCGTCGGTTTCGCGCGTGTCATACAGCACGCGGCCCGAGGCGTCCGTCACAAGCACGCGGGAGATGCCCGTCTCCTCCACGAGCGTCATCGCACCCGCGACGTTTTCCTCGCTCAGCTCCTCAAGGCCGGAGAGCGCCGTCACCATCACCGAGACGCTGCCCTGCAGCGAGCTCTGCTTAGAGCGGAACGTCAGGTTTTCCGACGTGATGAGCGGATACGTGTTCAGCAGGATCAGCACCGCCAGAATGATGGCGATATAGCTGAAGCTGAATTTTCGCTGCAGGCTCGCATGCATCTGCACGGCGCTGCCCCCTTCTCTTTCTTTTAGTGGGAAATCAGTCCTTCAAGTAGTATCCCACGCCCCATTTGGTCAGGATGTGCTGCGGCGCGGCGGGGTTTTCCTCGAGCTTTTCGCGAAGCCGCCGGATGTGCACATCCACTGTGCGGTAGTCGCCTGCGTAGGTGTAGCCCCAGACGAGGTCCATCAGATTTTCGCGTGAGTAAACGCGGCGCGGATTCTTGACAAGAAGCTCGATGAGGTCGTATTCCTTGGCCGTGAGCTCGACGATCTCGCCGTTTTTGACGGCGACGCGCTGCTCAGGGTCGAGCGTGATGCCGCCCGCGGTCAACAGGAGCGTTTCAGTCTGCTTTTGCTGCGGTGCGGCGTTCGCGCGGCGCAGCAGCGCGCGGATGCGCGCTTTGAGCTCTAAGATGTTGAACGGCTTTGTGATATAGTCGTCCGCGCCGGACTCAAGGCCGATGATCTTGTCGGCGTCCTCGCTGCGGGCGGTCAGCATGATGATGGGCACATTGGAAAATTCGCGGATGCGCATGCAGGCCGTCAGCCCGTCCACCTGCGGCATCATCAGATCGAGGATGATGAGGTCAAACCCGCCGCTTTTCGCCATGTCGATGGCGGTCGCGCCGTCGTAGGCGGTCTCGACCGTGTAGCCCTCGTTTTCCAGATTGAATTTCATGCCCTTGACGAGAAGCTGCTCGTCGTCAACCACCAGAATTTTCATTGCCATCCTCCTCCGTGAATGTGATCTCCGCGCGGAATCCCTCGAGCTTCGCCTCTCCGATGCCCTTGACGTTCAAAAGGTCCTCCGCCGCCGTAAAATCGCCGTGCTCTGCGCGGTAGTCGATGATCGCCTGCGCGAGCGACGGGCCGATGCCCGTCAGCGTTTCAAGCTCCTCTGCCGTCGCGGTATTGACGTTCACAAGCGTCACAACGCGCGTGGGCGCGGTGATCTCGTCGGTCTTGTCCTGCGTCGTCACGGTGTAATTCCCGTGCGAGGCACCCTCGTAGGCCGTTTTGTGCAGAAAAACGAGCGAAACGGCGAACAGCACCGTCAGCGCGGCGAGCACAAGGTAGACGCCGCTGACTTTGGTTTTCTTTTCTTGCTTTTCCACGGTTGCGCTCGCCTGCCTTTTTTGCTATACTGATGTCGAAGCGTGCCGAACGGCGCGCTCCTCTTCACTGTATTCTATTTGATTGTATCATACAACGAGGTATATTTCCATGAAAAAACGCCGCTTGTTTTCACTTTTTTTATCTTTTGCGCTCCTGCTCCCGCTCTTTTCGCTCACGAGCGCTGACGCCTATGAGGACTTCACACTCGACGCGAAGGCCGGCCTTCTCATTGAGGCCGACACGGGCGAAATTCTCTATGAGAAAAACGCCCATCAGGAGAACTTCCCCGCGTCGCTCACAAAGGTGATGGTCGCGCTGCTGGTGTTTGAAGCCATCGATGAGGGCAAGATCGCGCTAACTGACTCCGTCACCGCGACGGAATCGGCGTTCGAGGGGCTGTCGAGCGACGGCAGCACGGCGAACATCGTCCCCGGCGAAACGATGACGGTCGAGCAGCTGCTCAACTGCATGCTCATCGTCTCGGCGAACGAGGCGTGCAACATTTTAGGCGAAACGCTCTACGGCTCGGTCGACGCCTTTGTCGCGCGCATGAACGAGCGCGCGGCGGAGCTTGGCTGCGAGCACACGCACTTTGCCAACGCCACGGGTCTTCACAACTCCCAGCACTACACGACCGCGTGGGACCTCTACCTCATCACGCGCGAGGCGCTGAAGCATGACAAATTCATGGAGATCTGCAACTCCAAGAGCTACACCGTGCCCGCCACGAACATGACCGACAAGCCGCGTGAGCTGCATTCGACGAACTTTCTCATCTCCAACTGGCGCGCCCGCGGTTATGTGTACCGCGACGCGCAGGGCATCAAGACCGGCTCGACACCCGAGGCGGGCTACTGCCTCATTTCGTCCGCCCTGCGCGGCAGCCGCCACATGATCAGCGTGGTGCTGGGCGCAGAGCGCGTGACGCTCGAGGACGGTGTGACCATCCAGACGCGCAGCTTCTCCGAAACGTCGCGCATGTTCGACTGGGGCTTTGACAACTTTGTCCTCCGCGACATTCTCTCCTCCTCTGACCTTGTGCAGGAGGTGCCCGTCGCGCTTTCGAGCGAGGCGAGCTACGTTTCGACCCACGCGGCGGAGGATATCGCCTGCCTGCTGCCCGACAATGTCGAGCCTGACATGCTTGAGCGCACCGTGACGCTCACGAACGACACGGTCGACGCGCCCGTTTCCGCGGGCGACGTGCTCGGCAAGCTGACGCTCTCCTACAATGGTAAGGTCTACGCCGAGACGGACCTCTTAGCGCTGAACGATGTATCGGCCTCGTGGTTCCTGACGGCGCAGCGCAGGGTGTCTGACTTTTTCGCAAAGCCGCTCGTCCGCATTCTGTTGATCGTGGTCGTACTGCTGATCGTCGCGCTCGTCGTCTATGTGACGATGTTCTCCCGCCGCCGTCGCTACGGCCACCGCCGCCGCGGCGCGGCACACGGCGGCTACCACGGGCGGAGAAGAAGATTCTAAGTACTTCAAAAAAGCGGTAAAGCCGCTTTTTTGAGAAAGGCCACACTCCGCTTTGTGCCTTGCCGCCGCTGGCGGCTGCGACACGCGCGGAGCGAGAGGTGTCGATCGCCACGCGCTGGTCGCGGCGATCGACGATCAAAATTCTTTGCGTCTGCGAACGCAAAAGCAAAAATGAAGGGACGCGAAAGCGTCCCTTTTTAGTTGAGTGTGATCACGTTGTTCCCCTGCGGGAACTCCACGAAGCGGATGGAGTAGATGTCGGCGGTGATGTAGGCGCTGCGGCCGGGGTGGAACAGCGTGATATAGTCGTTTCCGACCTCCTGTAGCGTACCGACCGCCACGACCGTGTTCTGCGAACCGACGAGGAAGCTCACGATGACTGCGCGGCCGATGTTGCGCGCGAGCATCCCCTTCCACGAATTGTAGGCCATCTTGTCGACGGTCTGCGACTCTTCGATCTTGTCGGGCGTGGGCTGGAACTGCCCGCTCGCGCCGCCCTGCAGCACGAGCGACATGCCCCCCGCCCCCGACGATCCTCCAAGCATTTCCTCATAGCTCTGGCTCGCGTTGTTGTTACTGTTGTTATTACTGCTATTATTGCTGCTATTATTGCTGCTATTATTGCTGCTATTATTGCTGTTGCCGCTCTGCTGCGCGCTCGCCATGGCGGGCACGGCAACCATCTGCTCATAAAGGCACGGCATACTTTTTCCCATCTGGATCATAAAAACGTCCTCTCCCTTTCCCGTTGCTGCTGATTTGCTTTTCTCAGGTGTCGTAATACGCGGCGGTGGGGTTATAAAAACAGTGGTCGCCGATACGCATGACGAACGTCCCCACATTTGAAGGAAAATTCGCGCGGCAGGACGGCGAAAACGGGTTAAAGAACCACAGCGCCGTTCCAAGGCCGTTCAATCGGTTGCCCGCGATGGCCCAGTCCGCGATCTCGTAATGGATATCGGTCGGGCGCATGTTGTAGATGTTCTGCGGGTTGTAGCTGCCGCGCTCGGTCTCGCTCGCGCAGACGAACTGCCCCGGCTGAAAGATGATATTGCGGATGCTGCCCTGCCCCACGCGCGCGTATTCGCCGCCCGTCGAGCGCACGCGGTTCATCACGACGCTCGCCACGGCTTTCATCCCATTCTCGCCCTCGCCGCCCGCCTCGCACTCGATGAGGCGTGCGAGCAGCTCCCTGTCGGAATAGGCCATGTCGATCTCCTCCCCCATTTTTTCTTCCCCGACAGTCTATGCGCTTCCCGTGCGCATGGAAACCGAGACGCGCAAAAAAAGCACCGAAAGCCGTTTTGCTTTCGGTGCTTTCGCTTTGTTCAGTTTTCCTCGTCCGGCGGCGGAAGCTCTTCCGCTTCCGGCGGCGTCGCGCCGTAGGCGCCCTTCATCTTGAGCTCCTGCCACTGCTCTTTCGTGATAAGCAGCTGGCGGGGCTTCGAGCCCTCGAACGGGCCCACGATGCCGCGCGTCTCCATCTCGTCGACGATGCGCGCCGCGCGCGAATAGCCGAGCTTCAAGCGACGCTGGAGCATCGAGACGGACGCCTGACCCGTCTCCATGACCACGTCGATCGCGGCGGGGAGCAGCTCATCCACATCGTCGGCAGCGTTCTGATCAGGCGCGGCATTGCCGCCTCCCTTGGCGTTGCCCTTCTCCTTTTCGGCGACGGCGGCGTTGATCTTGTCGATGACGGATTCGTCGTAGTCCGTCTCTCCGTTTTCCTTGACGAAGTTAACCACGCGCTCGATCTCCTCGCTCGAGATGAAGCAGCCCTGCACGCGCTTGGGCTTGCCTTCGCCCAGCGGGGCATAGAGCATATCACCGCGGCCCACGAGCTTTTCCGCGCCCGCGGTGTCGAGGATAATGCGCGATTCCATCGCGGAGGCGACCGCAAACGCGATGCGGCTCGGGATGTTGGCCTTCATCAGGCCCGTGATGACGTCCGCGGACGGACGCTGCGTCGCGATAACCAGGTGCATGCCCGCGGCGCGGCCCATCTGTGCTACGCGGCAGATCGACTCTTCGACCTCCTTCGCCGCGACGAGCATCAAGTCGGCCAGCTCGTCGATGACGACAACGACGCTCGGCAGCTTTTTGAGCGTTTCGTCCGTCTCCGCCACCTTATTGTAGGAGGCAAGGTCCTTGACGTTGTGCTCGGAGAACATCTTGTAGCGCTTCATCATCTCGTACACGGCCCATTGCAGCGCGCCCGCGGCCTTTTTCGGGTCGGTGACGACGGGGATGAGCAGGTGCGGGATGCCGTTGTAGGGCGCAAGCTCGACCATCTTCGGGTCGACCATGATAAAGCGCACCTCTTCAGGCGTCGACTTATAGAGCATCGAGACGATCAGCGAGTTCGTGCACACGGACTTACCGGAGCCCGTCGTACCGGCGATGAGCACGTGCGGAAGCTTCGAGATATTCCCGACGATGTTCTTGCCGCTGATGTCCTTGCCGACGGCGAAGGCCGTGGTGGAAGGATGGGTGGTGAACTCCGTGGATTCGAGCACCGTGCGGATGCTGACGGGCGAAACGAGCTTGTTCGGCACCTCGACACCCACGACGGAGATCTTGTCGGGGATGGGCGCGATGCGCACGCCGCTCGCGCCCAGCGCAAGGGCGATATCGTCCTGCAAATTTGTGATCTTCGAGAGCTTCACGCCCTGACTGAGCGTGAACTCATAGCGCGTGACCGACGGGCCGCGCACCACATCGCCCGGCTGGGCGTCCACGCCGAAGCTCGTGAGCGTCTGCGCCAAGCGGCGGGAGTTGTTGCGCAGCTCCGCGCCCGCCTCCACGGCGTTGCCCGCGCCGCCCTCGTCGAGCAGCGTGATGGGCGGGAAGGTGTACTCGGGAATGTCCTGCTCCAGCTCGGATTCGATCTCACCGGCGACCTTCTCGGCCTCGGCGGCGACCTCCTCCGGCGCGGAGGACTTTGCGGGCGCATTGACCGCGGGCGCGGCGGATACGACCGGCGCGGCGGACACGACCGGCGCGGCAGATGTGCGAGCGGGCGCGGGAACCGTCTCGGTGAGAGGCGCGCCGGCGACCACCGTGTAGGTCGGCTCCGGCGCGGGAGCGGGAGCGCTCCCGCCCGCCGGAGCCTTGGCGGTCAGCAGCTCGTCCGGCGTGCGGACGGCGTCGGATTTATGGGTGAAGAAGCCGGAGAGCTTTCCCTCCTTTTTCGGCGGCTCGCGCGTCTCGCCGTCGAGCGGAATGTCGATGCACGCCTTGGACTTCTCCGCGCTCTTCGTCGCGGTGGCGCGAGTGGGCGGTGCTTCCTCCTCGTCGTCCTCCGGCTCATAGGGCACGCGCTCATGCGAGCGCACTGCCTCGAGCACGGCGGCGGGCGTCAGGCGGAAGGCCAGCATCAGGCAGGTGACGAGCAGCACCGCGAGCAGGATCATCGCGAGCGTCTTTTTCACCAGCTTGACGAGCATGATGGCAAGCGTCGCGGAGAGGACGCCGCCGGATTCCATCGAAAGGCCGCTCTGCCAGAGGAGCTTTGCAATGCCGTCCACGCTGTTGTAGTCCGTCTTGCACAGCACGAGGTGGAGCATCGCGCCGAGCAGCACCGGCAGCAGCGCCGCGCCCACCACGCAGGCGGTGACGTTCCGCCCGCGGTGGAAGAGCAGGATATAGCTCACGAGCAGCAGCACGGGCGCGACCGTATAATAGCCGTAGCCGACGAGTCCGCGGCACAGCGCCGCGGGGCGGTCGAGCAGCCAGCCGCCCTGCTGGAAGTAGCTGAACGCGATGCACAGCGCCAGCACAAGGCACACCACGCCGCCGACCTCGCGGCGGATGGGACGCTTCTTCGGCGCGGCGGCGCGCTTGCCGCCCGCCGTCGTCTTTTTGCCTGTCGTCGTCCGCTTGCCGGACGAGGATCTTTTCTGCGTTGCCATAGCTTACCCCTTTATACGATCGTAAAGATGAGCACCAGCGCGCCGACGGTCCAGCAGTAGTAGGCGAACGCGCCGAAGCGGCCGCGGTCGGCGATCATTTTCAGCAGCCGGATGCAGAGATAGCCCGTGACCGCGGCAACGGCTACGCCGATGAGATACATCGGCATTTCCGACCAATTGATCCCCGCGTCGACAGCGTCCTTGATGCTCAGGATATTCGCGCCGAGGATGGCGGGAATGGAGAGGATGAAGGAAAAGCGCACGGCGAATTTCCGCTCAAAGCCCACAAAGCAGCCGGTGGTAATAGTCATGCCGGAGCGGGAGACGCCCGGGCAGAGCGCGATGGCCTGCCCGATGCCGACCACGAGCGCGTCGGCGAGCCTTGCGGTCTTTTCCGTCTTGCCGCCGCGGCGCACGCGGTCGCTCACGAAAAGGAGCACGCCGGTGAAGAGGAGCGCGCCGCCGATGAAATACATATTATCGCTCAGGCCTTCAAAAAAATGACGGAACGGCACCATGACGAAAAGCGGCAGTGTGCCGACGATGACGAGCAATATCATGCGCCGCGCGGGCGGCACGACCCTGGGCGTCGTGTGGTGGACGAGATCGCCGACACCCGCAAAGAATTCCACGATCATATCGTAGATCTCATCCCAGTAGGCGATGAACACAGCCACCAGCGTGCCGAGGTGCAGCAGCACGTCGTAAAACTGCGGGATCTCCGAGGCCCCCTGCATATTCAGCAGATGCTCGGCAATGGCCAGATGGCCCGAGGACGAGATGGGCAGAAATTCGGCGATGCCCTGCACCAGTCCCATGATGATGGCGGAAAGCCAGGTCATAGCATTCACGCTCCTTTACACAAAAATACAGATACGGTATAAGTATAGCACGGATGGGCAGAAAATTCCAGTAGGAATTTGACGTTATGTAAAGGAAAACCGTCGGGCTCCGCCCGACGGTCGTTTTCTTATTCCAGCCGCTCCAGCGCCGCGCGGGCGGCCATCTGCTCGGCTTCCTTTTTGCTGTGTCCTTCGCCGCGCCCGACGACCGCGCCGTTGAGCAGGACCTCAAAGGTGAAGGTCTTGTCGTGGTCGGGGCCGGACTCCTCCGCCATGCAGTAGACAAGCGTGCGGTTCGGCTCGCGCTGCACCAGCTCCTGCAGCACGGTCTTATAATCGCGGCGGCGCTCCTCCACGACCTCCTCGCGCTCACAGTCGAGCAGCACGCGGTGGATCAGGCTGCTCGCGGCGGCAAGCCCGCCGTCGAGATAGACCGCGGCGATGACCGCCTCGGTCGCGTCCGCGAGGATGGACGGACGGGTGCGTCCGCCGCCGGCCTCCTCACCGTTGCCGAGCTTGAGGTAGCGGCCCAGCTCCAGCTTCTGCGCGACCTCATGCAGGCTCTCCTCGCAAACGAGCGCCGCGCGGATGCGCGTCAGCTCGCCCTCGGGCGAGTCGGGATGCCGCGCAAAAAGATACTCCGCCGTGACGAAGCCGAGCACGCTG
>OIWQ01001913.1_pt1 | contig 23267 bp, 19 predicted proteins | sample 1587571 | NCBI WGS metagenome assembly OIWQ01 (sample SAMEA3888910, study PRJEB22519) | human gut metagenome | biome: human gut; feature: human-associated habitat; material: faeces | place: Denmark | collected 2010 | reverse complement strand
TTGGCACGGCAGGCGGAGTCAATGACCGCGCGCGTCGCATCGTCATCGCCGAAACCGAGCAGGCGCGCGCCCAATGCGGAAAATGTTTCGATCATGTTTTTCATGGCTACAAAGATACTATTTCACGTTGTAATCCGCACATTTTTCCAAAAGTTGTGCTATTTTTGCGAAAGGGCATACAATAACATGCCAACGACTATGGAGAGAAATTTGAAAGACGCGCTGCAACACCGGCGCAGTTATTATGAACTGACCCCCGAATCCCCGATCGACGACGCAAAGATCGAGGAAATCATTCATTTTGCGATACGACACATCCCGTCGGCCTTCAACTCGCAGTCGACACGGCTGGTGCTCCTGTTGCACGAACAGCACAAAGCGTTCTGGGAGATCGTGAAACGGACCCTGCAAGCCATCATTCCCGCAGAGGCGTTCGTCGCCACGGAGCAGAAGATCGACCGCAGTTTCGCATCGGGATACGGCACGGTGCTCTTCTTCGAGGATACGAACGTCGTCCGCGACCTGCAGCAGAAATTTCCGGGTTACGCCGGCAATTTCCCCGTCTGGTCCGAACAGACCTCGGCCATGCACCAGCTGGCGATATGGACGATGCTCGAAGACGCCGGGTTCGGCGCGTCGCTACAACATTACAACCCGCTGATCGACAACGAGGTGCGCAAACGCTGGAGTCTGCCCGAAGAGTGGAGGCTGATAGCGCAGATGCCGTTCGGCACTCCGGCGGGCGAGCCGGGCGAAAAGACGTTCAAACCGCTGGACGAACGCATCCGGGTGTTCAGATAAGGGCATTCAGGCCGGTTTCGCAATAAAAAATCCGCAGAACCCGCAGAAAAAATTTGGAGTTTCGGATTTTTTGTTTACCTTTGCACTCGCAATTGCGAAACACGCCATGCGGAAATAGCTCAGTTGGTAGAGCGCAACCTTGCCAAGGTTGAGGTCGCGGGTCCGAGTCCCGTTTTCCGCTCTCGTAAATGGTTGATAATCAGTCGATTATCAACCATTTTCTTTTTTTCGAAAAATACGGAAGACGGGCAGAATGTTTGCCATAACAAGCAAAACGGCGGATAAAACAAGCCGGGCATCAGAGTTATAAACTGCTCCGATGCCCGGTTATTATTTTTGCAATCACATTATTTCTTTTGTCCTTTTGGATAGGTCATTCCCGCAAAAAAATCTTCCAAAGAAATATCGTAAAATTCGCAGAATTTAGAAATCGATCCTAATGAGGGGAATTTTTGTTCACTTTCATAATCCCATATCTTTAAGTGAGTATTATTGGATAAATACTCTTGTGTATGGTCATGCTGTTCCCGAATTTCACGCATTCGTTGAGCGACCAAATTTACTAATATGGGATTTGTCGGTTTCAGTTCGCTGAATTTTTTACAAAAAAATCACCATTTCAATCTTTTTCATTACCCCATAAAGGGGAAATTCGTTTTTTTGTTTATATTTGTAGACCAAACTTTAATGTATGCAGAAATTATGCTAACTTTGCAATTGTATAATTCGGCATAGCCGACGGACATAACATATAGAGAGCAGCAACTCTTTATGCCTTACTGAAAAATTAGGAACTTTTCGAGAATGAGGTATAAATGTTGCCAGCCCTTGTTTTGTTCCGTCCGTAAGGACGGGACTTGCAAGGGCGCGGTACATTTCTCATTCGGGGTCTCCTAATACCTTCAGTAAGGAATGTTATCGCGTCCCTTGCTTTTTTTATGCCTTTGCGGGGCGCGGATTCACACCAACGAAAACCGAAGAAAATGTCCCGCCGCATCCGATTCCGGAATTACCCGAAGGCCCAAAATCCCCATTATATTTTACTGCTCTGGCACAATACGGGCCGGACGTTCCTGCCGCAAGGTTCTGCGCGGCAGGACGTCCGTTTTTGGGCCGGGGAGCGGGGGAACGCCCTCACGCCGCACGATCCGGCGCGGCGGGCGTCATAAGGTTCTCTGAGCGACACATACAATCCCGCATTCCGGATGCAGCCGGCAGGCATTGCGCCGGAAGCGGTCCCTGAAATCTGGCAGCCGGGGCGGTCTCCGCATTGAATTCTTCCTAAAGTGAAGTTGCGTCACTTGTTCGGTCGGAACCGCCCCTTTTTCAAACCCAAAACCACGCGATGAACGAAGAGGACCCCGAATTCGAGAAGACCCTGCGGGCCATCAACCATTATTACATAACGCAGGTGGGCATCTGCACCGCGGCGCTGAGCAAACTGCGGTCGGCGGAGCTAAGCGACAAGAACATCATCATCCGGGCGATCATGTGCGACATGCCCGACTGCGGCGTCGAGACCGAAGCGTCGGCCGACGATTGCGGCGTCGATCTATGGGCCGACCGGGCGGAGTATGTGAACGAGACGTCGTTCAATCTCTACGTCACGCAGGCCGAGGAAAACGTGCTCTGGAACGCCGGGGAGAAAGGCCGGAAACCGGGGCGTCTGGCGGTTCCGCAGCAGCGGATCACGGTGCGGAGCGACGGGATGGGCACGGCGCCGGTCATTCCGCTCATCTACCTGACACTGCTGAGCGCCAAACTGCTGGCGATGGCGTTTCCCGACGGGTGCACGGACGCGGAATTATCCGGCTACAACGACGAGCGGACGATGGCGGCCCTGACGGACCGTGTGATGACGGTACTGGAGCAGCTGGCCCTGCGGGACGGGGAGGAGGAGACCCGAAGCCCGGCAAGCTGAGCGGGGACGGGCAGGGTAGAGTGCGGAGCAGGCGACGGGGAAACGGGCCGGGCCGGAACGCAGGGCAGGGACGCAGAGCAGGGACGCAGAGCAGGGACGCAGAGCAGGGACGCGAAGCGGGCGGCCGGGAAACAGGCGCCGGGGCCGCGGATGCAAACGGGAGGGGCGCAAGAGGGCGGGCGGAGACGGACGACGGAAGCGGGCAGCAAAGCGGGCGGCGAAAGCGGGCGGCGAAGCCGGCGAAATACGGCAGAAGAGATGAAAAGTGGGGTTCATGACCGATTTGAACCGCACTTTTCGTATATTTGCATCCTGTAAAAAGCCAATTCACCCCAAACAACAGCAAAAACAACCACCCATGTCGGAAACAAAAGTCTCTGCGGCGGCATTTGCAGATACGAAACCCCACTACAACATACTCGACGGATTGCGCGGCGTAGCGGCGCTGATGGTCGTCTGGTTTCACGTGTTCGAAGCCTTTGCGACAAGTCACGTCGATCAGAGAATCAACCACGGCTATCTGGCCGTCGATTTCTTCTTCATTCTGTCGGGGTTCGTGATCGGCTACGCCTACGACGACCGGTGGAAACGAATGACTGTGAGGGAGTTCGTCACGCGACGGTTCATCCGTCTGCATCCGATGGTGGTAATCGGCGCGGTGATCGGGGCTGTCATGTTCTACTTTCAGGGCTGCTCCGTATGGGACGTCTCGAAAGTCTCGGTGACGATGCTGCTGGCAGCGACCCTGATGAACGCCTGCATGATTCCGGCCACGCCCGGCATGGAGATCCGGGGCGTGACCGAAATGTTCCCGCTGAACGGTCCGAGCTGGTCGCTGTTTTACGAGTATATCGGCAACATCCTCTATGCGCTGTTCATCCGCAGGCTGCCGACCAAGGCGCTCGCAGCGCTGGTGCTGCTCGCCGGATGCGGACTGGCGGCGTTTGCCGTATGGGGTCCCTACGGCGACATATGCGCGGGGTTCTCGCTGACGGGCGACAACATAGCCGGAGGGTCCCTGAGGCTGTTGTTCTCGTTCTCGGCGGGACTGCTGATGTCGCGCGTATTCAGGCCCGTGAAGGTAAAGGGGGCGTTCTGGATATGCAGTCTGGGCGTCGTCGTCCTGCTGGCCGTGCCGCGAATCGGCGGAGAGGAAAACTACTGGATGAACGGGCTGTACGACACATTGTGCTTTGCGCTGGCCTTTCCGCTGCTCGTCTACCTCGGAGCGTCGGGCAAGACGACGGACAGGACGACCGCAAGGATATGCAAATTCATGGGAGACATATCGTATCCGCTCTACATGGTGCACTATCCGTTCATCTATCTGTACTATGCGTGGGTGAAAAACGGGAATCTGACCTTCGCGCAATCGCTGCCCGGCGCAGCGGCGCTGGTCATCGGGTCCGTGCTGCTGGCATACCTGTGCCTGAAACTGTACGACGAACCGGTGCGCAGGTTCCTGACGAAGCATCTCCTGCGCACGCAAAAGCCGGTACGGCAGACACCCTGAGCCACATAACACGAAACAGACCATGCACCGCATCCGCCTCGCCATCCTCCTGTTCCTGTGCGTCTCAGCCGCAGGCTGCCAGCCCGTTCCCGGCGTTCTGCTCGACGCCGAAGCGATCGTCATGGAGCACCCTGACAGCGCCGCACGGCTGCTGGAGGGCGTTCCGGCTCCGGAGAAAAGACTCTCCCGACGCAACTATGCGCATTATGCGCTGGTGCTGACCCAAGCCCGGTGGCTCGCGGGGGAGAACATGATCGACGACACGCTTTCGGACGTAGCCCTCGACTATTACCGCACCCACACCGACGATTTCGCCGCAGCGCACAAGGCCTATTATTATGCGGCCAAGATCGCCCATCAGCGCCGGCAGCCGGAGGTGGCGATGACGCTGCTGCTCAAAAGCCGCGACATGCTGCCCCCGAAAGGGGAGTGGAGGCGGCATTACGTCGTGGAGACATGGCTCGGCGTATTCTGCGGCCAGCAGCATCTCTTCGAGGAGAAGATACGTCACGCGCAGCAGGCGTACGCCTACGCCGACAGCATGGAGCGTTACGACTGGATGTGCATATCGCTCGGCGACATGGCGCACGCCTATATGGGGCTGGACAATTATGACAGCATGGAATACTATGCGATCAAGGCGCTCAGGCTCGCCGAAGAGAAGGGCATAACCGAAAACACCTCCCCGAAGTGGGCCATGCTGATCGAAAGCGCCCTGAAACGGAAAGAGTACCGCAAGGCCGAAGAGTATTGGGAAAAGGGGTTCGGGCACGCCCCGGCATGGACCCGGTATTCATGGCTGAGCACCAAGGCCGACATCTGCAACCGCACGGGCCGCTACGACACGGCGCTGGAGCTGACAGACAGTTCCCGCCGCATGTGCGCCGACACGACGCACCTCACCTCGCGGGCGTTATGGGCGCTCAACACCTCGAACGCATGGGAGGGGAAAGGCGACGCGGCAAGAAGTCTCGAAGCCCTGAAGCAGTACATCCGGCTCAAGGACTCGATCGACGAGAAGGTGCACAGCGCCGAAGTGCTCAATATCCGCAAACTCTGGCGTTACGAACAGCTCAAAACCCAGAACGCCGCCCTTCAAAGCCAGAAACAGCACCGCGAACGCATCGTCTACGAGACGATTCTGATTTGCGCGGCGCTCATGCTGCTCGGCGCATGGTTGGGACTGCGCATGTGGCACCGCGCCAAATTGCGGGAATTCGCCCAGCAAAAGCGCATCCTGCGGCAGGAAAACGAACTCGACGCCATGCGGCGCAAGGAGGAACACCTGCGCACGACCTTTTTCCGCCAGCTCAACAGCCGTTTCATCGCGCAGGTCCGGCAGGGCGGGGAGAGCAGGAAATGCCGCATGTCGGACGAAGACTGGAAGACGATCTTCACCCATGCCGACGCCGTATTCGACAATTTCACGGTCCGTCTCCGCGGGCAATTCCCGGCGCTGAACGAGGAGGACATCCGCTATTGCTGTATGGTGCGCATGCACCTGTCGCAGGCCGAAATCGCGAGCGTCGTCTGTCTGGAAAAGGATTCGGTGAAAAAACGGCTGAAGCGCATCCGCACCGAGAAGCTGGCTTCCGCGAAGGGTTCGACGCTGGAGGAGATCCTCTCGCGGCTGTAAAATATACCCCCGGCTGCCGCCCCCGACGAATGGAAACAGCAGGCGGTCAGTCTGTTGAAAAACGCCCCGTACATTGCGATATCCCCCTGCAAACCTCCGGAAATAGCCGCGGGGCGTTTAACTTTGCACACGAAACAAGCCCTGCAATCCGGCTCCCGCAGCAGACCCGGAGAGACATACGGCAAGATTTACTAATCCCAAATTCATAGAAAAAAATGCAGAAATTCAACTACACCCCCAGCAACCCGTTCAGCGGCTCGGTCTCCTCGCTGGCCATCGGAGCAGGCATGGTCGTCGTACCTTTGGTCTATCCCTTCGGCATCCGCATCGGCCGCATGCGCATCCTCGGCCCGACGGCCGTCACGATCATCTTCGTGATCGGCGGTCTCGCGCTGCTGGCATTCACGGTCCGCGAAATCATGCAGGCCCGCAAACTCATCGCCCAAGGCGGCGAGATCACCGTGGAGGGCGGCAAGGTGACGATTCCCGTCGTCCGGAAAAAAGAGGTCGTCAACGAGTCGTTCCTGCTTTCGGAGGTGGAATACACCAAATTCGACGAGGAGGAAAACGAATTCAAAATTTCGCTGCCCGCCGATCATCACGTCATTCGCGGCGCGTTTTTCGAAAACGCGGAGGCGTTCGACGCGTTCAAGTCCATTTTCGACAAATAGCATTGCCGGCCGGAAATTCCGGCCGGTCTGCAAACACGACGTACGGAAACCTGCGCCGCTGAAACTTACCGTATAAAACAAAACTCAAACGAATATGACAATGCGCCCAATTATCAGACTCCTCGCCGCAGCCGTCGCCGCTGCCGCAACGATCCAGTCCTGCTCCACCCTGACCGGTTATCCGACCGACGCCGAAGCCAGCTACGCCAAGGCCATCGAACTGACGAAAAAGAGCGTGGACACCGACAAATTCAAAATCTACTCGCTTTCGATCATGGAGGGAGAAACGCTCTCCGACAACCTGTTCCTCGTGACGGTGAAACTGGTGAACAAGGACGATCAGGCATTCAGCCAGAGCTACTACATGAACGGTCTGGAGCCTACCGACCTGCGCGACGTACAGAGCACGTTCGAAGCTCCCGAATACGAAACGACCGTCGGCATCGACCTGTCGGAACTCGATCCCGCCCGGATCGCCGCCCAGATCGCCCAAGCCAAAACGATGCTTCCCGAAGGACACTCCTACAAATCGGTAGGCCGCTACGAAATCGAGGAGGAGGTTCCGGCCGGCAATTCCGCATTCAACCGCAACCGCAAACCGGGCCAACAGCACACCTCGTTCATCGTCCGCTTCACCGAGGACGGCAAGGAAACGGAGAGCAGCGCGGGCAAAACCTCGTACATATATTACGAAGCCAAAGTGACCGTGGGGCCGGACGGCACGCTCACGATCGAAGAAAATTGAGATTTCGATCCGAAAAAACGGGAAGTTTCCCGTTTTTTTTCTAATTTTATATCCCGATGCCCCGCCGGGACATTCCGATAATACCAAAACTATGAAAACTACACACTCATTCGTCGCTCCGGTACTGAACTCCACGCAGAGCAAAGTCAATACGGAGGCCTATGAGCAGGCTATCGACAACTATAACGAGGGCAAACACCTCGAAGCGTTCCGATTGCTGCTCGATCACCTGAACCCGGAATTCCGCACGAAATACGGCAACGCCGAAGGTACGGAATTCCATATTCCCCACGGTTCGATTCTGGTAAACATCCGCATCGGGGAGGGGAAGCTGCACATAAGCGCGGACTTTCTGGAGCTGCCCGAAAAGGGCCACGTCGCCATGCTGCGTCAGGTCGCCGACCTGAACATCAACCGGCTGATGCTGCCGCGCTTCCGCAAGGAGGGCGACAAGCTGAAGATGGAATACGTGTGCCCGCTCTCGCAGAGCCATCCGCACAAGCTTTATTTCATCCTGCGCAACATCTGCCATATCGGCGACCGCTACGACGATGAATTCTGCGCCAAATTCGGCGCCAAGCGCAGTTACGAACCGCAGGTGACGCCTTATTCCGAGGAAGAGGTGACGCGGGTCCACGAGGCGGTGCGGCAGACCTGCCGCGAAACGCTCGAAGCCGTGAAGGAGTATGAGGCGGAACGCAAATACGGCTACTCATGGAACGTGATCGACATCGCGCTCTACAAGATTTCCTATTTCGCCCAGCCGCAGGGCCAGCTGATGAACGACCTCGACAAGGCCGTCGATGACATGGACAAGGAGCTGCCCGTAGCCGAGCTGGTGACCAAAGGCAAGGCGTTTCTTGAACGCCTGCTGGCGATGCCCCGCGAAGAGCTGGCGCGCGACCTCTATTTCGTCGATACGCTGGTTTCGGCCAAACGCCGCTCGTCGCTGAACAACGTGCAGGAGAATTTCAAGGAGGTCTACAAGGAGGCCGCGGATGCCATCGAAGCGGAGAACTACGAACGGAGCGCGGTGCGCATACTCTACAAGTTCTATGAGATGTACTTCTACAACGACGTGCAGGACGACCTGAACGCCGTGATCGCCAATGCGCTGCGCAAATCGGCCGGAAAGTCGATGGAGGAGGCGTCGGAGATTCTGTTCGAAGCGCTCGAAAAGGTGATGGACGACGATCTGACGACGGACGACGACGACGAGGAGACCGGAGAGCAGGGAGCCGCCGCGGCCGCAGCCGTGGAACAGGTACAGCAGATGGCAGCCGCCATGCAGGGCGAGATCGTTCAGATGCAGGCCGCCATGCAACAGGCGCTGATGAAGGGCGACATGGCCGAATACATGCGTCTGGCGCAGGAATTCCAGCAGAAAATGATGGAACAGGCACTCGGACAACAAAAATAACAGCTCAAAATCCGTATATCCATGGAACATAACAATATCTACAAGTCGGTATTCAAAGTAACCCACTCAGGCGGCTCCGGCAGTTGTTTCTACCTGAAAAACTACGATCTTTTCGTAACGAATTACCATGTGGTCGAAGGGTACCGCACCGTCGCCGTACACGACAACGACCGCAATCCCTATCTGGCGAAGGTCGTGCTGGTCAATCCGGCGCTGGACATCGCCCTGCTGGCCGCCGAAGGCGACTTCTCGGCGCTGCCCGAAATGACGCTCGCAGCGGACGACTCGCTTACCATCGGCCGCAAGGTATACGTCGCGGGATACCCCTACGGCATGCCCTTCACGATCACCGAAGGTTCGGTATCGTCGCCCAAACAGCTGATGGACGGCAAATACTACATCCAGACCGACGCCGCGGTGAACCCCGGCAACTCAGGCGGTCCGATCCTGAACGACGCGGAAGAGGTGGTAGGCGTGACGGTCAGCAAATTCACGCAGGCCGACAACATGGGCTTCGGCATCCGCGTCGAAACGCTCCACGGCCTGCTCGAATCGCTCGGCGAGCTGGACCGCACGGCATTCCAAGTGCAGTGCGGCAGCTGCGAGGAGCTGATCTGCGAGGAAGAGGAGTTCTGCCCCTCGTGCGGCGACAAGCTGCCCGAAGGCGTTTTCGACGAGCGCGAGCTTTCGCCGCTGGGCGGATTCGTCGAAAGCGCAATTCGGGAAATGGGCGTCAATCCGGTGCTTGCGCGCGACGGATACGACTCGTGGCTCTTCCACAAGGGCAGCTCCGAAATCCGCATCTTCGTATACGACGGCAACTACCTCTTCTCGACCTCGCCGATCAACCTGCTGCCGAAGAAGGAGGTGGAGAACGTACTGGACTATATGCTCAGCGAGGACTTCGGCCCCTACAAGCTGGGAATCGAAGGCCGGCAAATTTACATCGCCTACCGCATCCATCTGGCCGACATCACGGACGAATCGGAAGACGAAATCCGCAAAAACATCGTCGGACTCGCACTGCGGGCCGACGAGATGGACAACATGCTCGTAGAGCGTTTCGGCTGCGAATTCTCGGAATATTCGAAAACCGACGCCGAATCCTGACCCTCGACGGCGAACGGAAAAGCCGGACCTTTTTGAAAAGGTCCGGCTTTTTCGTATCCGCGTCCCGGCCGGGTGCGCAGGGTCTACCGCGGCGCAAGTCCGCTCAGCGGAAAATCTCCTTCATTTCGAGCCAGAAATTCATCGGCCGGCGGCCCTTGTAAACGCAGTGCTCCGACAACGCTTCGGAGATCTCCCTATAATTTTTGAGGTAAAACGAAGAGACGCGGACGACGCGCCTGCCTGCCTTCATCAGATAGCGGTATTCGTACGCGCCGCCCCGGCTGACGAGTATCGTCGAAGTGACGGCATCGAAACTTTTCAGATCGTATCTGCGCGTAAAACCCAGCCCCGCAAAGGGTGTAACGACAAGGACGCCGCCGTCGATACGCAATCTCACGGCCGAGCGTCTCAGCTCCCCGAACACCAGCCAGCAGACACAAAACAGCATCAGGAGCGTCACGCCGTAAACCGGCAGCCGGGATGCTCCCTCCGCCCGGACGGCACCGCAGATGAACAGGCCGCAAAACCCGATAAAGAGCAGGGCGGCCGCCACGACGAAATACACCTGCCACGAGAAGCGGGAAACGACGGCGTTACGGCCTGCGGCGGGTGCATGATCGCGCACGAAAATCGCCGTCCACAAAAAAAGGAGCACGCCCGCAAAAGCATATACGATCCGCCTCCGGCCGGGCGTCGCAGGCTCAGTACCTTCGGGACCGGCTTCGCCTTTCAGCCAGACGACGTAAGAGGGGGCTTCGAACGGTTTTCCGCCGAACGACAGCCGCGGCGTAAGGATATGTTTTCCGGGGGTGTCCACGTCGATCCGGTATCGGTAAATACACTCTTCCCGCCCGTTCCTGCTGGAATAAGCGGTCGAAAACGGGGTGCAGGTCTCCGTATCGTCCAGCACCAGCACCGGATCGGCCTTGTCGGGTTTGCGATCGCAGACCAGCCGGACGATACAGCCGCCCATGGCCGCCATAGCCGCCGAGTCCGGTTCCAGCCGGCACTGCGGCTCGCAATGCGCCGAATCGGGAAGCACCGTAATCCTTTTCCGCTCAAAACGGCATTCGCGACCGCCGACGACGGCCGTCGTTCCCGGCACGAAGACCTCGCCGCTCACGCGCGAACGGACCCGGTAGCGGTAAGAGAAGAGTTCGGAGTCGGTCCGGACGCCGTTCACGATCGACAGTTGCGAGCCGTGCGACCGTCCCAATTCGCAGACCAGCGTCAGAGCGCCCCAGCGCGGCGGCGCGATCGATTCGATTTCACGGTCCGCCGTGTATGCCACTTCGAACTCCTGAAATACCATCGGACACGCAGGCGTGACCTCGACGCCGAGCCGCTGCGCCCTCAGGGCGACACTCCAAGACAACGCCGACAGGAGCATGAACAGAAAATAGAACTTCCTCATTGCGGGATTTCGTAATTGCACCCCAAAGATACGAATAACCGGCTGAAATTGCGCAATTTCACGCCGCTTTCCTGCAACATTATCCACCCGGAACGCTAAGGCGCCAGCAGTTCGGCGACGGGCTTGATATGGGCGACCATCACCGCAACGAACAGCGCCAGCATGCCGTAACGCAGCCACGGCAAGGCACGGGAATAGGTAAAACGGTTTTTGCGCCGTTTGCCGCCCGCCCACGAAGCGACGTCCTGAAAGACGCCCAGCGGGCAGATCACCGAACAGTAGACCCGTCCGAACAACAGCGTCAACACCAAGAGCGCCGCAACGACGGCGACATTGACCGCCAAAACAGCGGGCAGCAACTGCACTCTGGCCATCCAGCCGAACCACGCATGCAGCGTCCCCGTGAAATCGAGGAAGAGCAGCGTAATCATCGTAAAGAAAACGGCCGCGGCCGCGATTCTGATTTTTCGCAACATCTGGTATAGTTTATTTTGTCAGATTCAATCCCTGAACCCACTTCCGCACGACGTCCCGCGAGTCTTTCACGGCCCCGCCGCGTAGGGGAAGCCCGCCGAGCAGGGTAGCGCCCGCACAAAGTTTCCGAATATCCTCTTCGCTGCGGCCCATGCGGCTGCCTTCGTGGGTCATAAACGGCACGACGGTCTTGCCCGCCCAGTCGCAGTCCGCGAGGAACGTCGCCACCGGCGGCGCGACCGTGGACCACCAACAGGGCGAGCCGACGAAAATCACGTCGTACGCCCCGACATCGGGCAGCCGGCCTTTCAGCGCAGGGCGGACGCCGCCGCCGATCTCTTTCTTGGCCTGATCCACGACGGCTCCGTATTCGGCGGGGTAGGCCGCGGCCGGAACGATCTCGAAAAGATCGCCGCCCGTCGCTTCGGCGATCTGCCGCGCCATGGCGCGCGTATTGCCGCTGTGGGAGAAATAGGCCACCAGCACCTTCGTGCCGGATGCGGTCTGCGCCTGTGTATTCATATCGGGTAAGAACATCGTCATAATCGCTATCAAAACAATCCGTTTCATTTTGTTCTCTATTTTAGGTTTACACCCGGCGGCCCAGCTCATAGACTTCGTCCATCGCAGGCATTCCTTCGATTTCACCCGCCTGCCAAGCTCCGACGCCGTAAACGACACCCCGCTCTTCGGGGTCGTCGAGACAGTCGAGAAATCCGCGGAAACACTCCACGGTGCGCTCCATCATCTCAACGCTCTCTTCGGCGGCCGTCAGGATGAAGTAAAACTCCTTGCCGCCCATCTCCGTATAGCGGGCGCAGGTGCGGTCGATCAGGGTCTTCATCTGCGCGCAGAGCGTATAGAAGTAAACCGGCGTAGCCATCACGATCACCTCCGCGCCGATCATCTTGCCGACCACCTCGGCCGCATCGTCCCGCTGCGGACAGGGCTTCGCCCCGCCGTAACATACGCCGCAGCCCGTGCAGTAATTTATCTTCTTATCCCGGAGGAAAATCTTCTCCACGTCGTGTCCGGCCTGCTGCGCCCCGGCCATGAACCGGTCGCACAACAAATCCGAGTTACCCCCGCGCCGCGGGCTGGAGGAGAGGATCAATACTTTCTTCGCCATATCGTTTTCTTCTTTTTTATTCGTTTTCAGGTATCGCTTCGTTCAGGCAGGCGATCGCATTCAGCGTACGCGGATAGCCTGTATAGGGCAGCAGCTGGGTCACCACAGCCAACAACGTCCGCTTGTCGTTGCCGACATTCAGGTTGCCCTGAATATGTCCCCTGAGCTGGGGTTCGCAACCGCCCAGCGTGAGCAGCATCGAGAAAGTCAGCAGTTCGCGCACCTTCGCATCCAGCCCGCCGCGGGAGACGTAATCGCCGAAACAGTTGGCTGACAAGTAGTCCTGCATATGCTTCTGGTTCTCCGGCGCGGCGGCGCGCATCGCGTCGATCCGCTCCCCGAAAATAGCCTTCTGCACCGCCAGTCCCTTTTCGAAGCGGGTTTCGGGCGAAGTCGCCGACTGGCCTTCGAGCGGAAGCGCAACGCCCCGCGCCGTCAGCACCCCGTTGACGATATGCACGAAATCGACCGTCCGCGCCATGCCGACGTAGGGAACCGCCTGATAGACCACCTCTTTCGCTTCGACGGGCGTCACACCCACGTTCAGCGCGCCTTCGAGCATCGTCCGAAACTCGGTCTGCGCGGCTCCGGCAATGCACGACGCGAGGATGCACATCATCCGCGTCTTAACGTCGAGATCGCCGTAGCCGAGTACTTCAGCGAACGTAAAGTTATCAAAAATTTCGATTAATTCGGGATCGGTCGCCGCAAGTTCCGATTCGCACCCGGAAAACAGCTGCGCACGGGTCTCTACGGCCGCGGCGCGCAGGCGCGGAGCCGCGCTCTTGGCCGAGGACAGGGGCGCTGTTGCGGACATGGACATTGCCGCAGGAATGGGCGCTGCGGAGGACATGGACATTGCCGCAGGAATGGGCGCTGCGGAAGACATGGACATTGCTGCGGAAACGGCCGCGACCGAAGATTCGGCAGTCACAGCAATCCCGGCGGCGGGAGCGGTCGCAGAGGCGGGTGTGGAGGCGATTGCGGCAGCCCCGGCGGTCACAGCGGAATAGTGCGCGTCGTCCACCGGTCCGAGCCACGTATTGCGGTTGATCTGCGGATTGGTTTCGATCGCCAGATGCGAGAACCAACTGTCAGGAGCCGCGCCGTGCCAGTGCACCGCGTCGGGAGCGATCTCGACCACGTCGCCCGGCAGCAGCTCGCGGGCCGGCTCGCCCTCGGCCTGATAATATCCCCGGCCGCCCACGGCGACGAGAATCTGGCCGCCCGTATGGCTATGCCAGTTGTTGCGGCATCCGGGTTCGAACGTGACGTTCGAAATCGGGCAGTTGAGCGCCCCGTTCCGCGTCAGCCGGGCCAGATAAGCCTGACCGACAAAATATTTCGAGAATGTTTCGGGCAGTTTATCCCCGACGGGGAACACGCTGATTTTCTTCGGTTTTTCCATATTCCGAGCATTTATCCGGTTACACGTTCCGGCCGCAAGCAGTGCGGCCGCAATTATAAAAAGAAGTTGCTTCATCGTTTCGCGTTTTCATCATATCCTCAGTTGCCGATCAGTCCATCTCGTATTTCATCGTCCCCAGCCACTTCACGGTCTCAGGATCGCGGTGTGACAGAAAACAGCTCCGCCGGGTGTCGAGCGTTGCGATCAGATCCATGTCTTCCGGCGCGAGGTGAAAATCGAAGACGGCGATATTTTCGGCCATGCGCTCCGGACGCACCGACTTCGGGATCACGACCACGCCGCGCTGGATCAGCCAGCGCAGGACGACCTGAGCGACCGATTTCCGGTATTTCGCGGCCAGCGACACCAGCGTCCCGTTGCCGAACAGATTGTTGCGCCCCTCGGCGAACGGCGCCCACGATTCGATCTGCACGCCCTCAGAGGCCATCACCGCGGCCGCTTCGGTCTGCTGGCAGAAGGGATGCGTCTCGACCTGATTGACGGCGGGGACCACCTCGTTATGAAGGATCAGGTCCACCAGCCGGTCCGGCTGGAAATTGCTCCCCCCGATGGCCCGGACGGCCCCTTCGCGGTAAAGCTCCTCCATCGCCCGCCACGAACCGTAGACGTCGCCGAACGGCTGATGGATCAGGTAGAGGTCGAGATAATCGAGCTGCAGGCGTTCGAGCGACTTGGCGAAAGCCCGCTTCGTGCTCTCGTACCCGGCATCCTGCACCCAGAGTTTCGTCGTGATGAAAAGTTCCTCGCGGGGTACGCCGCTCCGCCGGATCGCCCGGCCCACGGCCCGCTCATTGAGATAGGCCGAAGCGGTGTCGATCGAACGGTAACCCGCCGCAATCGCATCGCATACACACTGTTCGCAGACCGTCTCTTCGACCTGATAGACACCGAAACCCAGAACCGGCATTTCGACGCCGTTGTTCAAAATTCTATGCTCCATTTTTTCTCCTTTTATTGATTTCAAACCCGTTTTCCGACCGACGAAACCACCTTTCGTTTTCCCGGTTTATCGGGTTCGGGTCCGTTTTACACTGCAAAAGTAGGGCGATTCCGGCGGCGTGTCATTACCCGAATTACGGTTCGTCATACCATTATTACCGATTCGGCCGCGAAGGTGCGGCGGGCATGGAAAAAAGCATTAACTTTGTGACAGACAACAATAATCGAAGCATATGGACGAGATCGTAAAAATGGAGCACGTCTACCAGTACAACGAAATGATGGGGCAGGAGACGCTCCATCCGCTGGTCAGCGTCATCGACTTTTCGAAATGCCCGAAGGCCCGGCACGCCCGGCGCATGTACGGATTCTACTGCGTCTTCCTGAAAGACGTCAAATGCGGCGACATGCGCTACGGACGCCACTATTACGACTATCAGGAGGGAACGCTCGTATTCATCGCACCGGGGCAGGTGGTCGGCATCGAGGACAACGGCGAGGTGTTTCAGCCCAAAGGCTGGGCGCTGCTGTTCCACCCCGACCTGATCCGGGGCACGTCGCTCGGACGCAGCATGGACGAATACACCTTCTTTTCGTACGAAGCCAACGAGGCCCTGCATCTCTCGGAGCAGGAGCGGCTCGTGGTGCTCGAATGCCTACAGAACATAACGGGCGAATTGAACCACGCAATCGACAAGCACAGCAGACGGCTGATCGTCTCGAACATCGAACTGCTGCTCAACTACAGCATACGCTTCTACGAACGGCAGTTCATCACGCGCAGCGAGGTCAACAAAGACGCGCTGTCCCGATTCGAACGGCTGCTGAACGACTATTTCAAAGGCGACACGCCCCAGCGCGACGGGGTGCCTTCGGTACGCTGGTGCGCGGAACAGCTGCACCTGTCGGCCAACTATTTCGGCGACCTGATAAAGAAGGAGACCGGCAAATCGGCGCAGGAGTACATTCAGCTGAAGGTGATCGACATCGCCAAGGAACGGATATTCGACGCGACGAAGTCGATCAGCGAAATCGCCTACGAACTCGGTTTCCGCTATCCCCAGCACTTCACCCGGTTGTTCAAGAAGTGCGTCGGCATGTCGCCCAACGAATACCGGACGACGAACTGACGCCGCAACGAAGCATTATCGCATTCAGGCGGCGGCAACCGGAGCCACCCCAGAGGATCGCATCACCCGCGCCGACGAAAAGCCCCCGCTCGCAATGAGCGGGGGCTAAAACATGAAGGCCGGGAATCCGGCACGGCCGGGAATTCTACTTTCCCGCGCCGGAATTCGCGCCGTGCTATTTCCGACCCTGATCGGCGACGGCGGCCATCAGCGCGGCGATCTCTTCGGGGTCGCCGAGGAAATAGTCCCTGACGTAATTCAGCCCGTCGTCGAATTCGAAGACATAAGGCACGGCGGTCGGGAGATTGAACTCCGAAATGGCTTCGTCGGAGATGCCTTTCAGGTGCTTGATGATGCCGCGCAGGCTGTTGCCGTGGGCCACGACCAGCAGGGAGTCGTGGCGGGCGAGCGCCGGCAGGATTTCGCATTTCCAGTAGGGCATGATGCGGCCGACGGTGTCGAGCAGCGACTCGGTGCGGGGCAGTTCCGCTTCGGGTACGTCGCGGTAGCGGGGATCGAAGCGCGGGTTGCGCGGGTCCTCTTCGCCGAGCGGCGCCGGAGCCACGTCGTAACTGCGGCGCCAGATGTGCACCTGCTCGTCGCCGTATTTCTCTGCCGTTTCCTTTTTGTTGAGTCCCTGCAAAGAGCCGTAATGCTTCTCGTTGAGCCGCCAGCTCTTCGAAACCGGCACCCAATCCTGATCCAGCTTGTCAAGTACGACGCCGAGCGTCTTCACGGCCCGTTTCAGGTAGGAGGTATAGGCATGCCCGAACAGAAAGCCCTCCTCGCGCAACAGCAGGCCGGCCTTTTCGGCCTCGGCGACGCCTTTTTCGCTCAAATCGACGTCCGTCCATCCCGTGAACCGGTTTTCCCGGTTCCATGTGCTCTCGCCGTGGCGGAGCAAAACAACTTTTTTCATCGTTCAATTCATCGTTTTTTCCGGTTCGGCGCGCACCTCGTTCCGCAACTCCCGGTGCACAGCGAAATCGTTGATATTCTGCAAAGTGGTGTGCGCTATATTATCCAGCGCTTCACGTGTAAAGAACCCCTGATGGGAGGTCATGACGACATTGTTGAACGAGAGCAGGCGCGCCAGCACGTCGTCGTCCATGATCCGGTCCGACGTGTCCTCGTAGAAATAGGCGGCCTCCTCTTCGTACACGTCCAGTCCGGCCGCACCGATCTTCTTCTCTTTCAGCCCCTCGATCAGCGCTTCGGTGTGGATCAGCTGACCGCGGCCCGTATTGATGAGCATGACGCCGGGTTTCATCCTGCCGATGGCGGCGCCGTCGATCATGTAGCGGGTTGCGTCGGTCAGCGGGCAGTGCAGCGAGATGATGTCGGAGCGGCGGTAAAGTTCGTCCAGCGACACGTATTCTATCTGCGCCCGCACGGCATATTCCGGGTCGGGGTAGATGTCGTACGCGAGGACCTCCATGCCGAATCCCTTGAGGATGCGGATCAGTTCGCGGGCGATCTTTCCGGTGCCGACGATACCCGCCGTCTTGCCGTACATGTCGAATCCCAGCAGGCCGTGCAGCGAGAAGTTGCCGTCGCGCGTGCGCCAATAGGCGCGGTGGACCTTGCGGTTGAGCGTCAGCATCAGCATCACGGCGTATTCCGCCACGGCATGCGGCGAATAAGCGGGAACACGCACGACGGGAATGCCGTATTCCGCCGCGGCTTTCAGGTCCACGTTGTTGAATCCCGCGCAGCGCAGGGCGATCAGCTTCACGTCCATCGCCGCCAAAGAGCGTATCGTGGCGGCATCGGCCGTATCGTTCACGAAGATACAGACCGCATCGGCCCCCTGCGCCAGCGAAGTGTTGTTGCCGTTCAGGTGGCTGCGGTGGTAATTGAATTCGAATCCGTAACGCTCGTTGGCGCGGTCGAACGACTCCCGGTCATAGGGCTGCGTGCCGAAGAAGGTTATTTTCATAATGCACGATTTTATCTTTTTCTTACTTATATAGAACGGTATACGCCGGGCCGTTATTACGCGATCGTCACTTCGGGATCGAGATATACGTCCTGAATGGCGTTGAGCAGGGCTATGCCTTCGTCCATGGGCCGCTGGAAAGCCTTGCGGCCGCTGATGAGACCCATGCCGCCGGCGCGTTTGTTCACCACGGCCGTCATGACGGCCTCCTGCAGATCGGACGCGCCGTGCGACTCGCCGCCCGAATTAATCAGCCCCACGCGGCCCATATAGCCGTTGGCCACCTGATAGCGGCAAAGGTCGATGGGGTGGTCGGTGGTCAGCTTCGTGTAAACCTCGTCGCGGGTCTTGCCGAAACCGATGGCGCGGAAACCGCCGTTGTTCTCCGGAAGCTTCTGCTTCACGATGTCGGCCTTGATGGTCACGCCCAAGTGATTCGCCTGCCCCGTGAGGTCGGCCGAAGCGTGGTAATCGACGCCGTCCTTCCTGAAGCTCCCGTTGCGCAGGTAACACCACAGGATCGTCGCCATGCCCAGCTCGTGGGCATAATCGAACGCCTCGGCGATCTCGACCAACTGGCGGCGGCTCTCCTCCGAGCCGAAATAGATCGTGGCGCCGACGGCGGCGGCGCCCATGTTCCAAGCGTCGCGCACGGTGCCGAACATCACCTGATCGTAGGAATTGGGGTAGGAGAGCAGTTCGTTGTGGTTGAGTTTCACGATGAACGGAATCCTGTGCGCGTATTTGCGCGCCACGGCGCCCAGCACGCCGAAGGTCGAAGCCACGGCGTTGCAGCCGCCCTCGACAGCCAGCTTCACGATATTCTCCGGATCGAAATAGGCCGGATTCGGAGCGAACGACGCGCCGGCCGCATGTTCGATGCCCTGATCCACGGGCAGGATCGACACATAGCCCGTACCGGCCAGACGGCCGTGGGAGAGTATCCACTGCAGGCTGCCGAGAGTGCGGATATTGCGGTCGGACTCCATCCAGACCCGGTCGACGGTGTCGGGCGCGGGAAGATACAGCAGTTTCTTGTCGATGGTCCGGCACACATGGGAAAGGTAGTATTCGGCCTTTTCCCCAAGAATTTCAATCGTCTTGCTCATAATCTTTCGTATTTTACGACATGCCCTGCAATTCAGGGTCCAAACACGACAGACGGCGCGAAACAAAAACTGCCCCGGTATCGGGGCTGCTTATTTTTTCGTGTTGCGGTACTCGGTGGGAGACTCGCCCGTATGCTTCTTGAAATAACGCCCCAGATAGGACTGGTCGGGAAAATGCAGGCGGTAGGCGATCTCCTGCACCGACAGATCCGTCGACTGCAGGAGCATCTTGATCTCCAGCAGCACCGAGCGGTCGATGAACTCCTTGGCCGAGCTATGCGCGATATTGCGCACGATGGTCGAGAGATAACGTGTCGAAATGCAGAGTTTGTCGGCATAGAACGACACCTCGCGCTGCTGCGAACTGTGTTCGTGCACCAGCGCGACGAAACGGTGGAAAAGCTCCGTCTGGCGCGTCGTCGTTTCGGGCGTCTGCTGCTGCATGTTGGCGTAACGCTGCAATTTGTCGTAAATCTCCAGCAGCACGTTCTGCAGGCGGTTGCGGATGATCGTATTGCGGAACACATTGTTGCGGTCGCGGTAGGTGTATGCGGCCATCTGAAACCAAGTACTGGCGCCTTCCACGATGCGGGCGGGCGGATAGGTGATCGGATTTTCGCGCAGGATTCTGAAAAACGACGGTTCGAGACGGAAACCGGCTTCGGCGAAAAGGTCGCGCGAGAAGGCGCAGAAGGTCATCCGGAAATCCTCCGTGCGGTTGGTCAGCATCAGCAGCGAGCCGGGCAGCACCAGAATCAGCGTGTTGCGCCGCACCTGACCGCAATATTGGTTTACGGTGGCGTCGGCGCTGCCCTTGCGGCAGTAGAGAATCGCCCCGCCTTCGCAGCGGCTCGCATAATTGCCGAAAAAGGCGAAATCGGACTCTCCGACGACGAACTGTTCTTCCGGTGTGGTTATTATGGGGTTAGTCGCTGACATAACAATTCTTTTTTCGAACAAATTTAACGCTTTTTTCATTAATTTCCTAAATTTTGTTCCGGAAAACACCAACACTGTTCGCAATATAATGGCACATCGTCGGCCTTTTTACGGTACTTTTGCACCGTAAAAAGTTTTTTTAGTTTAAAAAAGAGGAGAATTATGAAGCAAACATTTGTGAAAGCAGCCGTCATGGCCTGCTTCATGGCAGCCGTTTCGTGCGGACAGGCACCGACGGCAATGGGTCCCGCGGAATACGCCGTGATGACCATAGCCACTACCGACCGCGAAATCCCGATCAACTATTCGGCGACCATCCGCGGACGTCAGGACATCGCCATCTATCCGCAGGTTTCGGGAACCATCTTCGAACTCTGCGTAAACGAGGGTCAGACCGTTTCGAAAGGCCAGCCCCTTTTCATCATAGATCAGGTGCCGTACAAAGCGGCGCTGCAGACCGCAGAAGCCAACGTGGCAGCTGCCAAAGCCGGTGTAGCCACGGCGCAGCTCACCTACGACAGCAAAAAGGAGCTTTACGCCAAGAACGTGGTTTCGCAGTACGACCTGCTGACGGCCGAAAACACGCTGCTGACTGCCAAGGCCCAGCTCGCGCAGGCCGAGGCGCAGCGCGTAAACGCCGCCAACAACCTCTCCTATACGGTCGTGAAGGCTCCGGCCAACGGCGTGGTGGGAACGCTGCCGTACCGTGTCGGCGCGCTGGTAAGCGCATCGATTTCGAAGCCGCTGACGACCGTATCGGACAACTCGGACGTATACGTCTACTTCTCGATGACCGAGAACCAGCTGCTCAACCTGACCCGTCAGTACGGTTCGATCGCCAACACGCTCAAGAACATGCCCGACGTACGGCTGGTGCTCAACGACGGTTCGGTCTATGACCGGACGGGCCGCATCGAGTCGATCAGCGGCGTCATCGACACCTCGACGGGCAGCGTACAGCTGCGCGCCGTGTTCCCCAATGCGGACGGCCTGCTCCATAGCGGCGGCGCCGGCAGCGTGATCGTGCCCAACATCCACAAAGACTGCGTAGTCGTACCGCAGGTTGCGACCTTCGAACTGCAGAACAAGGTATACGTATATAAGGTAGAGGACGGCAAAGCCACATCGTCGATGATCGACGTGGAGAAGATCAACAACGGCAGAGAGTATATCGTCAAGTCCGGACTTACGCCGGGCGACGTGATCGTTGCCGAAGGCGTAGGTCTGCTGCGTGAAGGTACGCCCATTGTCGTCAAGGGGCAGGGCGCCGCAGCACAGACAGCTCCTGAGGCCGCAACCCAAACCGAAAAGGAGGAATAACCTATGACACTGAAACATTTTATCGAACGACCCGTACTGGCGTCGGTCATATCCATCGTAATCGTAATCGCCGGTCTTATCGGTCTCGCGACGCTGCCCGTCGAGCAGTATCCCGACATCGCTCCCCCGACGGTGATGGTGCGCGCCTCCTATCCGGGAGCCAGCGCAGAGACCATCCAGAAATCGGTCATCGTACCGCTCGAACAAGCTATCAACGGTGTGGAGGACATGACCTACATGACCTCCAGCGCCGCAGTCGGCAGCGCATCCGTAACGGTTTACTTCCGTCAGGGAATCAATGCCGACATGGCCGCCGTCAACGTGCAGAACCGAATATCGCGCGCTACCGGACAGCTGCCCTCGGAGGTGACGCAGATCGGTGTGACCACCATGAAGCGCCAAACCTCCATGGTGAAAATATTCTCGCTTTACAGCCCCGACGACTCCTACGACGAGACGTTCCTGTCGAACTATCTGAAGATCAACATCGAGCCGCGCGTTCTCCGTATCGCGGGCGTCGGCGAAGCCTTCACGCTGGGAGCCGACTACTCGATGCGTATCTGGCTCAAGCCCGACGTGATGGCCCAATACAAGCTCATCCCGTCGGACGTAACGGCGGCCCTCGCCGAGCAGAACATCGAGTCGGCAACCGGTACGCTGGGTGAAAACTCGCAGAACACGTTCCAGTATACGATGAAGTACCGCGGACGTCTGATGACTCCGGAGGAATTCGGGGAAATCGTACTCCTCGCACAACCCGACGGTACGATCCTGCACCTGAAAGACGTCGCCGACATCGAGTTGGGCAGCGAATCCTATGCCTACAAGGGCTACACCAACGGCCATCCGGGCGTCAGCACGATGGTCTTCCAGACTGCCGGTTCGAACGCCACGCAGGTCGTCAACGAGATCAACGCACTGCTCAAAGAGGTCGAAAGCGAACTGCCCAAAGGCGTCGCCATCGCACACCTGCAGAGCGTGAACGACTTCCTCTACGCCTCGATCAACGAAGTGATCAAGACGCTGATCGAAGCCATCCTGCTCGTTATCCTCGTGGTATACGTCTTCCTGCAGGATATCCGTTCGACGCTGATCCCCACGATCTCGATCCTCGTGGCGCTGGTCGGAACCTTCGCGTTCCTCTCGGTGGCCGGGTTCTCGATCAACCTGCTGACGCTCTTCGCGCTCGTCCTTGCCATCGGTACGGTCGTCGACGACGCCATTATCGTGGTGGAGGCTGTCCAAGCGCGTTTCGACGTGGGATATAAGTCCTCCTATATGGCAACCATCGATGCCATGTCGGGTATCACCTCGGCGATCATCACCTCGACGCTGGTCTTCATGGCCGTGTTCATTCCCGTAGCCATGATGGGCGGAACGTCGGGCGTATTCTACACGCAGTTCGGCATCACGATGGCCGTGGCCGTCGGTATCTCGGCGATCAACGCCCTTACGCTCTCCCCGGCCCTCTGCGCACTGCTCCTCAAACCGTATCTCGACGAGAACGGCGAAATGCGCGACAACTTCGCGGCACGCTTCCGCAAGGCTTTCAACAGCGGATTCAGCGCCATGATCAACAAATACAAGCACGGCGTACTGCTCTTCATCAAACACAAATGGCTGATGTG
>OIWQ01001912.1_pt1 | contig 23276 bp, 12 predicted proteins | sample 1587571 | NCBI WGS metagenome assembly OIWQ01 (sample SAMEA3888910, study PRJEB22519) | human gut metagenome | biome: human gut; feature: human-associated habitat; material: faeces | place: Denmark | collected 2010 | reverse complement strand
CCCGCCTGAGCAGAAGCCCCATACTGGCTTTTTTCTTTTTCAATCATATTATAGGTTCCTATTCCCGGTTCCGTATGCTGCGTAACGGTGGCTGACCAGACCGTATACGTTCCCGAACTGGGGTTATATCTCATTACAGGAACCTTCGTCCCCGAAGGGATATTGGCGATATCGGCTGTCGTCCAATAAAGCATGTTGCTGTTGAAACTCCACGATGTTGCCCCCATCGCGTCCAAGTCTATGCCCGCGGCCTTAAGTGCGGCCATGACATCCGAAGAATGCGAGGTAGCGTTGGATAGCGCGCCGGAATCAAGCCTGCTGACGCCCGCTTCCCGCATTGCCTTTATAATCGCATCCATATCAGTAGAACTGCCGAAGCTATGGTTTGTACTCTCTCCACACTGCGGGAGATACAGTTTGGCGCCGGTATCTTCAAAATCCCCCGTCGAATCAACGCGTTTCGCGGAGGCCGCGCTTCCGGCGGAAGTGAGCGCGCCGCCATCCACGGCGAGCAGGAAATCGCCAAACCGGTAGCCGCCGTTCTTGCCTTCGGCCGCGTCCGCGGTTTCGGAAAGGGCTGAAACCGCCTTCGCCGCCTCGTCGCACGAACTCCCCTGGAGTACCAATTGCCCGAAACGGAGCTGTACGCGGGCCTGTGCTTCAGCCACGCTTGCAAGGGCGGCCTTTCTTTCGGATTCCTCCTGCAAATCATAATAGTTCGGCACGGCCACCGCGGCAAGGATGCCGAGGATGACCAAAACCGAAATGATTTCAATAAGAGTAAAGCCCGATCTGCGCTTCGATGCCGCCATGCGGATTCTCCTCATAAAAGGGTGCGAAGGCGAGTCTAGAGAAAAAACGCCTCCACCTCAACCATAAAACAACGTAACTCAGCGTCATTTCATCATATGGGGTGAGCCTTGACCACCTGTGACCGCCGATGGTAATTTTTTCTTTTTGCCAACCTCTAGCCGAAAGGTTCTCCTCATGCTCACCACGGATCGCATGGCGCACCTTGCGAGACTTGCCCGCCTCGCTCCCGAAGAAGGCACGCTCGCCAAATTCGGAGAACAATGCGCCGACATCATTGCGTATATGGATATTCTCGCCGAAGTGGACACCAGCGCCGTCGAGCCGCTGTACAGCCCTGTGGAGCACTCCACGCCCTACCGGGCCGACGAACCGGTCCAGAAAAACATGCATTCGGACGTTCTCGCCAACGCCCCGGAAACCGACGGGCAGTTCTTCGTCGTGCCCCGCATCGTCTAGGAGCGTCCCATGTCTGATCTGATCCAAGCCTCCCTTGCCGAAATCCGCGCGCGCCTCGCCGGGGGCGACGTCTCCGCCGAAGCCGTGGCCAAAGCCTGCCTCGACCGCATCGCCGAGACGGAACCATCCATCCATGCCCTGATCACCGTGCGTGAACAGGCTCTTGAAGAGGCCCGCGCCCTCGACGCGCAGGGCCCGGACGCCTCCAAGCCCCTCTGGGGCGTACCCGTCACGGTCAAGGACGCCATCGTCACCAAGGGCACGCGCACCACAGCCGGTTCCAAAATCCTCGGCGGCTTCAATCCGTTTTATGACGCCTTCGTGGTCGAACGCCTGAAGGAAGCCGGGGCGGTCATCGTCGGCAAGAACAACATCGGCAGCGTTGCGCGCGTGCCGGACGCAAACTACGACAAGCAGACCAGCGCCGCCGTGTATGCCAAGACGCCGGACTATTTCACCTATCAGTACGACACCGGGCGCAAGGGCCTGCCGTCCATGGCCGTGTATTTTGAGATGCAGAACATGACGACCGGCGTCGCGCTCGATGAAGCCACGTTCCCGGATGCGGCCTTCCGCGCCCTGCTCGCCGAGACCGCCGACGTCAACGGCGACAGCCGGCTCTCGGCGCTCGAGCTGCGCCACGTGTCGGAGCTCAACTGCAGCAACCTCGGCATCGCCGACCTGACCGGCATCGAATACTTCACGGAGCTCGTGGCGCTCAACTGCGAGAACAACAAGCTCACCGCGCTCGACGTGTCGAAAAACACGCACCTGAGTGAGATCTACTGCGGCGGCAACCAGCTCGCCACGCTCGACCTGACCGGTCTGCCCATCAAGGACGCCGAGACCGACACCGGTCATGTGCAGACCCTGCCCGGCAGCTACGCGCTCACCGGCACGGAAAACGGCGTGGGCCTGTTTGACCTCAGCCAGATCGTCGGCAAGGACAACATCGGCAGCATCACCGCCGTCAAGGGCGCCAGCTACGACAAAGAGGCCGGCATCGCGCGCTACAGCGCCGCCGTCGAAAAGCCGAGCTACACCTACGCCACCGGCAGCAGCGCCGTGTCGCTCACCGTCTCGTTCTCGCTCGATATGAGCACCATGCCCAAGTCTCCGTTTACGGATGTCGTCGCCGGCAGCTGGTACTTCGACGCAGCGCTCTATGCCAGCAGCCACAACCTGATGCTCGGCACGTCCCCCACCGAGTTCAGCCCGAACATCACCATGACGCGCGGTATGCTTGTGACCGTGCTCTACCGCATGAACGGCAGCCCGAGCGTCAGCGGCAAGACGCCGTTCACGGACGTGAGGACCGACGAGTGGTACTCCGCCGCCGTCCTCTGGGCCTATCAGAACAGCATCGTCACCGGCATGTCCGATACCACGTTCGCCCCGATAAACAACGTCACGCGCGAGCAGATGGCCACGATCCTCTTCCGCTACACGAAAACGGCCGCCCCGGACAAGGCCAAAGCCTCCGCAGACCTGAGCGGTTTTGCCGACGCGGGCAACGTGAATGACTGGGCCGTGGACGCCATGCGCTGGGCCGTCGGGCAAAAGCTCATCGCCGGCATCACCCTGGAGCAGTCCGTCTATCTGCAGCCGCGCGGCAATGCCACCCGCGCGCAGGCCGCCACCGTCCTCACCCGGTACTACGCACAGTAAGCGTACCGGAAATCCAACCGAAGAAGGAGTTTTCACCATGTCCAGAACGAAGTTCATGGGTATTTTTCTCATCATTCTCGGCGTCATCAGCGTGGTCGTGGGCATCGTCCGCGGCGACATGACCAGCAGCGCCGCGATGTTCATCGGCTATCTCGTGCCGGCGCTGCTCGGCGCCATGATCCTGATCGTCGACCACATCGGCGGCGGCGAGAGCAAGACCGAGACCGGCCCGTCCGATGCGGCGCTCGCCGGGCAGAAAAACAAAAAGAAGAAAAAATGAGAAAAAGCCGCTGCCCGGCCGGGCAGCGGCTTTTTCACGCAAACATGTTCCGCCGGACATTCCCGTCCGGCGGAACGCATAGGGTTAGGATGATATGGTGCTCAGCAGACCTTCGGCTCCGGGAATTTGGAGTGGAAGCTGTTGGCCTCGACCCAGTCGATGGCGGCCTGAATGCCGTCCCAGGTAGCGGGCTCGCCGCGGCCGACGGTCGCCATGGTCAGGCAGGCCTGCTCGGCGGGCGTGAGCGTGGTCTTGGCAGCCTTCGCGTTCAGGCGCTTGGCAATGTCCTTGATCTTGATCTTCATGATCATGCGGTACGGCAGCGGCAGACGCTTGAGGTCAAAGCGACCCTGCAGCGGGAACACCGCAATGTCGGAGCCGAGGCCGTTTTTCTTGCGGCAGACCTCTGCCGGGTTGACAGCCGGATCGCCCATGCCGACCGAAACGACACAGCACACGTCATAACGGTCCATGGCCTTGTCCAGACCGACGACCTTGCCGGCAAACAGCCAGCCAATGTAGGCAATCTTACGGCCGACCGGGCAAAGGCCGGACTTCTCCGTAAAGAACGGAATATGCAGCGCGGCCGACATGCGCTGGGCATACTCCTCACAGGAGCCGGAGAGCGAAGAATAAACAATCGCGTCAATCATCGTGATAAATCCCCTTTCAGTTTGTGGCGGAACCAACTATCCCTTGCTTCCTGTTTTATCATAGTCAAATCTTAAACGAAAGTCAAGGTTCTCTTTACAAATTTGGCATCGTTATCCGGTGTTTGGGTAAAAAAGCAGCCCACGCGCGCTGCATTTTCCGGCAGCGAGAAAAAATACGGCCATTTTCCATGCACGCGCCTCTTGCAGATTGCCGTCGGATTCAGTATAATATAGGATGGTTTTATAAACAGATTTTTACCCTGATATGGAAGGCGGTGCAGATCGCACATGGAAGAACGATTCCGCAATCTGGACTATCAAAATTGGAAGCCCGTGCGCACGCTCGGCGGCGACTCCTACGGGACGGTGTATGAGATCGCACGCGACGACGGCTTCGGCATGGTGGATCACGCGGCGCTCAAGGTGCTGTCGATTCCGGCCGCACCGGAGGACTTTGACGCACTGGTCGCCGAGGGGCGCACCCCCGAGGAAGTGACTGCCCTGTTCCACCGTCAGGTGGAGACGATCGCGCGGCAGCTCATGGCGGTCGACGCCATCAGCGATGATCCGAACCTGCTGCGGTGTGAGGATCACGTCATCCGCGCGCACGCGGACGGCCGCGGCTGGGACATCTACGTGCGCACGGAGCTGCTGCCGTCCCTGCCGGATTATCTGCGCAACCACCCGCACGGCGAGGCGGACATCATCCGGCTCGGCGCAGGGCTGTGCAGTGCGCTGGAGACCTGCCATCGCCGCGGCATCGTGCACGGCGACATCAAGCCCCGCAACGTCTTTGTCGGCGGCGGCAACTTCAACGAGCAGGTCACCTACAAGCTGGGCGATTTCGGCATGGCGCAGTTTTCCGCCGTCGATAATACGAATGATTTCATAGCGCCCGAGGTGCTGTGCGGCGCGCCCGTCTCGCCCGCGAGCGACCTTTATTCCGTGGGCATGGTGCTCTACTGGGCGCTCAACGAGCGGCGCATCCCGTTCGTGCCGCTGCCGCCGACGGCGGTGGAGGCCTCCGACCTCGCCATCGCGCGCGAGCAGCGCCTGCGCGGTGACCCGCTGCCCGAACCGCTGCACGGCAGTCAGGCACTGAAAAACATCGTCATGCGCGCCTGCGCCGACGATCCGGCCCAGCGCTACGCCTCCGTGGAGGAATTTCGCGCGGCTCTGCTCGCCGTGGCGCGCCGCGCCGCAGCCGCGCAGCCGCAGCAACAGCCCGTCCGGCGGGAAGCGCCCGCCCCCGCGCCCGCCGCAGCGGGCACGTTCCCCGGTTCAAAGCCGAAGGCACAGCGCAAGGCCGTGCCGGTCGAGACGGAGGACGCGCAGCCGAAGCGCAGCTCGAAAAAGACCGTCGCCATCATCCTCGGCTCGCTCGTCGTCGTGGCGCTCATTGCGCTGATTCTGATCATGGCGCTGCAGGGCGGCAAGTCCGGCGTCGATTCGGTCACGCTCGATCATGAGACGGACGAGATCGCCCCGCAGGACACGCTCACACTTACGGCGACCGTGCTCGACGCAAACGGTCAGGAGCTCAAGGATGAGACACTCACCTGGTCGAGCAGCAACGCCGCCGTCGCCACCGTGAAGGACGGCGTCGTCACCGGCGTGACCGAGGGCAAGGCCAAGATCACCGTCAAAGCCGGCAAACGCTCGGCCGACTGCACCGTTACCGTCACGAACGACGCCATCGAGGTCAAGAGCCTCAAGCTCGATCAGGACAAGGCCGAGATGCAGATCGGCGATTCACTCACGCTCAAGGCGACCATGCAGCCCGCAAACGCCCCGGATGAGCTTGTCTCCTGGGCCAGCAGCGACCCGAACATCGCCACCGTGAAAAAGGGCATCGTCATCGCGACGAGCGCCGGCTCCGTGACGATCACGGCCTCCGCCGGCAGCTGCACCGCCACGTGCCAGATCACCGTCAAGGCGCCCTCGCGCGTGGACAGCGTCAAGGCCGAGACCGACTCCGCCACGCTCGACCTCAACGGCACAAAAACCGGCACGATCACCTTCCACGTCCGCGGACAGAACCTCGACAGCCTGCAGGACACCGTGAAGGTCTACGCGGCTGACGGCAGCGTCGTCTCGCTCGGCCAGCCGGTGCGCACCGGCAACGGCACGGACGATATCTACTCCGTCACCGCAACGGCCGCCGCAGTCGGCTCCACGTCTGTGATCCTGCAGATCACCGCGGCCGACGGCACAACGCACTCCGCCGCGTGCACCGTCACCGTCAAGGAATCCAAGACGATCCTTGACCTGATCCCCGGCATGAATGGATAACCCCGAAAATCGGAAAAGCGCCCCGAATGCATTGCATTCGGGGCGCTTTTTGCTGCGTTTCTATTCATCCGGATTGAGGATCCCGCGCCGCTGCAGACAGGCAAAGTAGTCATAGCGGAACGTATCCTGCGAGACATCGAGCTGCTCGCGCACCTGCTCGCGCACCTGCTCGCGCACCTGCTCGCGCATGGCCAGCACGGCCGGATTGCTTGAGGCGTCATTGCCGGTGTCGTAGGTCTTGCCGTCATACCACGCGTAGTTGCGGAAGTAGACCACGCCGCCGTCCGGGCCGAACATGTCATTGCCGATATAATAGCGCAGGTCGGCGTCCAGCGAAAACAGATCCACGACTGTCGGTGCGATGTCCATCGTGCTGACATATTTGTCATAGACCTGCGGCGTGATGCCCTCCGTCCAGATCACAAACGGCACGTTCGAGAGCATGTTGCGATCGGTCTCGCCCTTGATGGCACTGATGAACTCGGCATCGGAAAAATACTTGCAGTAGTGGTCTGTGAACAGCATGAGCACCGTGTCCTCGGCGTGACCGTCGGCCTCCAGCCGCTCACGCAGGCCGCCGATAAAGGCGTCCGTCTCCATGGCCTGCGCCACGGCGCGGGTGTACTCCTCCTTCTGCGCCTCGGTCGTGTACGGCACGGTGCTGTAGTCGATCACCGCGCGGGCACGCGCGAGGTGCGGCGCAGAGATGGTGTCCTGCTCCTCGGTGTACGGCCCGTGGCCGGAATACGTGATGATGAAGCTGAAAAACGGCTCGTCCGAGACGATCCGGTCATATCCGTTGAGCATCTGCGCATCCAGCATATAGCTGTCCATATCGAGTACCGAGGCGTCGTTGTATGACTCGTAGCCGAAGTTCAGATGAATCTGTCCGCGGTTATAGATGCTCGGATTGGCCGCATGGAAGGATCGTGCGCAATAGCCCGCATCGCGGAAACGGTTCGGCAGCGAATACGGCAGCGCATGCTCACTGTAGTACGAATTGCGCACCTGATACTCCGGCGCGATCATGCCGGTATTCGCCGTAAACTCCGAGTTGAACGTTGCCGCCGCGAGGAAGATCGGCGCGTAGTAATTTCGGAAATACACGCCCTCCTGCTCCAGCCGGTATAGATTCGGCATATACTCCGGCGTCACAAGCCAGTCGTCGACGGATTCCATCATGATCAGGATCAGGTTCTTGCCCGCAAACGCACCGGTCATCGGCGTGTCGGCCGCCTGCTTCGGGTGGGACGCGTAGTAGTCGTCCAGCTCCGCGATGCGCTGATCCGTCGCCGTGTCCTGCGGCCAGATCGTCACGACCGCGCCGCGCACCGTGTACTGGTACAGACCGGAGAACATCAGGCAGCGGTTGGCGTTGGTAAATTCCGCATAGGCATCTGCAAGCGTGTCGTGGCTCTCGGCATCATTCCACGCAAGATACTCATTGTGCTCCATGATGCCGCCCCGGGGCATCTGCGTGGTGTGCACGACAAAAATGCCCGCTGCGCATGCAGCGGCCAGCACAGCGGCCGCGATCCCTCCGCGGCGGCCAACGCGCGTCTGCGGCGTGAAGATCACGGCGCAGAGCATCAGCGCGAGACACACGGCGATGCTCAGCCACTGCCCCACCTTGAGGTGAAAATACGCCGCGCTGACAAACCGCGCGCCGTCGCCCGCATAAGCGAGATCGGCAAAGGAAAAGCACGTGCCCGTCAGCTGATAGAGCACGCAGTGCGTGATCGTCAGCAGCGCAAACGGCACGAACGTGACCAGCAGGAAGATGCGCCGCCCCGTCCGCGGCAGCAGCGCAGCGATCGCCGTCATCGTGCCCGACCACAGCAGGGTGAACACCAGCGGCTGCCACGCCCAGAGCGACACGTTGCTCATCGCGCCATAGAACAGGCGCAGGGAAAAATCCAGAAAAAAATACGCCAGAAAAGCCGGCAGCAGGCTCAGCCACAGCGGGGCCGGGCGCAGCCGCCGCGCACGCTTGACCGGCGCAGAAACGGTTGCCATGGAAAACATCCTTTCGGGACAAGCGGATCCTGTCCGCTGAAATATCACAAAAATATTTGATATTATAACCATTGCGCGCCTTCGCGTCAATTTAAATATTTAAAAATCCGGCCAGGAAGATGCGTTTCCGCACATATCCCCTGCAAATGAGCAAAAAACAGCCCGCCTTCCGGCGGGCTGAGACTGTCAAAAAAGTTTTCCTTTTTTGAAAAGGGGGTTGCGGCCTGACTGCAGTGCACGCGCCGTCCGCTCAGGCGAACGCCTCGCAGAAGCGGTGCAGCACCGCGGCAAGCTGTGCGCGCGTGGCCGTGTCCTTCGGTGCGAGGGCATTGCCGCCGACGCCGAAGATCAGCTCCTGCGCGACTGCCCACTGCATCGGTCCGACCGCATACGCGCTGATGCCGCCCTGATCCGCAAAGCCGGACAGATCCGCCGCCTTCGCGACGTCATAGCCCTTATACTTTGCGTACTCATAGAGCATGGTCGCCAGCTGCTCACGGGTGATCCCGTCATTGGGGCCGAACGCCGCGGCGCTGTAGCCGCTGACGATGCCGTTGGCAGCCGCCCACGTGACCGCGTCCTCACAGTAGCTGCCGGACGCCACGTCCGCAAACGGGCACGCACCGGTAACGTCAGGCTCGTTTTCCATGCTGTAGAGCGTCCTCACGACCATGCCGCGCGTCGCGGCGAGCGCCGGTGCGAAATGGCCGCCGCCTGTGCCGACCATCAGGCCCTTGCCAAAGACGAAGGCCACGTCGTCATAGTACCAGCTGCCCGCAGCCACGTCGTCAAACGGCAGCTCGGGCGCAGACTCTGCAAAGAAGCCGACCACATCGTCCTGCGCGCGCCAGGTCAGCAGGTCATTGCCGGTATAATAGTCCTTGTGTACGAAGCCGCGCTCCTGCAGCGTCTCAAGGTAGGCATCGACCTCCGTGACGGTATCCGCCATCCGGGCGGCGTTGTCATTGAGCAGCTGCGCGAACGCTTCGCTGCCGAGCTCGGCCTTCGTCTTGCCGGAGACGTTTTTGAGCATGGCGCTGTCGTTGGCGTTGACGCCGACAGCTACGGCGGGCACGTTGACGGTATCGCCCTGCTGCTGCAGCGCCTCGCTGTTGAAGTAGCAGTTGTAGTCCACGGCGATGCCAGCGGAGCGGCCGTTGAGCGCGCCGACGTCCGTCGTGGTCTTGTGCGAGACGACATTGCCCGCTGCATAGCAGTTGATGTGCACGCCGCCCGCCTGGCCGACGAGCCCGCCGATATGTACCTTGTTGTTGTTCGTAGAGTTGCCGGTCACGCTGCCGAGCGCGTAGCAGTTGACCGTCGTGGCGCGGTTGTCCATGCCGTACAGGCCGCCGGCATAGACGTGGTTAGTGTCCGTAGCGGCGGTGATGTCGACATCCGTCCAGCTGTTGGTCACGGCGCCGCGCAGCACACTGGCGGCCAGACCGCCCGCGCGGGCGAAGCTCTCGGATGTGGTCACGTTCATGACGCCGGTGACGGAGCAGTTGTCGATATAAATACCGTTTTGTGCACTGCCGACCAGACCGCCGGTGAAGGTCTCGTAGCGGGTGGAAACGTAGATACCAATATCCTCAAGATGGATGTTCTTGAGCGTGACCATGCGCTGATCCGTCGGCAGGTCGTTCGTGGACAGTTCACCCGCCGTCAGGCCGAAGAGACCGGAGGCCATCTGGTCGGCGGGCGCGTCCTCGCTGCCGATGCGCAGGCCGGAGATCATATGATCGCCGCCGTCGTAATTGCCGCGGAACGGGTAGGCGGCGATGGCCGTCTTTTTGCCGTTGACCTCGCCGTTGAGCGCCCAGCCGATGGGCAGCCACTCGCCGCTGAGGGCGATGTCCGCCGTCTGGAGGAAGTAAGCGCCGCACCAGTCGACGTCCACATTGATGGACTCAGCCAGATACCGCAGCTGCGCCTCGGTCGCGATGCGGTATGGATCGGTCTGCGTGCCGCTGCCGCCGGCAAACTTCGTCGGGTCGGCCGCATCGTAGGTGGAAAAGTCGCCGTAGGTCGCCTTGTATTCGGCCTTCGCAAGCGCTGCATCGTAGGCGCTGCCGCTGCTCTCACCGGAGACGACAGCCGTCTCGGTGATCTCGCCGTCCGCGACCGTGATTTTCACGACCGTGGTCTTGTCGGCGTCGCGGCCGTACCAGACGCCGTCGAGGAGCTTGAGCTCCGGCTTCGTCACTTTTTCACACGCGGGCTGCACATAGGTCACGGAAGCTGCATCCGCACCGGGAACGACAAGCTTCCGGTCCGCGTCATAGGTCCAGGTCCTGAGAGCGTCCGCCGTCAGGCCGTAGACCGTGATATCCGCCGGGAAGGCGGCAAAGTTGGCGTTGAGCGCCGCGGCGGTGGCGGCGTAGCCCGCCGCGTCATAGCCGGTCATACGGTCGACGAGGCCGCCGGTATACTGGTCGCCCTCGTCGTTGACGCCGGAGGAGACCTTTGTGCCGATGGACTCGACAGGCCTGACGAGCTGCGGGGTGCTGGTGTCCTTACCGATGAGCATGGTGCTGTCGAGGTCGTACCAGCAGAGATAGGTCTTGCCGATGCCGGTGACCCAGCCGGAGGCCATGCCGACATAGGTGGAGTATTCCTTGGTCGTGGTGTCGCCCGAGCCGTAGCAGTTTACGACCGTTCCGGCATTGCACGCCACGAGCGCGCTGACGACGGCCATGCCCTCGTTGCCGTTTTCGCGGCTGCCGCTGCCGTAGACGCTGCAGACGGCGTAGCTGTTGGCCACGAGGCCGCGGTTGTTCAGGCCGACGAGCCCGCCGACCTCGGCGAGGTCACCGCTCAGGACCGTGCAGGACAGATCCGCAAAGGAAGCGCTGTTGATGACCGCGCCCTTATACTGCATGCCCACGATGCCGCCGACAAACTGGTTGCCCTTCGCGGACGTGTGGGAGATGACGCCGGAGACCGAGCAGCCGTCCACAACGGCGCCGGTGAAGACGTTGGACTCGCCGCTGCCGTTGAGGTAGCCCGCGATGCCGCCGACATAGGCCGTGGCCTCATAACTGGTGTAAAACGCAACGTTCCTGAGCGCGACATCGCGCACGACGGCCGTTTTCTCCAGCACGCCGAACAGGCCGATGAAGAGATTATCGCTATCCAGTGCGAGCGGCGCCGATGCCGAGCCGACCGTCAGGCCGGAGATCGTGTGGCCCCGGCCATCAAATGTACCGGCAAAGGCCCAGTCGCTGCCGCCGATGGGCGTCCACGCCGCATCGGAGACGTCGATATCCGCATCGAGCGCGACATACTTGTCCGCGTAGTTGATCTTGTTGTTGAGCGAACCGGCAAACGCGCGCAGCTGCTCCGCCGTGCGGATGAGATAGGGGCTGGCCTGCGTGCCGTCGCCGGAGGCGAAAATACCCGTGTCGATCTCGCCGCTGACCCAGACGCCGCCGGTCGGCAGGACGCGGCCGCCGTCAAGCTGCCACTCACGCAGCGCCACGCCGGTGATGCCGTAGGCCGCGAGGACGGCGTTGATCTCCGGAATATTGCCGCTGAGCGTGCCGGCAAACGCAGCCGCGGCCATGTCCGCCTTTGTCATGGCGACGGAGGTCATGGCCATATCCACGCTCTTGAGCGTCGACGAGAAGCCGCGGTCGACCGTGGGCTCGACGGTCTTGGTCTCTTTGAGCATATCGCCGTCATAGGTCTCGACCTTCAGCACGGCGTCGCCGGCAAAGTAGTTGCCGATACGGAACGCCCCCTGCTCGGGATAAACCGTGTAGCTGCCGCTGCTGTCCTTGGACATGCCGCTCGAGGTGATTTCACCGGCGAGCGCGCCGACCCACGTGTGCTTCGTGCCGCCGTTGCCGACCGTCACATCGCCGACGGCATAGGTGTTGTACTGTTTGGCCGCCGACATGCCGACGATGCCGCCGGCCTGACCGCCGAAGTTTGTGCTCATCGGGGAGCTGGCATAGGCCGTGCCGAAGGCTGCGCAGTTGGCGAGTACGGCATAGTTGCCGGTGTGACCCGTGATGCCGCCGGCATAGGCCGACTTCGTCCCGCCGAGCGACTCGGCGCGCAGCGCGGCGTCCGTCCAGCAGTTGGTGATGCAGACGCCGATCTGGCTGCGGCCGACGAGGCCGGCAGCCCAGACCATGCCGTTCTGACCGGTAACGTTCACCGAGCCGGTCGCCGAGCAGCTGTCGATGCGCACACCGATGGAGTCATGGCTGCGGCTGCCGCTGTCTTTGGCTGCGGCGTTGACCGTGTCACCGGCCAGAATACCGGCGCGGCACTGGATGGCGTCCGCGGTGCCGGTCAGGGTGATGTCCGCGTCCGTCAGGTTCAGGTTTTTCACAACAGCCGTATTGCCGAGCGTGGAAAACAGGCCGACATTGGTCTCACTCGCAGCGTCCGCCACCCGGATCTTCAGCCCGGAGACCGTGTGGCCGCGGCCGTCGAACGTACCGGCAAAGAGCTTGTCGAGGCAGGTGTCGCTCTTGGCCTCTGCGCCGATGGGATTCCAGTTGTCGACGCCGGAGAGGTCAATGTCCGCGCCGAGCGCCACATACTGACCGGCGTAGGTATTGCCCGCATCGACCAGCGCCGCAAACGCCTGCAGCTGCGCGGCACTGGAGATCACATAGGGATCCGCCTCCGTGCCGCTGCCGGAGAGCTGCGAGGATGCCTTCGCCAGCGCATCGTCCACCGCCTCAAGGATGCCGTCGCTGCTCAGAGTCGCGCCGGAGACGGCATCCACGCCGTCCGTGCTGTTGGCAGCGATGATGCTGTCAAAAAGCTTGACCGCCTCCGCCCAGTATTTCGGTGTCTCTTTGTTGGAAACGTTTTCGATCTGTGTGATCTTACCGTCCGCGATCGTTACGGACAGCGTAATATCCCCGTTGCGCCCCGTGCCCGTACCGGTGTACGTGCCGTCGACGCTCGAGGCATCCGCCTTTGCCGCCTGTGCGGGCAGCGCCAGCAGGGAGAATACCATGGCAAAGCAGAGCAGCAGGCTCAGCAGCTTCGGCATGGATCGGGTTGCAGTTTGCTTCATGTTCGTTCAAACACCTTTCCTTTCATGTGAAGATCCCCGGTCGTCTTGCCGCGCGGATGGCACGGATTCCCCACGTCAATTAGATGCATCTAATTCGTAGGCAAAGAAAAAGGACATACCGTCAGCTTGATCCGACGCTGCATCCCAAAAATATGCAATCAGGTTAGTCTTGCCTAACTCGCGGCTCAAAAAAACGCGCCGCTGCGCAGCACCTGCACGGCCGGGACACCGTGCGATGTGAAAATTATACCGGGACTGAGCCGCGCTGTCAAGATGCAGTGTCCGGATCGCAGAATTTTTTTCTGCCGCCCGGCAGATCGCGTTGACAGACGGGGCGCAAATCCTTTATAATTGCGCAAACATCAGGGAGGTACGCATATGGCCACTTCGGAAGAATATCTCACCTTCGTCTGCGAACAGATCGCGCGCTTCGGCGCCGTGCGGTACCGGAAAATGTTCGGCGACGCGATGGTCTATCTTGACGACAAGCCGATCCTGCTCGTGTGCGACAATACGGTTTTTGTCAAGTGCCTGCCGGAAACGGCGGCGCTGCTCTCTGACGCCGGTACAGGCACGCCTTATGACGGCGCGCGGCCGCACTACATGCTCGACATCGACAACGTCGCGCTGCTCGACGTGCTCATCCCCGTGCTTGCGGCGTGCACCCCGCTGCCAAAGCCGAGAAAGAAAAAAGCCAAAACCTAATCCCGGATGCCGCGCAAATGCGCGGCATCTACTCTTGTGAAAACCGGGGCATCCCAGCGGATGCCCCGGTCTTTCCATGCGTTTGGATTCAGTTTTCCCAGCGGATCTGCTGCGTGTCCGCGAGCGGATACGCCGTGAGCCGCGCGCTGTCGAGGTCGGCTGCATGGAGCTTCACGCCGGTGATCTGGCGGTTATCATAGGTCGTGTAATAATAGATGCCCTGATCCGCGTTGCAGCAGCTGGAATAGAGCGTGATCTCAAACTGACCGTCGTCCAGCTCACAGCAGCCGCGCTGCTGCTCCACGCTCGTGAGGATGTGGAAAAACTGGCTGACGTTGGCGTCCTCGGTCCGCGCCGCTCGGGCGTTGGCGCGCACGAACGCCGCGCGCACAAAGCGCGAGGGCGACGACAGGTCGCCCGGCAGACCGAGCGCACCCATGCCGCGGCTGTCGAGCGTGACCGGCACGCCGCAGAAATCTGCCGGCGGCTGACTGGCGCTCAGGCGGGTATAATTGCGCAGCGCAGCCATCTGCTGCGGAAACGGCGGGTTGTTCGTCAGAACGCCGGCAGGGTCATCGTAAACGTGCAGGCCGTCCGCCGTGGCCTCGACCGCGATGCAGCCGCTGCGGTCGGCAACGAGCCAGTGCAGCTGCGCACACGGCAGCTCGGGAGCAAAGGGCGTGCCGTCGATGACCACGCGCGCGAGCGCACTGCGCGCCTCGTCAATGTTGGCGCACGTGCCGAGCAGCCATGGGATGAGCGCGTACTGTGCGACCGAGGCCACGCCCCGCGTCACCGGCGGATACACCGCGTTGCCGACAAAGTTCAGCCCCGCGATGCACAGTCCCTTTTCGTTGACCGCGTCATAATAAAGCGGGTAGTCATCCTGAATATGCGCCATGCCGATCATGGCATGGTGCCGGTCGAGCGCGCCGCTGTGCAGGCGGATGGGATAGTTGCGCGGCATGATCGTCACGTGCTCGCCGTAGGAAAATTCGTAGTCAAGGTTGCGGCCGAAATAAAAATCGCCGTTGCAGTAAGTCGCTGCGGTACACATGGTGCAAGACCTCCCTCATTCATTCACCCAGTTAGTATATCCGCCGTACCGGTGCGAATGTTGAAGATTTTGAAAAGAACCTGTGTCCAGTCTGTGTCTTTTATGTGTCTGACACTGCCGCGAAAAAGCCGGCAGCATTTCTTTGCTGCCGGCGAATCTTGATAAGGATTTGATTGTGAACTTCACCACAGCGCCATTTCATGCGCAAAAATGGCTACTGTAAAGGCCGCTGCCGCTATCCATGATAAAACACACTGCATAACACTAAGCAAGTGCTTAGAATCAGTAATCAGCAATATAAAATACCAGATAACAACGATCTCACCAAACCATGAATAATCAAGGCAAATGCTCATGATTATAAACTCACCCAAGATTACGACCCACGCCGCCATCTGCACCGCCAAAAGCACGCGTTGACTGCGCCGCCGGAAAGCATACTTCACATCCGCTATGGTTTGTCTGGCATCGCTCGCGATCCAATGCAGACATTTCTGAATCGTTTGCTTCATCTTGCGCTTCCCTTTCATTCGTCCACGTCGTACTTATAAATTCTCAGAACGGACGTGGTATGATTGAGCCGCTTTCCAAGTGGCTGCGGCAATTTGCTTACCAGCATGCGCAGCAGCTTATCAGAGTATGGAACGATAATCCGTTCATGCCGGACGGAACTGCAGATCTGGTTGATCCTGTGCTGATACTTCAGTGGGATTTTTTGCTTGCTGATATAAATCCAGAACTGCTTGGTCGTTCCCACGTCGATGCCCAATTCCCGGATTTCCGGATAAGGGATATAGATCCGCCGTTTGAACGGAGCTTTGAGCAGAACGCCTTCCTGCGTCAGATATAACACCCCAAAATACTGATACGAAAAATGAAAAGAGACCACGTAGAGCAGCAACAATATCACGGCGGGAAACACAATTAGGAACAAGTCAGAATACATATTCGCGCTCATACCTTGTGTGCGCAACGCATCTAAAAAGCCTGGAACATACAGTTTGAAACATTTCAAGTACAGCACTACTGTTGTGAGGGTCAAATAAGCAATAACCATAACACTTACGCCAGAAAACAAGTGATATTTTGAGATGGAGCTATCTTTCATAAAGTCAACACCTCCTTATCTTTTTGAAAACAGGAGGTTGTACATCCAGGTCAGCGCACCGGCCGCAAAGGAATCTCTCACATTGCTGGCAACGGTTTTTGCCGCCTTTCTCCAGAGAAATCTACCGCTTTTAGTCACAAATCCGGAAACAAAATTTGTTTTCACTGCTTTGACAACAGTTTTCACTGTATTGCCAACCGCACGTCCCGCTACTCTTCCTGCTGCGCCAAAAGCCGTATTGATAACCGCGCCCGCAAGCGCCGATGATACCACTTCTCCACCAGTGGGTTTTCTTCCCACATTAGCGCACGACCAATATTTGTCTGCAACTCCGGAGGCGACTCCTCCCAATGTGGCAATCAGCACTCCTGCTGCTCCGGCAGTTGCAATGCTCGCGTCCAGAGCGAAACCGGCAATCATACCAGTAACAGCGCCTCTTAAAGCGGCCTGCTGCCAAGTCTCCCCCTCTTCTCTCGTTGCAACTGCGATAACCGAACCTGCAACCGCGCCGAATATCGTGTTTAAAAATTCACCCGTCGGGTCAACCCCGATGATCGGGTTATTCTCACAATATGCGAACATATTGGCGCTGAGGAAGCCGTTGGCGTCGGTGGTGGCGAAGGTGTCCGCGTTGATGAACCGGCAGATGGCCGGGTCATAGTAGCGGCTCTGGAGGTAGTAGAAGCCGGTCTCGGCGTCATAGTAATAGCCGCGGTAGCGCAGGGGGTTGAGGTTGGCGATGCTGGTGGGATCGGTGAGGACTTTCGCACTGCTGTCATACACCGTGCAGTTGCCCCAGGCGTCATAGTCGTAGGACGCAGCGAGTTTGCCGCTCGAATCGAGGATGGCGGACACATCGCCCTGCGCGTTGAGGACGTAGTAATAGAGCTCCGTTGTCTGGCCGTGCTTGTAGATCACGGCGAACGGCTGGTTGCCGTCGTCATAGACAAACTCGAGGGCGTTATTGTCACCCCAAGTCTGCCGCATGACCTTGCCGGAGAGCGTGGTGTAGGTGTAGGTCGTATCGCCGACCTGCTTGTTGCTGCGGACGCCGGACATGTCGTAGGTGTAGGAGACCTGCTTGCCGTCGACCGTTGCGGATGCGAGCTGGCGGCCCTTCGTCCACGTGAAGGAATAATCCTTGCCGTTGTAATACGTGACCGGGTTGCCGGAGGACGGGACGCCGCTCGTCTGGGTCTGGCCTTCGTAGAGAATGTCCTTCGTCGTGCCGCCGACTGTCACGCTCGTGAGCAGGTCGGGCCACGAGGGGTTCGTGTAGCCGAAGGACTTTATGACCGCGCCGTCGGTCGTGACGCTGCGGATGTTGCCCACCGTGTCGTAGGCGTAGGCGCGGGACGCGCCGCCGTTGGTCTCGGTCGCAAGTTGGCCCTGCGCGTCGTAGGTATACGTCTTCGAGGCGGCTGCCGCGGGCACATTCGTGCCGCCGGTCGTGACCGTCTGGATGTTGCCGGCCGCGTCGTAGGTATAGTCGAAGCTGCGGCTGCTCGAGCCGAACGTATAGCCCGTGCTCGCCAGACGCGTACCCATCCGGTTGCAGCCGTCATCCTCCGCGATGACCGCATAGGTATAGCCGCGGGTGTAGACCGTGGTCGTGCCCCTGTTCTGGTTGGGCACAGTGACCGTCTTTTTCTCAAGCTGGCGCAGGTCATTGTACTCGTACTTAGACGTGACGTCGAGCTGGTTCGGGATCGTGGTCGTGATGGCGCTGATCGTGCCGTCGACCGAGCTGTCGGTCGTGCCGTCGGCCTTGACGCCGGTGTAGGAATACTGCTGCCGGTAAAGGCCCGTGCCGAACTGCCACGACTGCGACGTCATGCGGTTGGCGGCATCGTACATATGCTGCGTGGACTGGATGAGCGCGCCGTTGGCCGTCGACTGGCGCGAATGGATGAGGCGGCCGAGGCTGTCGTACTGGTAGCTGTACTGCTCCGTGACCTTGCCGTCGCCGTCCGTGGCGTACTGCCGCGTGAGGTCGTTGTCGCCGCTGTAGTCGTAGTGGTATGTTGTACCGTCATTATACGCAGCGGTGCGCTGCCTGTCAAACGCGTCATAGGTGTAGCTGACACTGTCGCCGTTGCCGTAGGTCATCGTGGTCAGGCGGCCGTTATTGACGTTGCCCTCATATGTATACGACGCGAGGGTGACGGGGGAGGAGTACCCCGTCTGCTCCTCGCTCGAGGCGCAGACCTGCACGCGCGTCATGTTGCCGAAGGCATCATAGTTCAGCAGGTAGTGCTGCCAGAAGCCCGTCGAGCCCAGATACCCTTTGCGGATGAGGTCGCTCAGCTGCGCGCGGTCGTAGGTATAGCGGATGGAGGCGACACCGTTGATGTACGTGAGGGCGGTGCGGTCGCTGCCGGTGCAGTAGCGGTAATCCTGCTGCGTGCCGTTGGCCGCCGTCGTCCTGTACAGGCGCGCAGCGCCGGTGTCGTATGCGTACCCCGTTGTGATGCCGTTGACGTCCACGGCCTGCGTGCGGAAGCGGCGGGTGCTGTCGTAGACGTTTTGGGACTTGAGATAGTCCCCGCTGTACCCCTTGCGCGTCATGCTCGTCGTGGGGCTGCCGGAACCGTTGTGGTAGGTGTAATTCGTCAGGCCGGCCAGCGTATCCTCCTGCAGGTTGTTGCTTGCGTCGTACCACAGCGTGTGCTTTGCGCCGCCGGGCGTGGTATAGCTCTTGAGACGCTGGGAGTCCGTGAAGTACTCGCTCGCCGTTTTGGCGCTGCCGTCCGTCGCCGCGACGGGGTTGCCCTTGCTGTCGTAGCTGTAGGTCTCCGCCGGTTCGAGCACGAGGCTGATGTCCGTGAAATATGCTTCGTTGGCGTTGTAGTCATAGGCGCAGCGCACCGTGATCTCTTTGACCCACTCGTCGCGCTTGCCCGGCACGATGACGCCCGATGCAAACTGCCAGCCCGCGTAGTCCCCGTTGAAGCTCACGTACTGGTTTTCGGTCGTGCCGTCGGTATAGGCGATCTCTGCGACAAGGCCAAAATACCGCTCGTAGCCGTGGACGTGCTTGCGGGCCGTGCCGCCGACGCTCGTCGCCTTGCCCCAGCCGGAGAGCAGGAACGTCGCCTCGTCTGCCGGGAGATTGAGCGGGATGACCTGATGCGTGCGCGCGTAGCCGTTCATCGTGCTGCCGATGTGCATGGACTTGCTGTTCGGCTGGCCGGTGGGGTGCTCGTTGGTGATCGTGTATTTGTTGGCGGTCCAGAAGTCCGGTTTTCCGTTGACGAGCTGCGAGAATCTGCCGTTTTGCACCAGATTGATCTCGGACGCGGCCTCGCCCTTTTCGAGCAGCAGGTCATCGCAATAGGCCGTGCCGTCCGCCTTGTCCTGCAGGAAGGCCATGTAGTATGTGCCCGACGTTTCCGGCGTGAAGGTCACGCTGACCTTTTCCCAGCCGCGGCTGACCGAGGCGTCCGTTTGGTAGTTCACCCGTTCGCTCTTCCACGGCGAGCGGCTCGCCTGCGACAGATCGGCGATCTGGTCGGCCGTGAGCGCCGCAAGATACACGCTGCCGCCCGAATCGAACGCGGTCATGTCGCACGTGTTCACGTAGCCGGAGAAGGTGTAGGTCGTGCCTGCCTGCAGCGCGGCCTCGTGATACATGCCGCTGCCGGGCGCCGTGGTCTGGATCGAGGCGCTGCCGAGGTGCGTCCGGTTTCCGGACTGTGTGCCCGCCGAGGCGGACGTGCTGAACGGCAGCTGCGCCCAGCCGTCTGCGGCGCTGCCGGTGCAGGTCTCCAGGCCGGAGTTGGACAGCAGGTTCGGCGACGATGTGCCCATGGCCGCTGCGCCGGTCAGGCGGTTGTTCGTTTTGCTGGTGCCGTTGTTGCTCGTGTAGTTGGCGGCGCTGACGCCGAGCAGCTCCGAGCGGTCCGTGTTGCTGTCAAAGGCGCAGATCGTCTTGCCGGTATAGTCGAGAATGTAGCTGGTGATCGTGTCGTCCGCGGTATCTCGGGTATGATCCGGGCCGTAGAAACGGTACGATGTCTGCCGCACACCGTCGCGGTAGGCGTGGAAGGCACTGCCATACTGCCGCTGACCGTCCGCCGGCGCGCTGCCAGCGGTGAATTCCCGCACGCGGAACGTGGATCGGACGCCGAAATTGAAAATGTACGAGATCTCCAGACCGTACTGCGCCTCGCCGTCATACAGCGTGATCATGGTCCCGTTCGCCGGATCGTACTGGTAGTACGCACACGTGCCGTCCGCATACGTCACCTGCGTCAGGTGTCCGGCAGAGTCGTAGGTATAGCTCGTGGTGCGGCCGGCGTAGTCCGTCACGCTGGAGAGCCGGTCGCCGCTGTAGGTCAGGTTTGCGACCGTCTGGCTTGCGCCGTCGTGAATGGCCATGACGATCTGCACGAGCCGGTTGGTGGAAGCGTCCTTGACCGGCTTCCACGCGCTGCCGCTGCCGTATGCCGCATTGTAGGCAAAATAGATCGTGTTGCTGTTGTTGTCCGTGATGGAGATCAGGTAGCCGTTGTGGAACACCCATGTGCGGTACTTGTCCATGTCCGTCATGGTGTAAATCGTGTTGCCGCCGCTGGTGGACCTGACGATCTTCAGGCCGAGGCCGTCCTCATCTTCATAGGTGTTGGTCGCCGTTTTGCTGAAGTAATGCTCGGTGCCATCCTCGTCGTTATAGACCAGGTACGTCTTGTCGCCGACCTTACACTCCACCACCGTCTGCTGCGCGGAGAGCTTCCAGCCGATGCCGATGCGCATGGAAGAAAAATTCCGCGTGTGCAGGCCGACCGATCCATTCTCCGAAAACCAGCTTCCGGAATATGCGCTGTTGTAGATGTGGCGCAGCGCGTAGGATGCCGGCTCGAGAGAGAGGGAGACATCCGCGCGGTCGAGCGTGAACTGGTTCGTGAAATTCTGGATGGAGAGATTGCCCGCTTTTGCTGCCGAGGCCTCCTGATAGGTATAGTAGCTCTCCAGCCCGACCGGATTGCGGTAGTACACCGCGAAATAGGGCGCGTAGTCATGATATCCGCTGCCGATCAGGTTTGCCGCGCGGTAATTCTCAATGCAGTCCATGGACTCGAGGATCAGTCCAATCGTCTCGGAACCGGTGACGGAACGTTCGACGATCGCTCGTGAAATGTCCCATGTGATATATTCCCCGAGTGTGCCTTTACTAACCTTTTGGTAATCCAATATCGTGCGATCGAAAGATAATGCACCAGCATATACATCGTTCCATGTCAAGCTTGACACATTTGACACTGTTCCGTCACATATATGTGCTTCCACTGTTAGATTTCCGTCGGGTGCAGCTCCGCCAAAGTGGTTGGAAGCGAAGAAGCCTGCATGATACAGCGCAATCTCTGCCCGCACAGGAACACAACCGTTGGGGATTTCGGGCAAATTCAATTTCATATAAATGTCGCACGAACCGTACGAACGATCCTCAATATAACCACAATATTGATCTGCCGCATTCGGGGCGACAGAATTCGGGGCTGCATAACGGATATACGTCGTCAGGACATTGCCCTTGTTGTGCAGCAGGATCGTCGGATCGAGCGTTACGGGATAGGCGCGCTCCGGCGCGTTCATCCACTCCGGGTCCGCCTCCACAGTCAGCAGATAACCGCCCGAGATGCGCTCGAGCCGATAGTCGGCGTCCTCCACCGATGTGACGTTGTTGGCATCCGCCAGAGACGGCGCCGGGATCTCGTAGATCACCTCGCCGCCGGCGCTGCGCAGCAGCACGGAACCATCGGCCTCGAGCGTCGGTGTCAGGCCCTGCATATTCAGCACAAACGAGTAGGCATACTGTTCCTGCTGTTTGTCAATGATGATGCTCTCTTTTACGTTATATCCATAGTTCTGGTACAGCAGGCTGACACCGTCCATCACGTTGTCGAACGCAACGCTGGAGCGGATTTTCTGCGGCTGGATCTTGTCTTTCTCCGCCAGCTTGCTGAAGGTGCGCATTTTGGCCCCCGGGTTTTCCATCCTGGCCGCCGCCGTGGACGTGACCAACGTATACGCCGCGTCGTCCAGCAGCGGCAGCTCCTCTGCCGTCTCCTGCTGCGGCGCATCCGTCTCCTGCTGCGGCGCATCCGTCTCCGCCGCGGCTTCCGCGGGCGCTCGCGGAAGGTCTGCCTCCGTCTGCTCCGCCTCCTGCGGCTGGTCGACGGTCTCCGGTGCCGCTGTTTCTTCGGGGGCTGCCGTTTCCTCCGCTGCCGGAACGTCCGGCGCGACCGCCACAACGTCGCGGCTGCTGCGCCGCGCCAGCGACATCGACACGCTCTGCCCCTGATACGCCGTCTCGAACAGGAAGCCGCTGTCGAGCGACGCGGCAAATTTCCGCGTCATGTCTCCCGCCTGGGCAACATACTGCTGACCGGTTTTCTGCAGCGTGTTGTCGATCTCCTCCCAGGACCCGTCCGCCGTCTGGTAGTGCACTGCCGTCTCGTACTCCACCAGCATGTAGCCCCCGTCCCGCAGCCGGAAATGCTTGACGGATTCCTCGCGCAGCGCGTCCTCCTCGCCGACGATCTCCGCATCGTCGTCCTTCATGGACACCGTTTCGCTGTCTGTACTGATGTCCAGATCGTTTGTTTCGTCGCCGACACCGAATGCCACCACCGGCAGCAGCTGCACCAGCAGCGTCAGCACAAGGATGAGGGATATGCTCTTCTTTACGCCTTCTTTCATATTTCTTTACCCCACAAAGTAAAATTTTGTACGTTTCTGTAAAAAAATGAAACGTATTGGTGTAATTATGACAAACCCATTTTCCTCTGTCAATACTGTTTTTATATTTTTGATAGAATTTATTAGAAAATATAATTCCAAAAGATGACCATGAAAAATGATCTCCTTCTCTCCGCTATGATGTTCGCATGTTTTTTTGTTTTTGGGCTTGACTTTTGTTAATGGAGCTTCATTATAGTAAGTAATTGTTATAGCAGCGCCATTCATGTCAACTGTACAAGTATCGGCAAATAAGCGATGCAACAAATACGAAATCATATATCCCGCCAAATAAAAAAACGAATGTTGGCGGGCTGATTCATTGCGCATCCCTCCAATCTGAGTTTTTTAGATTGGAGGGATTTTTTGTGTTTATTTGTTTACGAACCGCCTTCCCTGTAAAAAGCAGCAAATTTTATTTCATTCTATAGCCTGCGTTGCGAATG
>OIWQ01001909.1_pt1 | contig 23306 bp, 14 predicted proteins | sample 1587571 | NCBI WGS metagenome assembly OIWQ01 (sample SAMEA3888910, study PRJEB22519) | human gut metagenome | biome: human gut; feature: human-associated habitat; material: faeces | place: Denmark | collected 2010 | reverse complement strand
CTTGGCGGTGATGGCGTCCCCCACAGGCTTGCCCTGGGGGAATTCCTTGATGTTGGGACCGCGAAGCACCTCCAATTGGGCCGCATCCTCCGGGGCGGCAGGGGCCAGCACAGCGCTGTCGTCAATGAGGAACCGCTCCGGCAGGTCCACATGGAGAGCGTCCAGCCCCAAATCGCGGGGATCGGTGATCTCCCCGGTGAGGGCGGCGGCCACGGCGGTCTCCGGGGACACCAGATACACCTTGGCATCCGCCGTACCGCTGCGGCCCTCGAAGTTGCGGTTGAAGGTCCGCAGGCTCACACCACCGGAGTTGGGGGAGAAGCCCATACCGATACAGGGGCCGCAGGCACATTCCAGCAGCCGCGCACCGGAAGCCAGAATGTCCGACAGGGCACCGCAGTTGGCCAGCATGGTCAGGACCTGCCGGGAGCCGGGGGACACGGACATACTGACAGAGGGGGACACGGTCCTGCCTTTCAGCATGGCGGCGGCCTTCAGCATATCGTACAGGGAGGAATTGGTGCAGGAGCCGACGCAGACCTGATCCACCTTAACGCCCTTCAAACTGCGGACGGGCACCACCTTATCCGGCATGTGAGGGCAGGCGATCAGCGGCTCCAGCGTGTCCAGATCAATGTGAATGACCCGGTCATAGGCCGCATCGGGATCGGCGGAGAGGGGGGTGAAGTCGGCTTCCCGCCCCTGAGCCTTCAAAAAGGCGCGGGTCACTTCATCGGAGGGGAAGATGGAGGTGGTAGCCCCCAGTTCCGTACCCATATTGGTGATGGTGGCCCGCTCCGGAACGGATAACCCGGCGATGCCGGGACCACCCCATTCCATCACATGCCCCACGCCGCCCTTGACGGAGAGGAGCCGCAGGACCTCCAAGCTGATGTCCTTGGCGGTGACGAAGGGACGCAGCGCACCGGTCAGCTCGACCTTGATGACCCTGGGCATGGTAATGTAGTAGGCCCCGCCGCCCATGGCCACGGCCACGTCCATGCCGCCGGCGCCGAAAGCCAGCATGCCGATGCCGCCGCCGGTGGGGGTGTGGCTGTCGGAGCCGATGAGGGTCTGCCCTGGTACGCCGAAGCGTTCCAGATGCACCTGATGGCAGATGCCGTTGCCGGGGCGGGAGAACCAGATGCCGTGCTTGGCGGCAACGGTCTGGATATAGCGGTGGTCGTCGGCGTTTTCAAAGCCGGATTGGAGAGTGTTGTGGTCGATATAGGCCACGGACCGCTTTGTTTTGACCCGGTCAATGCCCATGGACTCAAATTCCAGATAGGCCATGGTGCCGGTGGCATCCTGGGTCAGGGTCTGGTCAATGCGCAGGGCTACCTCAGCCCCTGGCTCCATGCTGCCGCTGACCAGATGGGCGGCGATCAGCTTTTCTGTCAGTGTCTTTCCCATGGTTCAGCCCTCCTTTTGGATGATGTCTGCCAGATTGGCCCGGGCGTTTTCCACATGGCGCAGGGACGCCTCCGCAGCCCGGTCCCCATCGTGGGCGGCAAGGGCCTCGTAGATGGCGGTGTGCTCCTCTAAGGCGTGGACCGCCCGGCTGTGGTGGGTGACGGAGGCCTTGCGGTACTTGATGATCTTCTTATGGAGGGAGATCAGCGTATCCGCATAGGGACGGCTGCCGCAGCTGTTGTAAAGCAATTCATGGAACCGGGAGTCCAGGTTTTTGATCTGATCGGAATTTTCGCCCGGCTCCTTTTCGCTTTCAATGTAGAAGCGCTGCAGGTCCAGGACCTCCTTCATTTCACTCAGTACATCGTCAGTGATGCTGGCGGCGGCCCGCTTTGCGGCCAGCCCCTCCAGCTGAAGGCGGATCTCGTAGATATCCAGCATATCCTCCCGGGAGATGCCGATGACCACCAGACCGTGTCCGGAGTCCTCCAAAATGCGCTCCTGTTCCAACCGCCGGATGGCCTCCCGGATGGGGGTGCGGCTGACGCCCAGCTCGCCGGACAGCCGCAGCTCGCTCAGAATCTCGCCCTGAGGGTATTTACCGGACAGAATATCCCGTTCCAGCTTTTCGAAAACCTGATCGGCGATGGAAATGGGCTTGTGATCTCTCATCATGGTGGGTTCCTCCTCAATGGCGGGGCTTCAGTACGCCGCCGGACAGTTCTGCGATTTTTTCTTCCAGTTCTTCATTGGAAAGGGCGGTGGTGCGGCCTCCGGCGTACTGTTCGTCCACCCAGACTTTCAGCTTTTCCACCAGCGCGTCATGCTTGCTGAGCTGGTGGTCGCTGCGGAGCCGGTAGTTCTGGTTGATCCAGTAGGCGATGCCCGCCAGCCCGGAGGTTTTGCTGATGGCTACGGCGGCGGGCCGGTCCAGCAGCTTTTCCGTATTGAAAATGTTGTAGATCTCCTCGTCCTTCAAAAGCCCGTCAGCGTGGATGCCTGCACGGGTGACGTTGAAGTTCCGGCCCACGAAGGGCGTCATGGGGGGGATGTGATAGCCGATCTCGTGCTCGAAGTAGTCGGCGATCTCGGTGATGGCGGTGGGGTCCATGCCGTCCAGAGAGCCACGGAGAGAGGCGTATTCAAACACCATGGCCTCTAACGGCACATTGCCGGTGCGCTCACCGATGCCCAGCATGGAGCAGTTCACGCCGCTGGCGCCGTACAGCCAGGCGGTGGCGGCGTTGGCAACGGCCTTGTAGAAGTCATTGTGGCCGTGCCATTCCAGATATTCGCTCTCCACGCCGGAATAGTGCTGCAAACCGTAGATGATGCCGGGGACGCTGCGGGGCAGGGCCACCTCTGTATAGGGGACACCGTAGCCCATGGTGTCGCAGGCCCGGATACGGACGGGGATCTTGGCCTGGTGGGAAAGCTCCATCAGCTCGTTGACGAAGGGCACCACGAAGCCGTAAAAGTCCGCACGGGTGATGTCCTCCAGATGGCATCGGGGCATGACCCCGGCGTCAAAGGCGTCCTTCACCGTGGCCAGATAGTAGTCCAACGCCTGCCGGCGGGTCATCTGCATTTTCTTAAAGATATGATAGTCGCTGCAGGACACCAGAATACCGGTCTCCTTGATGCCAAGATCCTTCACCATCCGGAAGTCCTCCCGGGTGGCCCGGATCCAGGTGGTGATCTCCGGGAAGCGCAGCCCCAAAGCCTGACAGCGTTCGATGGCCTCCCGGTCCCGCTTGCTGTAAATGAAAAACTCCGTCTGGCGGATCAGGCCGTAAGGCCCGCCCAGCTTGCTCAGCAGCTTGAACAGGTGCTCGATCTGCTCCGGCGTGTAGGGGTTCATGGACTGCTGACCATCTCGGAAGGAGGTGTCCGTGATCCAGATATCGGCAGGCATGGATGTAGGCACCCGCCGGTGGTTAAAGGCCACCTTGGGGACCTCGTCATAGTTATATACGTCCCGGTACAGCACCGGGTCCTTCACATCCTGAAGGGAATAACGGTAGTCATTTTCCTCCAGCAGGTTGGTTTTGGCGGATAATTCAAGCATGGCGGGCTCCTTTCCAGCGATACGCTTGCTGTATACTTGTATACATATATACACCTGCGGCGGAAACTTGTCTACCCCTCTGAACGAACTTCGTGCAGGATCACAAATGGGTCTTTTCATGGTGGTCATCGAAAAGACAGATGTCCTCGGTGTGCGGAGTTTTTGCGAAATGCACTGCATTTTCGCCAGAATTTCTGTGCAGTCCGCGCAGAGCGGGGAAAATTGACCGATTTCCCCCGTATCCGGAAAAATCCCTTGCAAACCGGGGCGAATAGTGCTATGATACCCTTTGTCAACAGGGGAGCTTGCGCAAGCAGGCTGAGAGTGGGATGTATTGCCCAGACCCGTAAACCTGATTTGGATAATGCCAACGTAGGGAGATACCGTCGCTGACACGCTCATGGAGCTCGTAATGCGGATATGTCTTTCAGGCATATCCGCGTTTTGTTTTCTATCCGGTCCTTTGTGCCGGACAGACAAGAGCGGTGCCCGCCGGGATTTCAAAAGATGCAGAGGTGTTCAATATGAAATGTGATCCCAAAGATCTGCTGCTGTATGCCGTCACCGACCGTCACTGGCTGAACGGTCGGACGCTGGTGGACGTGGTCAAGGAGAGTCTGGATGGCGGCGTCACCATGATCCAGCTTCGGGAAAAGTCTCTGGATGAGGGCAAATTTCTGGAAGAAGCCAAGGAGCTGCAAGCCCTGTGCCGGGAGCGGCATGTTCCCTTTATCGTCAATGACAACGTGGACATCGCCAAGGCCATGGACGCTGACGGCGTTCATGTGGGGCAGGACGATATGGCGGCGCTGGATGCCCGGGCCAAGCTGGGGCCGGACAAGCTCATCGGTGTCTCAGCCCACACGGTGGAGGAGGCTCTGCTGGCAGAGAAGCAGGGGGCGGATTATCTGGGCGTGGGAGCCGTGTTCCCCACCAGCTCCAAGAGCGATGTGGGGGAGATGTCCTACGAGACCCTGAAGGCTATCTGCAAGGCCGTGTCCATTCCTGTGGTGGCCATCGGCGGCATTTCCGGCGAGAACGTAGGCAAGCTGGCGGGCAGCGGCATCTGCGGCGTGGCGGTCATCAGCGCCATCTACGCGGCCAAAAACATCGGGCAGGCATCGAAGGATCTGAAAGCCGCCACGGAGAAAATGCTGCATGACTAAGGGCGCAATTTTTGATTTGGACGGCGTGCTGCTCGACTCCATGGGCATCTGGAACGACCTGGGTGCGCGGTATCTGCGCAGCCGGGGCCTGATGCCCGAGCCGGGCCTCAACGAGATTTTGTTCTCGATGAGCATGGAGCAGGGCGCGGAATACCTGCACACCCACTACCCGCTGGCCCAGTCCGCTGCCGAAATTGAAGCGGGCATTGAGACGATGCTGCGCGATTTTTACTACAACGAGGTCCCTGCCAAACCCGGCGCGGCGGCGCTGCTGGCCGCGCTGGCGGCAAAGGGTATCCCGATGGCGGCGGCGACCTCCAGCCCGCGCGGGCATGTGACCCACGCTTTGCAGCGGCTGGGGCTGCTCGGCTATTTTGCGCAGATCTTCACCACCGGTGAGGTCGGCGTCAGCAAGCACGAGCCGACGATTTACCTGCTGGCCGCGCAGGCCCTGGGCAGCGCACCGGGGGAGACGATCGTGTTTGAGGACAGTCTCTACGCGCTGAAAACCGCCAAAGCCGCAGGGTTTTACACGGTCGGTGTCTATGACGCCGACGGCGAAAGCGACCAGGCCGGGCTGAAAGCTGCGGCAGATTTGTATGTGAAGGAGCTGGGGGAGGCTGCCGGGAGGTGGTAAAGCCCCTCGGCCTCGTAAACTCGCCCTGCCACCTAACAAAAACGCGGTACACCGGGGGCACCACCTTGTATCGCGCAATAAAACATTGCTGTATATATAGGAAGGAAGTATCATTATGAAAACAGCATTGACCATTGCAGGCAGTGATTCCTGCGGAGGCGCCGGTATCCAGGCAGACATCAAGACCATGACCGCCAACGGCGTTTACGCCATGAGTGCGATCACGGCCCTGACCGCCCAGAACACTACCGGCGTGACGGACATCCTTGAATCGACCCCGCATTTTCTGGCGGAACAGCTCGACGCGGTGTTTACCGATATCACCCCCGACGCCGTCAAGATCGGGATGGTCTCCTCGGCGGAGCTCATCGAGACGATCGCCGCCAAGCTGAAACAGTACGGCGCAAAGCATATCGTCGTGGACCCCGTCATGGTCGCAACGTCTGGTTCCAAACTCCTGCGAGACGACGCCGTCAGCGCCCTGTGCGCAAACCTGCTGCCGATGGCTGAGGTCCTGACGCCCAACATCCCCGAAGCCGAGATCCTGGCCGATATGCCGATCAAAAACGCCGCCGATATGGAAAAGGCCGCGCAGACCATCAGCGAAAAATACGGCTGTGCGGTGCTCTGCAAGGGCGGCCACCAGATCAACGACGCCGACGACCTGCTTTGGCGCGGCGGCGCGGGCAAATGGTTCCGCGGCAAGCGCATCGATAACCCCAACACCCACGGCACCGGCTGCACGTTGTCCAGCGCCATTGCGTCCAACCTGGCAAAAGGCTATGACCTCGACGCTTCGGTCGAGCGCGCAAAGGCCTATATCTCCGGCGCACTGGCCGCCATGCTGGACCTGGGCCGCGGCTCCGGCCCGATGGACCATATGTTTGCGCTGAAAGGGGAGTTCACCGAATGAAAAAGACTTCCACTTTCCAAAACGGCCTGATTTGGTTCGGCGCGGGTGTCTCGCTGGCAGAAATCCTCACAGGTACGTCCTTTGCACCGCTGGGCATGGCAAAGGGCTTTGCGGCTATCCTCATCGGCCACATCATCGGCTGTGCCATGATGCTGCTGGCGGGCCTCATCGGCGGCCGCACCGGCCGCAGCGCCATGGAGACCGTCAAGATGAGCTTCGGCCAGAAGGGCGGCCTGCTGTTCGCGTTCCTGAACGTCCTGCAGCTCGTCGGCTGGACGGCCATCATGATTTACGACGGCGCACTGGCGGTCGGCGGCATTTTTGCGATCGGCCGCTGGGTGTGGTGCCTGGTCATCGGGGCGCTGATCGTGCTGTGGATCGCCGTGGGCATCACCGATTTGGGCTGGATCAACAAAATTACGATGGCTGCTTTGTTTATTTTGACGTTGGTTTTGTGCAAGGTCATCTTCTTCTCCGGCAACGCCATGGTCGGCGTCGGCGGCGAGAGCCTGACCTTTGGCGCGGCGGTGGAGCTGGCCGTGGCGATGCCGCTGTCCTGGCTGCCGCTTATCAGCGACTACACCCGCGACGCCGAAAAGCCCACCCAGGCCACCTGGGTCAGCGTGCTGGTCTACGGCGCGGTGTCCTGCTGGATGTACGTCATCGGCATGGGTGCGGCGATTTTCACCGGCGAGTATGACATTGCCGTCATCATGGTCAAGGCGGGGCTGGGCATTGCCGCGCTGGTCATTCTGGTGTTTTCCACCGTTACCACGACATTTTTGGATGCGTGGAGCGCGGGCATTTCCGCCGAGAGCCTGTCCGCCAAACTGGACGGCAAAAAAACGGCCATCGTCGTGACGGTCATCGGCACGCTGGGGGCCATTCTGTTCCCGATGGACGATATCACGGGCTTTTTGTACCTGATCGGCTCGGTCTTTGCGCCGATGATCGCGGTGCAGATCGCCGACCACTTTATCTTAAAGCGCGATCGCTTTGCCGTGGCCGCCGACGCGCGCAATCTGGTCATCTGGCTGGTGGGCTTCATCGCCTACCGCCTGCTGATGGGTGTTGACACCCCGGTAGGCTACACCCTGCCCGATATGCTGCTGACCGTGGCAATTTGTGTTATTGCCGAGAAGGTCAAGCCGACGAAGGCGTAAATCCATAGTTTATAGTGCGTGGGGGTTCTGTCCATCAGAACGCCCACGCTTTTTTGCGTATCCCAGGCAAAGCGAGGGCCGGAGGGGGCTTTGCCGCCGTGCCTGACTTGCCCGCTTTCCCCGCCGATAGCCGCCACGAAACAAATTCTTGCGCAATATCCGCGCAACAAGCGCGCAATAAATCTGACAAAACCTGCCAAGTTTGCCTAACTGCGCAACTGATTCGACACGAGCTGTACAAGACAAACTAACGAAATGTACAAAAATATGACCGGCTCTTTTTGCAAAACGCCGAAATTAAGCAAATCAAGCTGGATATATTGCGATTTTGCAACAAGAGTGCTATTCTTTTATATAAGAAATGTAAAAACCAGGTAGGCGGCGGCAGAAAAAGGCTGCTGCGTATTTTTAACGAGGTTGCGCACCAGCGGTTGCGCAACGGGAAAGGGGCCGGCCCCTTTCCTATTCCACAGCGGGCTGTGGAATAATAAGCTCTGTCAGGTAAGGGAGGGCAGGCTGATGAAAAAGAAATTTTCTGTACTGCAGCGCGCAGCGGCATTGCTGGCCGCTCTGTGCCTGCTGGCGGGTTTGGCTCTGCCCGTCTGCGCGGAGGGCACCGACGACGCCCTTTCTGCGCAGAATGTGGAAACGATACAGCAAGGGAACGACCCCACCGTCGAAACCCTGCCGGATGGGCAGACCGACGAGGACAAGACCGCCCCGGACGGCGCGGCTGCCGCGACCCCGACCCCCACGCCGACGGCGACACCCGCCGCGACCCCGACCCCCACGCCGACGGCAACGCCCACCGCGACCCCCACCCCGAAACCGACACCCACCGTGACGCCGATACCGGATGACGAGGAGAACGGCGAAAGCGAAGAAAAATTTGTAACCTTCGCGGCAGTCAATGCAGTTGCGGAGAGCGGAACAGCAAACCAGAAGGGAAATTACACAATCTATTTTGTACCGCCTACAAACTGGACTGAAGCAGAAAATGAAGGAATCTATTTCCGCGGGCGTCGCGGTACAAACGATGATGGCGCGTATAAGGCCGCTATGACGAAAAGTGGCGAGATCACGAAAATAGGCGATCGGCCAATTTACGAAATTGAGTTATCTTACGCAGATAGTTCACCCTCTTGCCCACATGGTGGTTATGTGTGGGTGCAGTTCCAAGTTGGAGATAATGACAATCCATCAAAGCGGATAAGGATAAGAACTACGAAGAACGACTGGGACAGTTGGCTGTTTGTTGGTGAAATGGGTGGAAAGTGCTTTGAAGGAGCGAACTATAAAGATGAAGAGACCATCGATAAAAATGCCGTTTCAAAGTTGGCTGCCTACGACGATATCGTCAAAAAGCACGTTCGCTACGGCGGCCAGGAAATCTATTTTCAAAACAAAACGGAGAACGCTCTCACCAATATCACAGTAACGTTCTACGAAAAAAACGGTGATACATACCAAAAAGTCGGCGAGGAGAAGACGATTCCCTCGGTTCCCGCAGGCAAAGTCTCTGACGCAATCACGATTCCAAGAGACCCTTGCGCCTATGTCAGATTCACCGGTGCAGACGGCAAACCCATCGGCAAACCGTACTATAACTTCTACAAAGATGACGTTGCTTCGGATGAGGTAGGTACATTCCAGTATAACGCCAAAACGAATGATTGCTTTATCTACAATGGGCCGTATGACGTCCAGTGGGGTGCGCCCAACGCAACACGCATTTACTTTGACGCGACGTTCTCGGATATGTCGTATAGTGGAGATTCCAAAGCCAAAACGCCAGACGGAATGCCGGGAAACGACGGAAAGCTCTACTATATCCTGACCGGAACCGGCAAAAATGTGCAGAAAGGTGAGATGACCCGGCTGGAGGATCGTTCCGAGTCAAGACACCTTTGGTATGTAAATGCCCCGGACGGCTACACGAGCGTACAGTTCTCCGATACAGACCCCCTGCCGACGAGCAACGATATCAATGGCCGTGCAACGGCCACGCTGACATGGGGAAATCTGAAAGAGCCGTGCTTCTATGCGGACACCGGCGATGACATTACCTACGTTGGTGGGTATCGTGGAGGCTATTGGGGTGAAAAATCTGATATCCGCGATGCGGAAGCGGGCAAGAAGGCTGAGAGCAAGGGTGCGAAGATAGTAAAGCTGGATACCGGCACCTTTACGCCGCAAAACAATGTGAAGTATATCGACAGTACCCTGTATGACTACTACTCGGATTACGAGTTGAACGGAAATAACCGAGCAAATTATAACTACGAGAAGTATAACGACCAGCGCAGTTATGTTACGTTTGAACAGTTTGACCGTGCCCTAAGTGATTATTACAGCGAGTATGCCACTAAAAATAGTAAGACAATCCAGTATCCGCTTTATACCGGTCATTTCCAGCCAAGCAGAATGGGCGATAGTTTTGCAGCCATTGCAAATAACCTGGGACTGTACGGCTGGGGTTGGTATGACCATGGGACGGACGAAGAATCACGGAAAAGCTATTGGCGCTTTATAGCAGCAAATAACTCAAATTACAATGCGACTTACGATGCGAATAAAAGGGAGGGAGATTATACACAGCGCGTTCATAGCGCCTTCCAGGGTCTGGTCAATACCGATTTGACTAGTGACGGAAGCCCAACTATAGCGGGAACAACGCTTATAGAACCGCATTTTAATGAGGCATTCTTGACAGGCGATAACAAAGCAAAAGCGGTTTTGGGCAAGGTCTACAAAGATGTTGCGTTCCCCTTTAAGCAAGCACCGGTCTTTGCAGATCAAAACAATGCTAGTGACCCGGAAAATGCAGCGCAGTACTGGTACTTCGATAGTAATGAAACGTCACTCTATCTAAAACAGGATGGAAAGGATTATTACTTAGAGGGCAGCGGCACGGATTCGCATTCTTCGAACCGAGATTCGTCAAACACCGAGACTGGTCACGGGTTCTTCCCCTTCAACCAGTACACAAACGGAGGTGCCAACAAGTATAACTACGGCTTTGGTGCTAAGCTGCAATTTGACTTTACGTTGACAGATGACGGCAATGTCGTAGTAGGAAAAGATGAGAAAGTCCCCATCAAGTTCTTCTTCTCCGGCGATGATGATGTTTGGGTGTTTATCGACAACAAGCTGGTTTTGGACGTCGGTGGTGCGCATGGTAGGGTTGACGGTCTGCTGGAATTTAGCGCAGCAGGCGACAAAAATACAGTAACAGCGTATGTCAGTGACGCGAAAGCGGGCCAAACAGATGGCTTTGGTATTACCTATGAGAAGATGGAGAAGCCAAAGACTGTAACCTTTAACAAGGCTAACAAGAACGATAACACCGCAACCAGGACGTTCAACTATCAGAGCGACAAATATCAGAACAAAGAACTGATGACGCTCCCCAAGAACACCAAGCATACCCTTACCATGTACTACATGGAGCGCGGTATGTGGGAGTCCAACATGGCGGTGGCGTTCAACTTCCCGGACCATAACGAACTGCAGGTGGAAAAACAGGTCGATGCGACCGATGTTTGCGACTTGCTGCAACCCTACTTCACGAAGTCCACCCGCCAGTTCACGGTCGGCATCAAAAACTGGGCGACCCATTATGCCGCACTGGACCAGACGGCAACAACGGATGCAGGCGGCAGCTCCGGCATCGGCTTTACGACCAAGCAGTATACCATCAAGGACTACGGCTCGGTAGCGAAAAAAGGCTTGGTGAACGCGGACGGTGCGCAGTATACCACCAGCAAGGACGAAAACACCTACGAGGTGAAAGACGGCAAGTTTACCCTGCAAAATGGCGAAACCGTCACCTTTGCGGATCAGTTCCGGCGCGGCAGTTATATCTCGCTGCAAGAGAACCTGCAAGAGGACGCCGACCAGAAACTGTATGCCCCCACCTGGGAAATCCACGAGAACGGCAAGCTCGTCATGGAAAGCAAGGACGACGACACAGTTGACCTTGTAGCCAATCACCCGACAAAAATGCAGGGCGATGGCACAACCCCGGATGATGGCCGTAAGGAAGTGTACAAAGATGGCAACGGCGAAGACGGACAGCAAATCAATAACGACGGCTACACAGCAGAAACCCCAAAGCCGAATGACTCCATCGTGTTCCGCTCGTACAGTAACCCGGCGGGTACAGACCAGTTCACCAAGTTGAAGGTGAAATTCATCAACAAAGTCAAAACCGGCTCGCTGAGCATCACTAAAAAGGTGCCGGACGACGAGCTAGATACTTTGGGGGATAAAACGTACACCTTTACCGTGCAGTACTCGAACATCGGCGGTATGAACCTGGAAGGCAACACGGAAGTAACCGAAACAGTTGATGTGAAAGTCGGCATACCCGTTACGCTGGTAGGGATACCGATTGGCACGGAGGTTACAATCACAGAACACACCCCGGAGAATCAGTATATCAAGAGCATCACCGTGGACGGCAGCGAACAGTTGGCAGACGGCAAAGCCAGCGGCACTATTGTTGCAGACACGACGGACGCGAACGACAGCAGCAAAACGATACCCGGCGTTCAGGTGGTGTTCACCAACACGGCACGCAAGCCGATCGCTATTGATGTAGAAAAGACATGGAAGAATGCCAAAGGTGACCTGCCGGAATCGATTCGGATCGAATTGCAGCGCCGCCATGCGGACAGTACGAATGAAGAATGGGAAAATGTGCAGGGCACGGAAGTTGAACTGAAGAAGGACAACGACACTGGAACGTGGAAACACACGTTCACCGGCATGGATGCCTGTGACATCAGCGACAATAACAATACCTATTATGAGTACCGCGTGGTGGAATGGGATGCGGAAAAGGGCCAGTACACCGCCAGCGGCACGCTGAAACTGGGTGACTATAATTACCAAGTTACCAGCGAAAAGAAAACCATAACGGAAAATGTTGATTCGGTATCGCTTACCCTGACCAACAAGCAGGTGCCGCCGGTGTATGAGCTGGCTATCACCAAGCAGGGACTTGACGAGAACGGCAACAACCCCAAACTGCTGAACGACGTGGAGTTCAAGCTGGAAAAGCTGAGCGACAACGGCGTTGATGCGACGTTTAAGGCAGTGACCGAGACGACTGCGGGCGACGGCAACGACGCGGGCAAGTGCAGTTTTACAAAACTGTCTGAGGGCAGCTACCGTTTGACGGAGCTGAAAACCGTGGACGGCTACAACCTGCTGGCCGCACCGATCGAGTTTACCCTGCAAAACGGCGAATGCCTGATAAACGGCGAAAAACAAAACATTGTGGAAGGCGACGCCGCAAGCGGCTACACGGTGAGTTTGATCATCAACAACCGCAAGGGCTTTACGCTGCCGCACACCGGCGCGGACGCCCCCAGCCTGTGGCTGCTGATCGGCCTGCCGCTGCTGGTGGCCGGGCTGCTGGTGCTGGTATTCCGCTACAATCGGAAAGGGGGCAAGCGTTCCTGATATGGCCCCCGATTTCCCCGCTACGATAATCTTAAAAAGAAAGAGGTTATGACAGATGAAACTAAAACGTTTCCTTACCGGCGTCCTCAGCGCCGTAATGGCCCTCAGCGTCTGCGCCATCCCCGCCGCCGCGGATGGCGAAGGCGCTGGCACAACGCCGCCCAAGTACACCACAAGTACGATTAACAAGAGCAAAACGGGCTCTATCACAATTTATAAGCGCTCAATGACAGAGACCATCCCGACGGAACCTGCCGGAAAGGGTGAAACTGTTATTAACCCGAGTGGTGAGGCACTGGAAAATGTAGGCTTTACCATTTATAAGGTAATGGACGCTGGCGAACTCGTTAAGTATTATGACGGTATCACCACAGGGGATGCGGTTAAGTACCAGACTTACTTTAAAGCGAATACGACGGAGTTCACTGCCGAAAATTTAACAGATGAAGTGAAAGGCAAAGAAGTTAAAGAAACAAGTGAATCGTCCGGTGAAAAGAAGACGGACAAGGCCGGTAAAGTTGAATTTACCGGCTTGGAAGTTGGCTTGTATTTGGTGATTGAGACCACCCTGCCGCAGGCGGTCACACAGAAAGCAGAACCGTTCCTGGTTTCTATTCCCATGACTCGTATTGGTGCGGGCGAAGATGAAACGACAAACCCCAATAATGAGGTCTGGATGTATGATGTTACGGTCTACCCCAAGAACAGCATCGCACAGGGCAATGTGACTCTTGAGAAGAAGGGCGTTACTGGCTCTGATACTGCAAATGCAGTAAGTTTGGACGGCGTTAAATTTACGCTGTACAGAAAGAGCGATACGGATGGTACATATACCGCAGTTACTGACTGCACAGACAAAGTGACTGCGAACGGTCAAATTCAATTTTCCAATCTGCGCAAAGGCTCCTATTACATTATGGAGACTGGCTATGCAGATAATGCTGACGCAGGCTATATTCTGGACACCAAAGCAAAGTACGCATTCGCTATTGATAAAGACGGTAAAGTTGCTGCAAATACAGACTTGACCGGCAATGACGTGGTAAATGCGACGGAAGGCGTTTTTGCTATCAGTGCAGAGGATTCTAAACTGACTGTTTACAACTACAAGCCCGACGTGGAAAAGACTGTTACTAAGCGCGATGGGAGCAGTACAGTTACGAACACGGACGGCACGACCGTTGGCAACCACGAGGCTGACTACGGTGTTGGTGATAAAGTTACCTATACGCTGACCATTGATGTCCCTGCAAATATTGCTAAGCTGAGAACTTTTACCGTTACGGATACGACGGTGGCAGCACAGTTAGTGCATGATACTGGTAGGGTGACTGTATCTGCAAAGAACAAGGACAATACAGTTACAGACATTACAAGTGCCTATGGAACACCGGACATTAAAACTGAAGGTAAGAACTCTGTTCTGACGATTGCCTTTACGCCTGCAAACCTTGAAAGTGTTGCTGGCGGTCAGATTACCATTACCTATACTGCTACTGTACAGAAAGATGCTATTGTTGCTGGTAGCGGTAACGTGAACAGCGCAAAGTTGCAGTACTCCCGCACGACGGATACGACTAAAGCGGAAGAAGGCGAAAATGAGCCTTACGAAATCGAGGACCAGAGCGTTGTTTATACCTTCTCGACCAGCCTTCTGAAAAAAGGCGAAGGCGGTACTTACGACGGTACGGCCATGCCGGGCGTTACCTTTGCGCTGTATAAAAAAGTGGAAAATAATGAATGGAGCGACCAAGATAAAGTTACAATCGCAGGCAAGGAATACAATAAAAACACCGATGTGATTAGCAATGCAGTTGCACTTGGACTGACAGAAAATGAGGAAGAAACGTGGATTAAAATTCCCTATGCAGATAGAGCGGAAGATGGTTCTACGGATACTAACGGCAAACTGACCTACTCTGGCCTGCCGAAAGGTACTTACAGATTTGTTGAAACCAAGACGCTGGATGGTTACAACCTGCTGTCCGAGCCTGTTGATGCAAAGTTGAATCAGCAGTACTCCACTGTGTGGACTACGAGCACGACCTATGTAGGCGGAAAACTGGAAAAGAACAAGTACTCGAGTACAACCTATACTGGGGATGCGGCATCTACTACGGATAAACCCATTACCATCATCAACCGCAGCGGCTTCCAGCTGCCTGTCACCGGTGGTTTTGGCACACTCCTGTTCAGCGGTATCGGCGTGCTGCTGGTGCTGGCCGGTGTGGCGGTGCTGTTCAGCATGAAAAAGAAGAACGACCGCGCTTAAAACCGCATGATGCAAACACCAAAAGATAATTAGAAGGGTAAACCCATAGGGGAAGGGCCGGGATTGGCTCTTCCCCTATGGTGGTTATGGGGGTATAATATAAGGCAAAGGGGATATGGCGGGGAGAAATCCCTCCGGCCGCCGATGGCGGCCACCTCCCTTTGACAAGGGAGGCAGAATCCCTCCGGCCGCCGATGGCGGCCGCCGCTCCCCTTCTGGCGCTTCGCGCCACCTCCCCCGTCCCGGGGGAATCTGTCTTTGACAAGGGCGGCTTGCGGGCCGATGCAGGCATCGGCCCCTGCAAATTGCCACAGATATTTCCCCCGCTAACAGAAAGGCACACCTATGGATACCACAGGCAAATTAAAACTTGGATTTGCGGCGCTGATGATTCTGTCGGGCATCGGCGTGGCGATGTACCCGGTCGTCAGCAACGCGGTGGCACAGCGCCATGCGTCGGCGGTCATTGACAGCTACGACGATACCGTCCAATCCATGGATACAGAAAAGCTCGATGCTGCGAAAGAAGCGGCCCGCAGCTACAACGAACAGCTCAGCAATGCCGTGGGCCGCGACGCGGCGGGCGAAGCCGCCGACACCGGCACAAGCTATGTGGACCTGATGGATGTGGGCGAGAGCCTGGGTTACATAAAAATCCCCAAAATCGACGTCAATCTGCCGATTTATGAGGGCACCAGCGACGAGGTGCTGCTCAAGGGCGTCGGCCATCTGGAAGGGTCGAGCTATCCGCTTGGCGGCGACAGCACCCACAGCGTGCTGACAGGCCACCGCGGCCTGGCCGAGGCCGTCCTGTTTACCGATTTGGACAAAATGCAGGAGGGTGACAAATTTTACCTGCACGTCATGGACGAAGTCCTAGCCTACCAGGTCGACCAGGTCAAGGTCGTGGAGCCGGAACACACCGAGGATTTGGAAATCATCCCCGGCGGGGACTACTGCACCCTTGTCACCTGCACGCCCTATGCCATCAACACCCACCGTATGCTGGTGCGCGGCGTGCGCGTGCCCTACAACGGCGAGGACGAGGACGCCGACACCCCGCAGGCCGTGCAGTACCAGGCATTGAACACCGGCAACATCGTCAAGCGCGTGGTGGACGCCTGGCCGTGGATCAGCGTGACCGGCAGTATTATCATCGGCGGCGAGGCACTGCTGCTGCTTTTGCTGCTGCACCGCTGCAAAAAGCGCGAGGAGGAAGACTGATGAAACGCCTGCTGCTGCAAATTTTTGCGTGGCTTGCCATACTGGTGGGCGCGGGGCTGATGCTGCAGCCGACGGTCAGCCAATACCTGACCCGCCGCAAAAGCACCGCCGCCGTGGAAACCTTTGTGCAGTCTGCCGCCGAGTCCGCCGCCGTGGCCGCTGACGACACGGCTGCCGAAAACACGCGCCCCTACGCAGATTTATACGACGCACTGCAAGCCTACAACGCGGAAATCTACGCCGCGGGCCAAAGCGGGCTGAAGGACCCCTTTGCCTACGAGACGCCCGCCTTTGACCTGACGGCCTACGGCCTGCCCGATGATATGATCGCCGCGCTGTGGGTGCCGCGCCTGGATTTAGATTTGCCGGTGTATCTGGGGGCCAGCACCGAAAACATGGCCCGGGGCGGCGCACTGCTGGGGCAGACCTCGATGCCGCTGGGCGGCGCGAACACAAACACGGTCATTGCCGCCCACCGCGGCTACTACGGCGCGGAGATGCTGCGCAATGTGCAGCAGATACAGATCGGCGACAAAATCACCCTGACCACGCCGTGGGAGACCCTGACCTACCGCGTGTGTGAACTGAAAATTATACAGCCGGACGACATAAATGCGATACTGATACAGCCGGGACGGGATCTGTTGACCTTGACGACCTGCCACCCCTACACCCAGAACACCCAGCGCTACCTGGTCATTGCCGAGCGTGACCCCGACGCCGCCCCCGCTACCCATGAGGAAGATTTGGCCGAGTGCGCGGGCAGCTGGGACGCCGCGCCCCGCCAGGTGACGGTGGAAAGCCCCGACGGCACCGCCGCCGTGGAGGAGATCGCGCCCGAGAGCATCAGCCCGCTGCCGAACGAGGGCAGCGGCGAGGATGCGGGCGGGGCGTACTCCAACTGGATGATATGGCTGGAAAACAACGCCCTGTGGGCAGGAATTGTGCTGATTGCCGCCGTGGTGGGGTGCGGGCTGATCCTGCGCCGCCACAGAAAGGACTGACCGATGCAGACACGAGAAAAAGCGCTGGCCGTGACGGCCGAGGTGGGCAAGGCCGTACTGGGCAAGCCCGAAGCAATTTTGAAAATCATGATGGCAATGCTGGCCCGCGGCCATGTGCTGGTGGAGGATATCCCCGGCGTGGGCAAAACCACACTGGCCCAGGCGTTTGCCCGCGCTATGCAGCTGACCCAGAACCGCGTACAGTTCACACCGGACGTATTACCGTCTGATATTGTGGGGTTTTCGCTGTACCAAAAAGAGACCGGCAAGTTCGTTTACCACCCCGGCGCGGTGGCCTGCAACCTGTTTTTGGCCGATGAGATCAACCGTACCAGCGCCCGCACCCAATCCGCCCTGCTGGAAGTCATGGAGGAAGGTGCGGTGACGGTGGACGGCGTGACCCGCAAGCTGCCCCAGCCTTTCACCGTCATGGCGACGGAAAACCCGGTTGGCTCGATCGGTACGCAGATGCTGCCGGAGTCGCAGCTCGACCGTTTTATGGTCTGCGTGGTCATGGGCTACCCCGACCCCGAGGCCGAAATGGAGATTTTGACCCGTCAGCCGCGCCACGGTCTGCTGGACCGCGTGCAGCCGGTCATGGACCAGAACGACCTGCTGGCCATGCAGGCCGAGGTGGACAACATTTATATGAGTGATGAAATTTTGCGGTATATCGTAGAGCTTTCCCAGGCGACCCGCAAGGACGCACGGCTGGCGCTGGGGCTTAGCCCCCGTGCGTCGCTGGCCGTGGCCGGCATGGCGCGGGCCGCGGCGTACCTCTCGGGGCGGGAGTTTGTCGTGCCCCAGGATGTGACCGCGATTTTTGCCGACACCGCGCACCACCGCCTGAGCCTGACCGAGCAGGCCCGCACCGGCGGGGAGACGGTGGAAAACGTGATCGCCGACGTGCTGCATACTGTGCCGCGCCCCCGCCCGGAGAAACCGACCCATGGCAGGTAAGGTGGGCTGCGGCCTGCTGCTGGCCGTGCTGTTTTGCGCCGCCGCGGTCAGCCGTGCGCCGTTTGTGGTGTTCCTGCTGGCGCTGGCTGTGGTGTTCACCGCGTTTTTGTGGTGGGACGCCCGCACGCTGCGGCGGCAGGTGACGGCGGCCTTGCAGCTGCCCGCCAAACCGGTGCGCCCCGGCGAGGCATTTGCCGTGACCGTGCACCTGCAAAACGCCGGGCGGCGCACCGTGCCTGAACTGCGGGCCGTGCTGCGGGCCGAGGATGCCGAGAGCGGTACGGCCATCGAGCTGCCCTGTGCCGCCATGCTGGCCCCGGGCGGCCGCGCCGACCTGCGGGTGACGCTGCGGGCCGCCAAAAGAGGGCTGTGGCGGTTCAAGCTGCAAAGGCTGACGGTGCGGGACCACTTGGGCCTGTTTGCGGCGGACAGCCCGCCGGACGGCCAAACGTGGGAGCTGTGCGTGCTGCCGCCCGCCGAGGGAGAGGCCGACGGCGCGGGCAATACCCCGCAGAACCGCGCCGAGCAGGAGAGCCGCGCGGGACAGGACATTGCCGACGGCGTCTACGATCTGCGCCCCTACCGTGTGGGGGATCCCTTAAAACAAATCCACTGGAAATTGACGGCCAAGGTGGACGAGCTGACCGTGCGGGAGCCGCTGGGCACGACCTACCGTGCCGACCCGGCCGGCACGCTGCTGGCCGAGGATGGCGGCACCCCGCCGCCCGTGCTGCATTTTGGGCGGGCGGCTGTGACCCGGCTGCGCACCCTGACCCGCCGCAAGGCCGCCGACCCGGACACCGGGCTGGAATTTGTGGACCGCGTGCTGCTGCCCCAGCAGGGGGTGGCGGCACGGCCTGTTCTGCGTGGCTGCGTGGATTTCTCGATACTTTTGCTGCTGACGCTGGGGCTGCTGGCGGCGGTGAACAGCGCGTTTTCGCTGGCGCTGCCCGCCTGGATCTGGCCCGGCGCGGCGGCGCTGTGCGCCTTGTGGCTGGCGCTGTGCTATGCGCCGCTGCCTGCCGCTGCCAAGCGCGGGGCTGTGCTGGCGCTGGCCGTGGGGTATCTGGTGCTGCTGTTTTTGGTGCAGCGGGACTTCCTGCGCGGCATGGATGCCTTTGCCAACGCCGTGAAGCTATGCCTGAATACACGTTTCAACGCGGATTTTGCCGTGGGTGAGGCGGGTGCGTGCGGACTGTTTGTGCTGCTGGCGCTTGTGCCCATCACGGCGTTTTTTGCCGCTGTGACGGTCTGGCGCAGCGACGCGCTGCTTTTGGATTTGGTATTGCTGCCTGCCGTGGTGCTTGTGCTGCTGGCGGGCGCGGGCGGCGGAGCTGTGGGCTGGCTGCTGCTGCTCCTGGGCTGCGTCGGCGCGTGGGCGGCGGCGCGGTCGGTGCGGCGCAGGCGGCTGTGGGGCAAAAAAGATTCCACCGTTTACACTGCGAATGTGGAAAACTTCCTCACGACCCAGAAAACCACCGCCGCCGGGATGATGCTGGTCTGCGCGGTGTTGTTCCTGCCTGCGCTGGCACTGCGCCCGGTGCTGACCCTGCCTCTGGATGCTCTGCAGCCGGTGACGGAGCGCGCCCGGGCGGCGGCGCTGGGGGCGGCCATCGAGTGGCTGCCAAAAATCAGCGGCGGGGCGTTGAACTTTCACGTCAGCGCGGCGGCGGGCGGCGTCGAGGACGGCAGCCTGACCCAGAGCGACGGCCTGGCCCTGCAAGGGCTGGAGGATTTACTCGTTACGACCGACGAGAAGCCGACGGAGACGGTCTACCTGCGCGGGTTTATCGGCGCGGAATACGATGGGCATAGCTGGCAGCCTGCGGACGCCGAGCAGTTCGACAATGCCGCCGCCAGCTGGAAAACCGACGGTGACAGCCGTTTGGCAATCGCGAACCTGCCGTTTCTGCGGGCCGCTTACGATGGTGCCGCACCGCAGCAGATGACTGTGCAGCGGCTGCACGCCGGCGATACCTACACTTTTGCACCCTATAACGCCTATTTTAACGACTACTACCGCCTGGACGGCGACGGCGCGGCAGCAGGCCAGACCGCGCAGGACGACACGTTCTACTACTTCCCGCGCGGGGAGGCAAAAACGCTGCTGACCGCCCGTGCCGACGCGGATCCCAGTGTGCTGGACCGGCTGGAAAGCGCCTACGCGGCCTACGCCGAGAGCCGCTACCTGGCGACGCCCGACGGCGCAGACTACGGCAAACTGCAAGAATTTTGCGATGCAGCGGAAAAAGAACACAAACTGACCGGCGACGCCGACGCGATACGAACCTTTGTGCGCAGCTACCTGAACGAGCACTGCACCTACACCAGTGACCCGCCCCAGCCAGCCGATGGGGCCGACCCGGTGTTGTATTTTCTAAACGAGAGCCATGCGGGCAGCAGCACGCAGTTTGCGTCGGCGGCGGTGGTGCTCTGCCGGATGCTGGGCCTGCCCGCCCGCTATGTGGTGGGCTATGCCGCCCCCCAAAGCCTGTTTGCCGAGAGTGACGGCGGCTGGCAGGCCGTTTTGCAGGACGACAACGCCCACGCCTGGGCTGAGGTGTACCTTGCCGGGCAGGGCTGGACCCCGCTGGAAACGACCCCCGGCATGGTCAGCGAACTGACCGAGGACCAGCTGGCCGCTGATACGAACGCTGTGCCGACTGCCGATGATGCCGAGACCCCGCTGCCCGCCGCAACGCCCGCGCCGGAGGCGGACCCGACCGCCCCGCAGGCCCGAGCTTTTTGGTGGCTGCTGCCGCTGGCGGCGGTGCTGGCCGCGCTGGCCGTGTGGGGCATTGCCCGTGCACGGCGCACCCCGGCCGATACTGTGCGGGCGGAGTTCCGCGCGCTGTACAAAAAGATGTGCCGCTGCGGCCTGGGCGAAGGGGTATCCTCTGATCAGGAAGAGTTTAAACAATTTTTATGGGAACACACCAAAACGGCGGCCCCGCAGGATGTGGAAACGCTGCTGGCGCTTGTGCAGACGGCGCAGTTTGCGTCGGGGCCGGTCAGCGCGCAAACCGCGCAACAGGTACGCGGCTTGTGCCGCATACTGCGCAAAAATTTACACAGGTAATTGCCGGGAAATATGTGATATTCTCCAGGGGGGAGAAGTAACAAGAGCAAATAACGCCTTGACGCGGCGCTTCAAACCTATTATTATAGTAGTGAAATGCAATAGGGAGATGAAATCATGGCGCGATTGCCGAAAAATGACAAAGTTGTGGACATTGGAACGATCGCTGCGGCTTTGGGAGTGTCAAAAACAACGGTATCCCGGGCAATATCCGGCAATGGCCGTGTGGGCGCAGCAACCCGTCAGCGCGTACAGGACTACGTGAAGGAGCATAACTACACCCCCAGCGTGATGGCACGCGGGCTGGCGATGCGCTGCTCGTACAACATTTCGCTGGTGATCTCCAAGCAGTTCTCTGATTTTGAGATGCCGTTTTTACGCAAGACGATGCGTTCGGTCTATCAGGCGGCGGAGGATTGCGATTACGATGTGCTGCTGACCCTGGTAGGCGAGAACGAGACACGCCCGGTGGAGCGCCTTTTGGACAACCGCAAGATCGACGGCCTGATTCTGACCCGCACGCTGGAACGCGACCCGCTGATCCCGCTGCTGAAAAGCCGCAAGCTGCCCTTTGTAGCCATCGGCCGCCCCGAGGATCCGACCGTGATGTCGGTGGATCATGACCAGGTCGGCGGCTGCCGGGAGCTGACCAGCCTGCTGCTGATGAAGGGCATGAAGCGGATCGCCCTGCTGGGCGGCACGATGCTGTACACCGTCAATATGTCGCGCCTGGAAGGCTTCAAGCAGGCCTATGACATGATGGACCAGAAAATCGACGAGAGTCTGCTGTTTTTGGAGCTGGAAACCGACGACCTGCGGATGCAGGCCGTGAGCCAGGCGTTGGAGCGCAAGCCGGACTGTATCCTGTGCATGGACGACCGGCTGACCCTGCTGGCGATGAATATGCTCAAGCAGCAGGGTGTGCGGGTGCCGCAGGATATCCGCGTGGCGTCGCTGTATGACAGCAGCGCGCTGGCTGAGTCGTCGCCCGCCATCACGGCGGTGCAGTTTGACGCCTACGCCCTGGGCCGCAAAGCGACCCAGCAGCTTTTGCAGACGCTCAAAGGCCGTGAGGTGGAGACCCGCGTGGAGTTGGGCTACCAGGTCAGTATGCGGGAATCGACGAAAACCTGAGATAGGGTATATAATAAGTGTATTAGGCAGCACGCCGTGGAAACGGTGCGCTGCCTTTTTGTAGGGGCGGCATAGATGCCGCCCGCGGTTTCCCGGGGAATGGGCGGTAATGGGGAACGCGCGGGCCGCATAGATGCCGCCCCTACGACTCCACAAAAAAATGAATCGCGTAATGGCGGCAAACGCACCGGGAGGGATGAATCCCTCCCCCTACATGGGGATAGAGTCGAGAAAAATAGAGGCGGATGGTGGTGCGATTTGCCGTGAAAACTGCGCAACATATGGAAACGGTTGCGCAACAAAGGAACCGTTTCCGACAAAAAACGACCTGTTTTTTGAAATATTTCCACAAAAACAGGTATTCTAATTTGTGCAAGGTTCCAATCTTGGATAAAATCACCAAAAAACGATTGATTTTTCGCTATTTATGGTGTATTATAATATCAATCCGAAACGGAAACGTTTCCGAATAAGAAAACGCAATCACTACTGCAACTCTTGTTTTTCTTTAGAAGGAGGAAAAAACATGAAAGCGAAAAAGACTCTCTCCGTGACCCTGGCCGCCGCGATGGCAGCCGGTCTGCTGGTGGGCTGCGGCGGCAGCGCCTCCACGGCCACCTCTACCGCAGAGGCCGCTTCTACCGCGGACTCCGCCTCCACTGCTGCTTCTACCGAGGCTGAGGCCCCCGCAGCAGCCGGCAAGGTCTACTACCTGAACTTCAAGCCCGAGCAGGATGAAGCCTGGCAGGATCTGGCCAAGAAGTACACCGAGGAGACCGGTGTTCCCGTCACCGTCGTGACCGC
>OIWQ01001900.1_pt1 | contig 23427 bp, 16 predicted proteins | sample 1587571 | NCBI WGS metagenome assembly OIWQ01 (sample SAMEA3888910, study PRJEB22519) | human gut metagenome | biome: human gut; feature: human-associated habitat; material: faeces | place: Denmark | collected 2010 | reverse complement strand
TAGCGCGCCTGGTTTGGGACCAGGTGGTCGCAGGTTCGAATCCTGTCGCCCCGACAAACAAAAAAGGCTCTTCTTTTAGAAGAGCCTTTTTTGCGTTTTGTAGGTTGCTGTTCTTATTTCATTATCTTTACAGTCTTGCTGCCCTGCTTCATGATATAGAGACCCTTGGCATTGCCATTAACCTTCATACCCTGGAGGTTGTAGAATGTTGCAGGTTCGTAGGCATTGTTCTTGACACCCTTGATGGCTGTTGTAGCAGCAGCGTCAACGAATGAGTCGTAGTTTACCTTCATATTTGGCAGGTATGCGCTTTCGTCTGTGTCATAGTCCGACTCAATGTCTTCTGTCATCTCTCCGTGAGGACCTTCGTACTTGTAATCGTGCTTAACACCATCTTCAAGTACATAACCCTCATTAGTATTGGCGTCTGCCGCAAGGTCCTCTTCGGGTGTTGCCCAATTTTCATGAAGGGTGCTATTGCCATGGTCGTCAAACTTTTCTTCCTCGTAGTAGCCAAGAACTAATTGACCCATTTGGTGCATATAGCCACCATAGCGATAGCTGCCATTGTCGTCGGTGATTTCGTTTTTAAATTCGATTAATGCTTCATTGGCTGTGTATCCCTCCATTGTTACGTTTATCGTGAACGAGCCATTATCTTTTACATCCACTACATTGTAGTTCATGGTTCCATCTTCTTCTGACGTGAGTGTGCACGACTTTAGCTGATTGGTCTTGCTTACTAAGTCAAGTGGGTCTACACCGGTGAGTTGTCCGTCCGACTTGGTCCAAACCATATTGGTATATTGTTGGGTAGGGACGAATGTCGGATTGTTGCTGTCGTCGACGTCCAACTCGTAGCAAGTAACGGATGTAGGAGCATTGCCGCCATTGGCGTAAGCTATAACCATACGCTGGCTTTCGGTATATTCGTCGCCGTCAAAAGCGAAGCTGCTGAGCTTGGTGATATTGCCATCCTTGTTGCGGTCGATAACAATGTAGTAAGAGCCTCGTCCTGTTACAGTTCCGCCTTCGCCATCAGAAATCTTCGATTCGTACTTGGTGGTGTAGCCGGTTGCATCATCGTACTCCTGTACACGCTCAGATGCTTTCTCGTATGTTTCGCCATCTTCAGAGAGCCATATCACCTGGTTGGTTATCTGACCCTTCGCATTGTATGTGTTCTCTACTTTTGCATAATCACCGGCATTCTGCAACTGTGTCAGCACAAGACCCTGTGCGTTGTAGGTATAGTTGTTTTCAGCTTCTTTGCTCCATCCGCCCTCATCGTACGAGTACTGAATGTCGTGCTGTGGCTTCCAAATGGCTTTTTCGTTGGCACGTTTGGCGCGCAAGGTTTTAACTGTTGCCGATGTCGACTTAACGGCATGCATATTCGTTTTTGATACCATCCGCAATCGTTGCGTTGTCAATTCCTGCAGACGTAATGTTGCGGTTCTCGTATAACACGATGTTGTTGTGGTCGTCGTATCTTGTCTCACTAATTGCTCCCTGGTAGAGGTCGTCATCGGTTGCGGCATTGCCCTCGGTGTTGAAGTAGAAGAGGTCGCTGTACTTGAAGCTGCCATTATTGTCTAATATCTCGTACTTCTGTATCTCCTTCTGCGACTTTAACTTTTTGTGCGTCTATTAGCTTGTTTTGAGTTAAGCAGGGTGTTTGTGCAAATGTGCTAAACGTGCAACTCAGCGCAAAGGCTATGGTACAGGTATATTTTCTCATAATCATAACAATTTATTACGTGTTTTTACTTGTTGTTAATGCAAAAGAAATAAAAATTTGATTAATTGCAACAAAAAGCAAGAGAAAATGTAACAATTATTTAAATATGATAATTTTATATGTGGCTATAACGAAAAAGCGGAGGCTTTAGACCTCCGCTACATTATTATATATAGTATTACGATACTATACGTTCTTCAAGATGTCGAGCAAATGATCCCATACCATCTGTACGGTTGGAATGTACAGGCGCTCGTCTGGTGTATGAACGTCGCGCAGTGTTGGACCGAACGACACCATATCGAGGTTAGGATAGCGCTCTGAGAACAATCCGCACTCAAGACCGGCATGGATGCCCTTAACGATAGGCTCCTTGCCAAAGAGCTTCTTGTACGACTCAACGGCAACCTTTGTGAGCTTGCTGTCAGGGTTCATCTTCCAAGCAGGATAGCCGTCGCTCATCTTAACCTCGGCACCGGCGAGTTCGAAGGCAGCCTTAACGGTGTTGGTTTCGTTCTCGAGGTTGCTCATAACGTTAGAGCGCTGCGAAGTAACGATGTTGATCTCGTTCTCTGATGTGGCTACGCTTGCAACGTTGTTGGATGTCTCCACCATATAGGCAAGAGCCTCGTCCTGGCACATTGCGAACACGCCATTGTCTACAGCCTGCATGGCAAGGATGAAACGGCGGCTTGCGCCCTTCTCTATAACGGCTGCTGCTTCGGCGCTTTCGAGGTTAAACTCCATGGCAGTGTCTGTAACGTGATACTCCTCCTCAACGTTGGCAGTAAATACGTTCCAGTCTACACGTACTGTCTCCTTCTCGCTTGCAGGAACGGCAAATACGATGACACCATCACGAGGAATGGCGTTGTGAAGCTTACCCGAGTTGAATGATGCAAGACGGAGGTCCATCTTCTCCTGCTCCTTGTAGAGGAAACGTGCGAGAATCTTGATGGCGTTGGCGCGTTTCTTGTTGATGTCGTCGCCAGAGTGGCCACCCTTCAAGCCCTTGATAGAAGCCTGGAGGAAGAAGTAGCCCTCAGGAGCCTGCTCGCGTGCGAATGTGAACTTGGCAGATGTGGTCTTGCCACCAGCGCATGAGATGAATATCTGACCCTCGTCCTCAGAGTCGAGGTTGATAAGCATATCGCCCTTCATGAAACCAGCCTTCATGCCCATGGCACCAGTGAGGCTTGTCTCCTCGTCGCGTGTGAAGACACACTCAAGTGGGCCGTGCTCGATGTCGTCGCTGTCGAGGATGGCCAACTCGATGGCGCACCCAATACCGTCGTCTGCACCGAGAGTAGTGCCCTTGGCTGTAAGCCACTCGCCGTCAACGTAGGTCTGGATAGCATCTGTTTGGAAGTTGATGTCAACGTCTACAAGCTTGTCGCATACCATGTCCATGTGGCTCTGCAGACTTACCATAGGAGCGTTCTCGTGGCCCTTTGTGGCAGGCTTGCGGATGATGACGTTGCCAGTCTCGTCTACCTCGTGCTCAAGGTTGCGTTTCTCGGCAAACTCCTTAAGATACTCAATCATCTTCTCCTCGTGCTTAGAAGGACGAGGAATCTTGTTGATTTCAGCAAACTGCTCGAACACGCGAGCAGGTTTCAATTCGCAATTACTCATTTTTTCTTAATTTCTTTATGTTGAAACAATATTAATCTGAATTTTCAATAATTTATTTTGATATGCGGCGGATTTACTATACCTTTGCACCAAGTAATATGTTTCGCTGCGCTTTGCCCGCAGGGGCTGGGTAGTATCGAAACCAGATGTAATATATAAGGTATAACAAATATATCGGACGTGGTTCGCTACATTCCGATACAAAGTTAATAAAAATGATTAAACTTCTGCTTTTAAGCCTGTTAATTATTGCTATAGCATTTGCATTGCTTTCAATAAAGCTGCTGCTCAAGCGCAATGGCAAGTTCTCTTCACAGCACGTGCACGACAATCCGGGGCTACGCAAGCTCGGTATACATTGTGTTATGGACCAAGACCGCGAGGCGCGAGACAAGAACGGTGCTTATTAAGATAATAATAAATAATAGATATGAACAAGAAAAACATTTTCGGTACACTCGCCGTTGCTGCTATGGCTGCAATGACAATTACTTCTTGCGACAAGTCGAAGTCGCAGGCTGATGACAAACCAGTTGCTTCACAGACAGCTCCTACAGACACAAAGGTTGCCTTTGTTGAGGTAGACAGCATTATGTCGCAGTACAAGTTCTGCAAGGACTATTCGCTCATCCTTCAGAAGAAGGGCCAGAACATCCAGAACACTCTCGCCCAGAAGCAGCAGGCTCTTGAGGCTGCCGCTGCCAACTTCCAGCAGAAGGTACAGCAGAATGCCTACACACGCGAGCAGGCACAGCAGATACAGATGTCGCTTCAGAAGCAGAACAACGACCTTCAGGCTCTCAACCAGCGTCTAAGCTCTGAGTTCCAGGCAGAGACAGAGAAGTACAACAACGCTTTGCGCGACTCTATCAAGCACTTCCTCGCTATTTACAACAAGGACAAGAAGTACGGCCTTATCCTTTCGAAGGCTGGCGACAATATCCTTTATGCCGACAAGACACACGATATCACCAACGAGGTTATCGCTGGTCTTAACAAGGCTTACAAGCAGGCTCCTAAGGAGGCAAAGGCTGCCGATACAAAGAAGAAGTAATAAATATATTAGATAATAAGTAGCGCCGCCGAAGATGTCATAGTCTTCGGCGGCACTGTCTTTATAAGCTATAAGGATAAGTGGGGTGTTGTTTCTGCTGTATGTTATTTGCTGAATGTCAGTCCCTCCACATGGTCGTTGACATAGATGTTCGCCATGTCGGCTGTCTTGTACCAACGTGGTTTGCCAGGCATATCGTCGGATATCAGTTTGCCGTTGATGGTAAGGTTCTCAAAGCGGATGTTCCTTACCATACGGCTCTGGTCGTAACCTGCAATGATGCCCATATTGGGTGCTGAGCCACGATAGGCAATGTTGCGGAGCGTTATGTCCTGTATGCCTCGTCCGGGGGCTGAGCAATACTTCTTGTTGTAGCACACGCGGATGTTGAAGAGCATACCACGGCGGATGTTGTCGATGTTGAAGTTTTGGAATGTGATGTTCTTTACCGTGATATTGTCGCCGTTGTTTATACCTATGCAACCCTGATAGTCAATCTGATTCTCGCAATGCTCAAGTATTTCGATGCCGTCGTACTGCACATTGTCAATCACCTCGTCTTCGGGAGTCTCGCTGTGCAGACCTATCATGATAGGATGTGCAACATCAGCCCACATTACGAAGTCTTTAATGGTGATATTGCGGCATCCGCCATGATATCTTTTGCGTGTGCAGTAGATGGTAGAACAGTCGTCGCTGGTGCGTGCAAAGAGATGCTCTTGGTGGATGTTGTTGCTTGCGAAGATGTTAAAACCGTCGCCCCAACCATACCAACTCATCACCTTGGTATTCTTCACCGTTACAGAGTCGCTGCCCCCAATAGGCAGTTGAGTGGTAAGCGGACCGTCGATAAGAACATTCTTCGAGTATCTCACCATTATGCCCTCGTGGTGTCCAGGCATCACAATGCCATGTCCAAGAATCTTGACATCACGTGAACCGTAGGTAGAAAGCCAACCTTTTATTACGGCTCCATTGTCAATGAAGACAGTCTTGCCTGATGGAATGTGGATAGAGTCGCCCTTGAAGTCGTGCACTCCCGGACCGAAGTACATCAAGTTCTTCTTCTTAATCTTCGGCTTTTCGAGGATGTTGTCGGCAAAGAGTTGCAGGTTCTGATATATGTTGCCATTGATTTCAACAGAGATATAACGAGGACGGTCGAGCGAGAACGTCAGTGTGTTGCCGTCCTGCTTTGCCTCTATCCCATAGGAGTAGGGTCGTATTTTGAAGCTCTTGATGTCCTGGGCAAGGCTCTTAACCTGCACTACAACCTTCCCTTCAAATTCAAACTTGGCAACCGATGTCACCTCCACGTTATGCTTGGCATCAGCCACACGGTCTACCTTAAAGGCATAAGTGTCAATGCTTTGCCATTCGCCGCTTGCGGTTCGGGCTTTTACCTCAAAGTCGTGCTTAAGCTCAATGCCCGTTGGCGCCTTGGAGGCAATAATGCGATTGGCTGCCGACACGGATAGAGTGGCAAGGCAGAGAGCCATTGTTGTAAATAGTCTGTTCATATATATACTTTCGTTTATTGAAATGTATAATGTTAATGCTTTTTGGTTTATGTTCATATATAATACGTATGAGTGGCATATTTTCTTATTCAATACACAAGAAATCTTTTAAGTATTTGTGTTATGTCAGTCGTATTATAATCAAAACAGATAACAGAAAACCTATAATCATGAAACAAAGAATAATATATGTAGCGGTGTTATTGCTGGCTATATGCTCAAGTTCACCGGCTAAGAAGAAGGCCGAAGCCCCGGAGATAGTCAAGCTCAAGGGCAAGATAGAAAACGTAATGGCTAAGGTGGATGCGCAGCCCGACTGGCTCTACTCGCGCCTGCAGATGTATTGGAACACGCATGCCACAGATGTCTTCGTCAATGGCGAGGCTTTTGCCAAGCCGGGTGGCGAGCGTGCCAAGGAGCCAACGGTTAAATATAATGGTTTGCGTGGTATGGAGTCGCAGTACAACCGTCCAAACCTCGAAAACATTATGCCGTATGACGACGACGAGCAAGGCAACGTTACGTACATAAACAAGGCTACGGGAGCCATGGAGAAGGCTCATCCCTCAAAGACTGGTTGCAACATAGCCAGTGTCAACCGTCAGATTGTAGGTATAGCACGCGATGCCGCCCGCGTCTATGCAGCAACAGGAGATATTAGATATGGACGTATGGCTGCCAAGGTGCTGGATGTCTATATGAAGGGCATTGCCTACCGCAACGTGCCTACCGACCTCAACCATGGACATCAGCAAACGCTTGTGGGCATGACAACATTCGAGGTGATACACGAGGATGTCATCAATGAGTTGACCCAGATGTATCCTCTCGTAAAGGATCTCCTTAAGGACGATCAGCCCGTTATTGAGGCGGGCTTTAAGAAGTGGGCTGAGAACATCATTGCCAACGGTGTGCCTCACAACAACTGGAACCTCTTTCAAGCCGACTTCATCGTAAAGATTGCTCTCGTCTTGCAGGACAACAATGCCTACGCCGACGGAAAGGGCAAGCAATACTATCTCGATTATGTTGTCAATAAGAACAGCATACGCCAGTGGAGCATGAACAAGCTTATTGACTTCGGCTTCGATGCCAATGCCAAGACATGGTACGAGTCGCCTGGTTACAGCACCACCGTGCTTGGGTCCATCTGCGACTTTGCCAATATGCTTGACGAGAAGGCAGGCATAGACCTCTTTAAGATGCGCCCAATATTGATTGATGGAGTTAAGACTTCAGCCGAATATCTCTTCCCTAACCGTATGATTGCAGGCTTTGGCGATACCCATCCGGGTTATCTCAACCAGGGCGGTATCAACAACATCCTTAAGTATGCCACACGCCATAAGGACAAGTCGCTCGTCTCGGACATGAGTCTCTTTAAGAGTGCGGTAGAAGCCAACGCTCCTCAGTCGGCTATAGAGCGTTATACAAGCTCGATGTTCTATGCCCCCAATGTGTCGTGGATAGCCATGCGCACGGGTATGGACAAGCAACACGACCTCATGGCATCCCTCAATGGCAGCCTTGGCAACCATGCTCATGCCAACGGCATCTCCCTCGAACTCTACGGCAAGGGCTATGTTCTCGGACCTGATGCCGGTATAGGCAAGTACCTATATAGCGGATTGGATTATATTGAATACTATTCGCAGATGCCTGCCCACAACACCGTAGTGGTAGACGGCGTGTCGAGCTATCCAGTTATGATGTCGCAGCATGCCTTTAAGCTTATTGCCTCATATCCGGAGGTGTCTAAAGAGCAACCCGCAAGCAAGAAGCTGTCCGAGCAGAAGGAACGTATGACATACGCAACCGTAAGTTTCATCGAGCCTGAGACCCAAGCCTTGCAGCAGCGCACCACAGCCATTGTCAAGACATCCGATAAGGGTGGCTACTACGTCGACGTGTTCCGCAGCAAGAAGCAGGAAGGTGGCGACAAGACCCACGACTACTTCTACCACAACCTTGGTCAGCAGATGCAGGTAGTAGATGCCGCCACCGGCAAGCCTCTCGATATGAAGCCTACCGAAGAGCTTGCTTTCGCAGGTGGACACCTATATGCCTACTCTTATATATATAATAAGGAGAGCACTGAGATGCAGGGCAGCATCAAGACCCAGTTTGTTACACGTATTGAGGACGACAAGGTTGTTGAGGCTATGGACGGACAGCGCGAGATAACCATGACAATGTGGATGAAGGCCTACACCGACCGCACCATATTCAAGGCTCTATCGCCAGTCAACCTCGAATACGAGCGTATGCCCAACCAGCCATACAATATAGAGAAGCAACCCGTCCTTACTTTTGTGGCTCGTCAGAAAGGCGAGGCATGGAATCGTCCTTTCGTATGTGTGTACGAACCAAGCTCGGATACCGAGTCGGGCGACATAGCATCTGTCGACTACTTCGATCCGAGCCAGAAGGGGGCAGTTGGCATCATCGTCAAACTTAAGGATGGAACCGAGCAGCGTATCGTATGCTTGGAGAATGGAATGGTGGAAACCAAATAAAAGAAACACTTATGAACAATATACAGAGCTTTATCCGCCGCTGCTCGCTTGTGTGCTCATTGCTTATGGCAGCGTTGTCGGGCAGTGCACAAGAGTCGCTGCAGTCGCCCGATGGCAAGTACACCTTTGTCTTTGCCAAGAAGAAAGGTCAGCTCACCTACACCCTCTCTTATAGCGACAAGACTGTTGTAGAGGAGGGCGAACTTGGCGTCAACATCGACAACCACCTTGTCGAGTCGGCCATGGGCATACCTGTCGATACCAATCGTGTATGGACTAAGGGAATGGAAGTGGTAAATGTGTCTCGCCGAACCGAAGACAACACATGGAAGCCTATATATGGAGAATACGCCCAGATACGCGACCACTATAATGAGATGACTATCCACCTTATGAAGGGTGGCAGCCACGACAACAGCGGCAATGGCTACGACAAGCGCCAGCAGTATCTCTTCGACATCATCGTACGTGCCTATGATGAGGGTGTTGCCGTGCGCTACCACTTTCCCGAGGCCACAAACGGGTTGTTTATGCACATTACCGACGATCTCACATCCTTCACGTTCGCTCCCGGAGCAGAGGCTTGGCACTTTGCCTGGGCACAGTCGCATGCCGAACGTGTGCCCCTGCTAAAGAGCGAGCCTTCATGGCGCGAAAAGGCAGAGCGTCCCTTGACGCTTCGTCTTGCCAACGGTATGTATGCCGCAATAGGCGAGGCTGCCCTCAGCAACTTTGTTCGTGGCAAGCTTAAGCTTGTCGACGACAACAAGCTACAGATGTCAATGTACGATTCTGCCGACATCATCACAGCCTACGACATGCCGTGGCGATATATCATGGTGGGCGATAAGGCGGTCGACCTTATCAACAACAAGCAGATGGTGCTCAACCTCAATGCCCCGTGTCAGATAACGGACACCGACTGGATTCGTCCCGGCAAGGCTTTCCGTGTATGTCGTCTGGATATGAAGACGGCAATGGAGGCAGTCGACTTCTGTGTCGACCGTGGCTTGCAGTACATCGAGCTTGATGCCGGATGGTATGGTCCCGAGATGAAGATGAGTTCGTCGGCACTTAAAGTTGCAGACAACCGCGACTTCGATATGCCAAAGCTCTGCCAGTATGCCAAGAGCAAGGGCATCGGCGTATGGGTGTATGTCAATCAGCGTGCTCTGTATCAAGATCTCGACCGTATACTTCCGCTATATAACAAGTGGGGCATCAGCGGCATCAAGTTTGGCTTTGTTCAGATAGGTTCGCAGGAGTGGACCACATGGTTGCACAATGCCGTTCGCAAGTGTGCCGACCATCATATAATGGTAGACATCCACGACGAGTATCGTCCTACTGGTTGGAGCCGCACCTATCCCAACCTTATGACACAGGAGGGCATAGGCGGCAACGAGGAGATGCCTGATGCAGAGCACAACACCGTGCTTCCTTTCACCCGTTTCCTCTGCGGACCAGCCGACTACACCCCATGCTACTTCAATGGCAGGGTTAAGAACACCAAGGCACACCAGTTGGCTATGCCCGTTGTCTATTACAGTCCGATAACCTTCCTCTATTGGTACGACCTGCCCAATGTCTACAAGGGCGAGGCAGAGCTCGACTTCTGGAAGCATTGTCCTACTGTATGGGATGATAGCAAGGCTCTTGATGGCGAGATAGGCAAGTATATAGTTCAGGCTCGCCGTTCTGGCAACAACTGGTTTGTTGGCGCAATGAACGGCTTGCAGCCGCGCGACATAACCGTCAACACCGCCAGCTTCCTTCAGAAGGGCAAGCGCTATCGTATGGAGATATACACCGACGAGCCTTCGCTTAATACCCGCACCAAGGTAGCGTCTACCGTTATGAACATCAAGTCTGGCAAGACCCTCCGTCTGCATCTACAGCCATCGGGCGGCGCGGCTTTGCGCTTCGTTTTAGTGGATAAATAACCCATTAAATGCCCCTTTGAAACCATAGGGAATATAGCGGTTAAATAACGCAAAATATGCTTGAAGTGGGGCGGTAACTATGTTTTTTTTGTAGTTACCGCCCCACTTCATGCATATTTTTCTTGTTTATGATAAATTAAAACAGTATCTTTGCATCTAACTATCAGATAGTTACGGCAATTTAACTAATTATATGGCTATGATTCAAAAGATAATAGGACGCAAGGCAGAACAGGAATTGTTGCTTGAATGTTACGAATCAAACAAACCTGAGTTTGTTGCGGTATATGGCAGACGCCGTATCGGCAAAACCTTTCTTGTAAAGCAGTTCTTTAAAGAAAGGTTTGATTTTTATTTTACAGGTGCTTATCAAGCCACGAAGAAAGACCAACTTTTCAATTTTAAGATGACATTGGAGTCTTATTCAGGCAAGAAGCAGAAGACCCCAAGCACATGGTTGGAAGCGTTCTTTCAACTTAAGGACTATTTGTCTTTGCTTGGAGAGCGCAGAAAAGTAGTGTTTATTGATGAGTTGCCATGGTTTGATACTCCACGTTCCAATTTCATAAGCGCTATAGAATTGTTTTGGAATCAGTGGGCTTCCGACCAGAATCTTATGTTGGTAGTATGTGGCTCGGCTACATCCTGGATGGTCAATAAGTTGTTGGGTGACAAGGGAGGATTGCACAACCGTGTGACACACAGTATTTATCTTGCTCCTTTTTCTTTAGGAGAGACTGAGGCTTTCTTGCAAGAAAACCGTATTGTGTTCAATCGTCATCAGATAGTAGAATGTTATATGATGTTGGGTGGAACACCATATTATTTGAATATGTTGCAACCCAAGCTGAGTTTGGCCCAAAACATCAACAATTTGTTTTTTGTTGAGAATGGTGAGTTGCGTAGAGAGTTTGATTTCCTGTTCAGATCATTGTTTAGGGATAGCAAGGTATATCGCAAGATAGTGGAGCAACTCTCAAAGAAGACAAAGGGAATGAGTCGGCAAGAGATTATACAAGAATGTGGTATTACAGACAACGGAAAGCTATCTGAAATATTAGAGAATCTGTGTAATTGTGATTTCATACGTCGCTACTCCTCGTTTAACAAAAGACAACGGGAAGCCATTTATCAACTTACCGATCTATTTTCATTGTTCCACCTTCGTTATATTAAGGACGCTAATGGTATGGACGATAGATTTTGGACTGATGCTATCGATTCCCCAAGTCATCGTGCTTGGTGTGGCTATGCTTTTGAGCAGGTGTGTCTTCATCATATTAAGCAAATCAAATGGGCTTTAGGTATAGATGGAGTACAGACATCAGTTTGCTCATGGGCTACACTTCCTTCCATAGATGCTGATGGCAAAAGACGTGAAGGCGCTCAAATAGATTTGGTTATAGACAGACGCGACCAAACGATAAACCTCTGCGAGATGAAGTTCTCTATGAAGCCTTTTGAGATTACTCCATCTTATCTTGAGCATATAGTTAGTAGGAGAGAGTTGTTTCGTGAAGTAACAGGAACGAACAAGGCTCTTCATCTTACATTCGTTACAACTTATGGATTGGTTAAGAATGCTCAATACGGAATGATACAAAGCGAGGTAACAATGGATGATTTGTTTAAATACTAAAGTGTATATCACAAATTCAATAGAATAAGCCGAAGGAGGATGTGTCAAAAGCCGCAAAAGGCACACCCTCCTTTTTACGTATTTCTTGGTTCCCGTTCGAATTATAATAAATACGATATTATAGATATGAAACATTCGCCTTATATGTTTATGCGTTCCTTTGTGCTTGCGGCAGTCCTTGTGCTGCAAGGCGTCTTGGCATCTGTCGCCTATGCCGTTGGCGTGGGTGGGGCAGGTATGTATCAGTGGTCGGTTGAGCTGCGTGGCTACATCTCCAACGAGACGGGCAAGGCCCCGGTGGCTTATCTCTGGGTGCCAGAGGGCTGCAAGAAGGTTAATGCCGTCATTCTGTCGCAGCAGAACATGACGGAGGAGGCTATCTACAAGAACGCTCGCTTTCAAGCCAAGATGAAGAAGCTTGGTGTGGCTATGGTATGGGTGGCGCCTGCATTTAACAACAACTGGGACCCTACATCGGGTGCGCAGCAGATATTCGAGGCGTTGATGCTGTGTCTTGCCGACCAAAGCGGACATGCCGAGATTGCCAAAGCCCCAATCATCCCTTTGGGACACTCGGCACAGGCAACTTTTCCATGGAACTTTGCCGCATGGAACGCCAACCGCACACTCTGCATCATATCCTTTCATGGCGACGCTCCACGCACCAACCTCTGTGGCTATGGCGCTGCCAATGTGGAGTGGGGACGCAACCGCAACATCGACGGCATACCAGGACTTATGGTTGAGGGCGAGTATGAGTGGTGGGAGGCTCGTGTGCGCCCAGCCCTCGCCTTCCGTATGATGTACCCCGAGAGTTGCATCTCTTTCCTTTGCGATACGGGCAGAGGCCACTTCGACTGTGGCGACCGTACAGCCGACTATATAGCCAAGTTCATCGAGAAGTCGTTGCAACAGCGACTTAACGAGGATGGCACATTGCGCAAGCTCAACCCTAAGGACGGCTATCTTGCCGAGCGGTTCCACTCGGACATGATTGGTACCGACGGCGCCGACAAGGGCAAGGCTCCCGAGGCGGCATCCACCTCTCGTCACGCTCCTGCTCCTTATGCCCTGTATAAGGGCGACAAGCACGATGCCTTCTGGTATTTCGACAAGGAGATGGCGCAGCTCACCGAGGCACGCTACAAGGAGACGGCAGGCAAGCGGGTGCAGTGTGTTGGCTTCGAGTATCAAGGCAAGTTGATTCCTTTCAACGAGAAGGCGCAGGGCGGTATGCAGATAAGGATAGCCGAGGCTAACGCCAACGGCTCTACCGATAATCCTACGCTTAAGCTGCCTATCCGCATCCAGCTAAAGGCTGTCTATACAGATGCTTCGCACAACAACGTAGCCACAGCCCACGGCACCAAGAAGCCTTACATCGAGGTGGTAAGCGGACCGCTTAAGAAGATAGACGACACCACCTTTGAGGTTTATCCCTACGAGGCAGGTTGGGACAATCCACGCCGTAGCTTCACCGCTTGGGTCGTTGCCGTGGCTGATGCCGACGGCACGTACAAGGGAGCTGTGCAGCCGTTAAGAATCGACTTGCGGTAGAGTTTGGTCGTGTAATATGACGTTAATTATTAAATCGTTTAATTGACGTTAATGTTGTGCTGTCTAATAAAATATTTGTTTCAATGAAAAATAAATTTATTCTTCCTTTCCTGGCATTGCTTGCATTGCCAGTTCAAGCCAAGAACGTATGCAGTTCGTTCCCGATGAACAAGGTGCATCTCCTTCCGTCGCGCTTTCAAGATAATATGAAGCGCGATTCGGCTTGGATGATGTATATTCCTGTAAACTCTCTCTTGCAGAGTTTCCGCAACACCAGCGGAGCCTTCTCCAGTCGTGAGGGCGGCTATATGACGGTTAAGAAGTTTGGTGGTTGGGAATCGCTCGACTGCGACTTGCGCGGTCATACCACCGGTCATCTCCTTTCTGCCTACGCCACGCTGTATGCGCAGACAGGTTCTGCCGCTGTCAAGGCAAAGGCCGACAGCATAGTTGGTGGTCTTGCCGAGGTGCAGCAAGCATACGGCAAGAGCGGCTACCTCAGTGCGTTTGCCGAAGGTCTTATCGACCGCAACATTCAGGGCAAGAGCGTGTGGGCACCATTCTATACTCTGCATAAGATAGTTCAGGGCTTGATAGACCAGTATCAGCTTTGTGGCAACCAGCAGGCTTTGGATATAGCAAAGGGCATGGGCATATGGGCTTACAACAAGTTGAAGCCTCTTTCGGAAGAAACTCGCAAGAAGATGATACGCAACGAGTTTGGAGGCTTCAACGAGTCGATGTACCAGCTCTACTCTTTGACCAAGGACGAGCGGTATCTTTGGGTGGCCCGCTTTTTCTATCACAACGAGAAGATAGACCCGTTGAAGAATGGCGACACCGACCTTGGCACCAACCACGCCAACACCTTCATCCCCAAACTTCTTGGCGAGGCTCGCAATTATGAGATGTTTGGCAATGAGGATAGCCGCAAGGCAGCCGAGCTTCTTTTCTGGACATTGGTTGACGACCATGCCTTTGTGACGGGCGAGCTTTCGGACAAGGAGCATCTCTTCAAGCCATCCGAGCAGAGCAAGCACATTACGGGTTATGATGGCGAGAACTGTTGCACCTTCAATCTTCTTAAACTTGCCGATCATCTCTTTGCATGGAATCCTAATAGCCGTATAGCCGACTACTACGAGCGTGCGCTCTACAACCACATTCTTGGTCAGCAAGACCCGGCAACAGGCATGGTTTGCTATTTCACACCGTTGCAGACAGGAACCTATCGGCTTTACTCTACAAAGGAGAATAGTTTTTGGTGTTGTGTGGGCAGTGGCTTCGAGAGTCATGTAAAGTATGCGTCGAGTATATATTTCCATTCTACCAATGACCTTTATGTCAATCTCTTCATTCCGTCAGAGGTAGATTGGGACGGCACTAAAGTTGTTCAGCATACAGCTTTCCCGCAGTCGTCGTCCACAGTCTTAACCATTGAGGGCAAACAAAAGAATTTTGCCCTTCGTCTTCGCTATCCCTCGTGGGCAACCAAGATGAAGGTAAAGGTCAACGGCAAGAATATTAAAGCCACAAAGGGCAAGGATGGATATGTGGCCATATCGCGTCTTTGGAATGAGGGCGATAGGGTAGAGGTTAGTTTTGGTATGGAGCTTCTCGAGGTGCCTACCAAGGACGATGCCTCAAAAGTGGCGCTCGTCTATGGTCCTGTTGTTATGGCAGGCAGATTGGCTGATGTGCCAAATCCCTTCAGCGACCCGACAAAGTATAACGACTATTACACCTTCAACTTCAACATACCGGCATCCATCGCAGATAAGGCTAAGTATCCAGGTCTGAAGCACATCAATATGCAGGACCTCATACCGTTCTACGATGCACACCATTGCAGGTATGTGGTGTATTGGCAAAAGTAGCTCTGCAATTATCGCTGTAAAATGTTAAGTTTATAGAAATAAGTGTCGAAAAGTGTGGTATAACTCTTTATTTATCTGCGGAAAAATGTATCTTTGCATGCAAAATATGTGCAGAAAAATGTGTGTAGCAACCATTTTTATGTGCGGAAAAATGTAAGGTGTATTATGGAACGACTTGTATTACAGCGATTTAAAGAGTGGAAAGAGCGTAAGGACAGAAAACCTTTAATTGTCAATGGGGCGAGACAGGTTGGAAAGACATGGGCTTTGCGCGAGTTTGCCAAACGCGAATATGCTAAAGAGGCGTATATTATTTGCCGTAAAAACGAATTGGTTGAGCAAGTTTTCAAGCAAGATTTTAACGTTGAGAGAATTATAGTTTCTCTCAGCGCTATTATCCATGTTGATATCACTCCAGGTGATACACTAATCATCTTAGATGAAGTACAGGAAATACCCGAAGCCATTGAGGCGTTGAAATACTTCTGCGAGAATGCTCCCGAATATCACATTGTGGTGGCTGGCTCCTTGTTGGGTATCTCGTTGCATCATAATGTTTCATATCCAGTAGGCAAGGTTAATGAGATAGATATGTATCCTATGAGCTATGGAGAATTTCTTCTTGCCAAAGGCGAGAAACAATGTTATCAACTTTTAGAAGAACATAACTTCGAGATAACCAATCTATTGCACGAAAAATATGTAGATCTTCTTCGTCAATATTACTACGTGGGAGGTATGCCTGAAGCTGTAAAGAAATATGTGGAATCGGGAGCATTAAAAGAAGTAAGACGAATTCAAAAGGAGATACTTAAAGGTTATGAGCGCGACTTCTCTAAACATTCGCCCAAAGAACAAATAGAACGAATCAAGATGGTTTGGAAGAGCATACCATCCCAGCTGTTCAAGGACAACAAGAAATTTATATATGGTGCACTTCGTCAGGGTGCAAGAGCTAAAGATTTTGAGTTGGCTATAGAGTGGTTAGTCGATTCGGGACTTCTTTATAAGGTTCCCAGATGTACCAAGCCTGCCTTGCCTTTGGATATCTACGAGGACTTTTCGGTCTTTAAACTTTATTTGTTGGATATAGGTTTATTAGGTGCAATGGTTAATGTTGATCCCGCGCAGGTTCTTGTAAATAACCAGATATTTTCAGAATATAAGGGTGGTATGACGGAAGAGTATGTATTGCAGGAAATGAAGAGCAGACACATCTCTCCAATATATTATCATAAGACTGATGATTCGAGATTGGAACTGGATTTTGTAATACAATACCAAGGAAGATTGTTGCCTATAGAGGTAAAGGCAGAGGGCAATGTGAGGGCAAATTCGTTAATGAATCTTCTCCGTTCCAATCCTAACTTACAAGCAGTAAGATTCTCTATGCTACCCTATAAACAGCAAGATCAACTGTTTTGTGTCCCGTTGTATGTGGTATAACAGCAATATCATCTACGAATATGGCACGGCAGCATAAGTCCAACTGTGTCATAAAAACAAGTTTTTCGATTTTATCTGCAACTCTGCCACCGCGCCCTTAAAATACGACCTAACCCTTTGTGGGTCAGGCGTTTGGCGCGGTGGCAGATGCATGGTATTATCTGCAACCATCTGCAACCATCTGCCATCGCCTTTTATGGGTTTCAGATGGAGCGTTGTCTGCAACTCCATCTTGGGGACGAGGCGTCCCCTCTCCCAGTATATGGGTTGCAGATGGAGCGTTATCTGCCGCCCTATCTGCAACCGTGTAAGTTGTTTAATATCAGTGTTTTGTGTCGATATTTAGGGCTTGGTTGCAGATGGCAGATGAAAATGAAAACTATTTTTTTGTGGCTGCGACAAAGTGGAGGGGGCCAACTAAGGCTTGATTGGTCGGTCATTAAGGCTTAATTGGTCGGTCATTAAGGCTTAATTGGTCGGTCATTAAGGCTTAATTGGTCAGTCACTAAGGCTTAATTGGTCGGTCATTAGGGCTTAATTGGTCGGTCGCTAAGATTCCATGTTCCGTATGAACCATAAATATTAACGCCCATTATACGATTGAGTCATTAACGATAATTACACGTATAATTGTCGTTAATGACTCAATCGTATAATGGGCGTTAATTATTAATCGTATAATGAGCGTTAATTATTAATCGTATAATGAGCGTTGATGTAGAGCTTGAGCATTTATTTAGTAACCCTAAACCAGTCGGCATCAATCCAGCCCCGGTTGCCCTTAGTGTTGCTGCGCTCGCTTACATATCCCATTTTGGCGCCAATCCACTTGCCCTGCCTCAAGCCGAACACATCGCCAACGTCCTTATAGCGCTTGTCGTCAAGGCTGTAGGCAAACTGGCACTTGCCGTCCTTCACCCTCATCTGCATGTAGATGTCGAGATAAATGGCAGGCGAGTAGGGTATAGTGTCCCTCTCCGTGGGCTTAAGTGTGGCGAGCGTCTTCTGCGTTTCCACGCCGCCCGCGTCGGCATCCTTGCAGTGGAGCTGTTGCAGCAAGAAGCTGTCGCCCATGCGTCTCACCACCAAAGCCTGGTAGTTCATACCCATCATTATGACGCCGCCATACTGGTTGTCCTCTTTCGAGGCAAAGCGCATCTTTGTTGTGACACAGAAGTCCTTGGCAGGCGTCTTTTGCAGCAACAGGTTGCCAGCCTCCCACAAACTCTTGAAGGCAGTCGGCCCGTCGCCGTTGGCTGTTGCAGGGTGAGCGAGGTCGGCAGTGTATAGTCGTAGGCAACCGTTGTTGGTAGGCATGCCCCATAGCTCGTTGTAGTTGGCATGCCACTGCCATTGCAGTCCCAACTCCGTGCTGTCAAACTCGTCCGATTCCTGCGGATTCACCTTGGTGTGCTTGGCAGCCTTAGGCATGCGGTAGCTAAGGTAAGGTTCGCCACATCCGTCGCCGTCCTTGTCGTTGCCCATGACGGGCCATCCCGTCTTCCAGTCTACCGGTTGCAGAAATACAACACGTCCGTATGCACCCTTGTCGTTGAAGTGCAGAAACCAGTCCTCGCCCTGCGCCGTATGCACCCACGCCCCCTGGTGGGGTCCGTTGACGTTGGTCTTGCCCTGCGCCATAACCTTGCGAGCCTCGTAAGGTCCGTATATGTTCTTGCTGCGCATGGCAAGCTGCCATCCATGTTTCACGCCGCCAGCCGGACACATTATCCAGTAGTAGCCGTCGCGCTTGTACAGCTTTGGCCCCTCGGTGGTGTGGTTAAGCTGACCACCGTCGAAGACGATGCGCGGCTTGCCTATAGCCTTGGTGCCGTCGGCAGAAAGTTGGCGGATGGTAAGTACCGAGTTGAATCCAGAGCGGCTGCCCGCCCATCCGTTTACAAGGTAGCACTTGCCGTCCTCGTCCCACATGGGGCAGGGGTCTATCATGCCCTTTCCAGCCAACACACACACCGGACTGTCCCACTTGCCGCGTGGGTCCTTGGTCTTAACCATAAAGATGCCGTGGTCGGGGTCGCCCCAGTAGATGTACAACTCGCCGTTGTGGTGCCTTATAGCAGGCGCCCACACACCCTTGCCGTGTTGCGGCAGGTCGAAGAGAGGCTTGGGTTCTTGCTCTTGCAGGGCATAGCCTATGATTTGCCAATTAACCAAATCGTTGCTATGCAGAATGGGCAAGCCCGGAATACAGTTGAACGAGCTTGCCGTTAGATAAAAGTCGTCGCCCACAGCCACCACGTCGGGGTCGCTGTAGTCGGCATAAAGCACGGGGTTGGTGTACGTGCCGTTGCCGTTGTCGGGATTCCACACCTGCGAGTGATACTGTGCGTATGCCGACAACGGGGCGGTAAGGAGGATGCCCGAGAAGAGCATCGATATCAGTTTTTGGTCCATATTCATATCGTTTATTATTAAATACGGACAGGATGACGAGTTTACGGAATTAAAATCTGCTTATTCAGCGTTTTTTACTACCTTCTCCCTAAGCTCGTTCAGGTTAAGCTTGCGGTGCTTCTTTACATGGTCGAAGCCCTGGCCGTAAACACCCACAACAGCCGACTGTGCAACAAACGCGTTAGGGTCGATTTCGTTGATAAGCTCGAAGATGAAGTTCGACTCGTTCTTCTTGGCAATACAGAATATAACCTTGATGTCCTTCTTTGTAAAGAATCCGCTGCCGTTGAGCATCGAGCAACCGCGCTCGGCAATCTCGTTGATGGCCTCGCCAATCTCCTGATACTTGTCTGAGATGATGAAGAACTGCACGCTTTGGCGCAGCGAGTTCACCAAATGGTCTACTACAAACGACACGACAAACAGCAGAACATAGCCGTACAGCACCTTCTCCCAGTCTTGCAGCACAACGTACGACGAGGTGATGATGGTGAGGTCGCAGAAGAGGATGATGTGTCCCAACGACACATCGCGATACTTGTGCACCATAGCTGCCACGACATCCGAGCCACCCGTCGAACCTCCTGCCGAGAGGCCCAAGCCTATGCTGATGCCCAAGAACACGGCACCCACCATACAGGCCATAAACTTCTGATCGGCAAGCAGATGCAGTCCAGGCGGAATGATGCCCTGTAGTATGGCAGAGCTAATGGTGAACACCACCACACCATAGATGGTCTTGGCGCAGAAGTGCCATCCCAACACCTTGAGAGCCACTAACAGCAGCACGCAGTTAAGCACAAAGAAGGTGTTTTGTACGGGTATGCCTGTACCCCAATAAACAATAGATGCCACACCCATAATGCCGCCGGTTGTTATCTCGTTGGGCAGCAGGAACAGGTTAAGGCCGATGACACCCAGTATCATTGCGATAGTGATGATGCCATAGTCGCGCAGCTGGCGCAACAACTTACCTTTGTTTCTTCTTGATTGCATAAATTGTGGTATCTTTAGATTAGTTTCATTTTTATTCCTAATATGCAAAGTTAATAAGAATAACCAAAATTGGCAAGAATTTTTGTAAACAACGTTTTGTAAAGTAGTTTAATTCTGCTAACTTTGCATTATCGTTAATTATATTAATGTATACAAGCCTAACTTAGACATTAGAGAGATATGAAAATAAAACCATTTGTTCGCACCCTTACATTCTTTATATTGCTACTCGTTGGCAGCGCCACTTGCCATGCCGACGTTGTAGGCAGCGATATCCTCAACTACGTAACCCGTGAGAATGGACTTGCGGGCGAGTCGGTGTCGTCGCTCATATTCGACAGTCAGCATCGTGTGTGGATGGGCACCAACAATGGCGTAAGCATGTACAACGGAAAGCGTATCGTCTCGTTCAGATTTTCGCGTGGAGGCGGTAGCGATTCCAACTATGTGTTCGACCTATGCGAGGGCGACAACCACTCCATATATGCCGTTTCGGGGCAAGGCGTGTTCGAGTTGCGTCAGGACGACAACCAGTTTAGACTTATCCTTCCAGACCTCCCAAAGGCAGAGGCGGTGCTTGCCTACAACGGTGTGCTGTACCTTGGCAACCGCGAAGGACTGTATATATACAACGGCAAGCAGCTTAAGCGCATCTTTGTGGGACCTACCCCAATGGCTATAGAGAATGGTGTGCGCGACATCAAGGTCGACGGCAAGGGCAATATATGGTTTGCCAGTCGCTACATGCTAAATTGCTACACGCCCTCTACGGGCAAGTGCAAGTCGTATTTGGTGGCTCGTCACATGCCCGAGCGTGCCGCCTTAAGCAAGTTTGCCATAAGCGGCGACCGCTTCTATGTGGGCACCAAGAACAACGGACTGTATCTGTGCCTGCCCAATAAAGACAAGGTTGTCAAGGTGCAGGGTGTTGGCAATATCGTTACATCTGTCTATGCCAACAGCCGTGGCGAGGTGTGTGTAAGCTGCGACGGGCAGGGTGCTTATCTGCTTGACGCTGCCACAGCACAGATAAAGGAAGCGTATAACGCCTCTGCCGACCGACTTCATAGCCTTTGCAGCGACGCCGTCTATTGCTATCGCCGTACCGAGCATGGCACCAACTGGTTTGGACTGTTCCGTTACGGCTTGGCATACAGCTTCTATAGCAGGCCCCTTTTCCGTACCTATACAATGGGCGGGTTCAGCACAGAGGGTATGAATGTGCGCTCGTTCTATATAGGCAACGGCGAGAAGGTTATCGGCACCACAGACGGCGTGTATCTTGTCGACGAGCTTAACCATAAGGTTAGCCATGTGCCGTCAAGCGTATTGGGCGGCGCCCACATCATAACCAATATCTATCAGTATAGCGGCAAGTATTATATAGCAAGCTATGATGCCGGCTTGCGCGTGCTCGATCCCAAGACGTTGCAGGTAAGCACCGTGGCATCGGCTCCGTTGCTTGCCTCCACCACCATATCGTCGTTTGCCACAAGCAAGGACGGAATGTTGTGGATTGGTTGCGGCGAGGGCATCTTTGTGGTAGACAAGACGGGCAAGGCCGTAGCCCATTATACCGAGAACAACTCGCGCCTGTGCCGTGGCAGCGTTACGGGCATCTACTTCGACCACCGTGGCAATGGATGGATAGGCTCGGAGGGACTGTCGCTATACGTTGCCGCAACGCGCACGTTTGAGAATGCCAATTTCCCAGACGGCTTCTTCAATGGTCAAGCCAACCTCTCGGTATCTCGTGGACACGATGGCATGCTGCTGTTCAACCGCCAGCAGTCTGTGTTCTACAGCGACGTCGACATGAAGCGCTTTGGCGAGCTTAAGAAGCCCTCCGTATTGCTTGGCGGTATAAACTATGCCTTCCTCGACGACATGAAGGGCCACTACTGGTTTGCCACCGACAACGGACTCTTCCGCACCGACTACCGGTTTTCTTCGTTCCAGCTCTTTGGCTACGGCGAGGGTTTGCGTTGCCAGTTTGTCAATGTGGGCGGCGTTAAGACCGACGCTCAAGGCAATGTGTGGGTTGGCACGTCCAACGGACTGGTGCAGGCAGATGCCAAGGCTATGGCTCAATGGCAGAAGAGCAAGGACTTTAGCATCTCGCTATACGATGTGCGCAAGGGCGGCGACCTTATGGGCTACGACATAGAGGAGAAGATAAACCGCAGCCGTTGTATATATATAACGTGGAATGTGCTGTCGCAGAAGCTCTCCTTCCGCCCCGTGCTTCTCGATTATGCCCGTCAGAACGGCCGTATGTACCAGTGGCGCTTGTCCAGTGACGACGAGTGGCACAACGCTATGGACGACTCCGACATAGAGATAAGCCATCTGTTCCTTGGCGAGCATAGCTTGCAGCTGCGCCTTGCTGGAGCCGAGGGCACAACCGTTACCTATAGTGTGGTGGTTCTGCCGTCGGTGCTTGCCATCATCGAGTTTGTTGTCCTAATAGTGGCTATAGTGCTACTGCTATTGTGGCGCCGCTATCACAAGAATACCAAGATACTCCTTAACGAGCGCGAAGAGATAGAGGGCGCCCTTATGGAGGCAGAGGAGGCACAGCAGCATGCCGAGATGCAGATGCAGCAGATGGTAGAGCAGCAATCGGCAGCGGCAAGCCCGGCTGTCAACGATGCTGCAACCCAGCCTGCCAAGTATAGCCGTGTGCGCATTGACGAGGCAGAGTGTGCCGACATTGTCAAGCGAATGAAGGCTTACATCGAGGAAGAGAGGGTGTTCACAAACCCCGAACTAAAGATGAGCGACATTGCCGAGAAGCTCAATATGTCGTCAAGCCGTCTGTCGCAGGTGTTCAGCCTATATATGGGCGACAACTACTACGAGTTTATCAACCGCTATCGTCTCGACGAGTTTAAGCGCCTTATAGAGGCTGGCGAGTATCATCGCTATACGCTTACAGCCCTTAGCGAGCAATGCGGCTTCAAGAAATCGAGCTTCTTCAGCACCTTCCGCCGGGTTGAGGGCATGACACCAACCGAATATCTCAAGAAGTTGAACCTTAATTCCGCAACACTTTGATTTAAATTAATTTATAAGTTCCTGAGCAACA
>OIWQ01001868.1_pt1 | contig 23755 bp, 15 predicted proteins | sample 1587571 | NCBI WGS metagenome assembly OIWQ01 (sample SAMEA3888910, study PRJEB22519) | human gut metagenome | biome: human gut; feature: human-associated habitat; material: faeces | place: Denmark | collected 2010 | reverse complement strand
TCAAGCCTCATCTGCTGTCGCGCAAACGAATTATGTTGATCGGCGTAAACTTCGACACAAAATCAGGAAAACTTTCCGACTGGAAAGACGAGGAGCTCCATGATCCTTTTGCATAAAGTTAAATGTTCAATACAATGAATCGTTGTGTTTTTCAATAATTACACAAATCGCGCTTCATATCTATTCTCTTATTGTTCAGGTTGTCAGAAATACACGCAGCCCACCTTTGCCTCATAGTTCATTGGATAGCAATAAAAAAACGTTTTATCATTTTTGATATTATACCTCTGCAATGTGCCCTAATGTATCAAAAAAGTTTGAGAGTTAAGCCGTCGTAACTCCACTCTATTTGTAACGTTTCTATTTCCTTGACCGCAGAATCTCCTTTTGACGGCGGAGCAAGATGCGAAATATGAATTGGTCTGACATAAGAAGCTTTATGCAAAATATTTTGAGCAAGCAATCGAACTACAACATCCCGGATGGCAGAAAGCCCCATGTGCCCCTCGTTCTCCCTGTGTTTTACCCCCCAGGTAGCATCAATGAACAGATGATCGACTCGATGTCCCTGCAGCAGTGTGTAAGCCGACTCCGGAAAACGATCACTATCGGTGGCAATAAGAACATTTTCCCCTGGAGTTTCAATCAAATACATCAGGCACTCTTCAGTTGGAATGTGCTTTGTAGCGATCGCCGTGACCTCGACCGGCCCGATCCTGACCGTTTCGCCGGAGTGCAGCAATCGGCTCCGAATCGGAATTCCAAATGCATGGTAGGACGCGAGTGCCGCCAGCGTCGCAGCATTACCAAAAACCGTTAGAACCGGTTCCTCTCGGAAGATACCGAGTGTCTGGTTCCATAACTCCTCTGGACAGAAGTGGTCAGAATGGCTGTGCGTAACAAAGAGGTACTTCAGTTCCGCAAGGTCGAATCCTTGCTCGCGCGCCTGCATCGGCGTATCTGGTCCAAAATCAAATTTAATCGTATTTCCGAGCAGGAATCCCGTACGAGAACGCTTCTCTCTGCCGCCATTTCTGCGTGCCGACATGCAGTTTGCACAACGGCAGAATACGCCAGGAACGCCAATCGCATCCCCTGAACCGCAAACTGTGAATTTCATATGTTACCTCTCTTTTTCGATTGCTACACCGTGAAACACCGCGAACGAACCGGTCGCAGGCAGGTGGAATTCTCGGAATCCGTCATCTGCGGAACCTACACACTCCCCTTCTCCGAGGAGCAGTTCAAAATCTCCCGTTCCGGGCGCGGCGGACAGGCGGAAGCGTCCGGAAGATTCTCCGTGTTCCCTGAGAAGAAGCAACCAGACTCCGTCCGAACCGCCAGCCGAAATCAGCCCGCTCAGCGACGCTCCGTCCGGCTCCGATCCGACAGGCGAAATCACCCCGGAAAAAATCGCGGCGCGGTGACGACGATGGAATTCCATCATTCTCCGGACTACCGCACGGTCTGCCTTCGGAATCCGTGACGGCATGAACCACAACAGCGGATTGGCGAAGAGCGTGAGCGCACACCAGTATTCCAGAGAATAGCTGTCAGGCTGCGATTCACTCTTCGCGCGATAAAACTCCCGGTTGATTTCTCCCGGATGCGGGATCTCTATCTGAAACCGCTGCACTTCATGCCAATGCGCCAGACGCCAGACGTTGCGCCAAGAGCGCTCCGGATGATACCCGAGGCCGGAATCGTAACAGACATAGCGGTTTTCCAAAAACAGCGTCCCGTATTCGAGGCAGCGGAAATATCCCTGCCGCTGCCCCCAAGTGAGATCGAAGTTGAACACAACCGCATTGCCCGATTCTGTTTCGACTCCTTCGAGCATGGCACTGAAATTTTCCTCGGCACGGCTGGTTCTCAGATTGGTTCCGTCTAGCTTGAAACAGCTGATGCCGTCCCTGGTATAGAACCCGAGAAGAATATCGCGCAGTTCGCACCAGTCGCGGTAGTCGTCGTTGCTCGAAGGCGCGATCCAGAGCGAAAGTTCGATGCCGTGCCGTTCCGCAACGGCACGGAGCTGCTGAAGCGATCTGTCCGGAAGCCGCTCCGAATAGCGCCAGAACTCCCACGCGTCGATTTTGCGGTTTCGACTGCACAGTTCCGCGAGCGTTCCACCCGCCTGCCAGCCGTCGTCGATCTGATAGGATTCCGCACCGCAGTCGGCGGCCGCCTCGACCTCGTCGAGCAAGAATTGCGGGTTGATCCGCTCCCCGAACCGGCCTCCGCCCCACGGATTGACCGTCACTCGGCACGCAGCATGTGGTAGCGGGAAACGCAAACGCAGATATTCTTTGAGTAGCGATTCCGGCTGCTCGCCAGGACGATAAACGCACAGCATGTTAAAGTATGACGCATATTCGTGACCAGGTTCAATCTCCACCGGCGAGATTCCCCAACCGCAGGAGGCGAGTACGCCGTTCTCATACCGGAAGTCGTACTGTTCGAGATCGCGCCGCTCCATGTAGGGGGGCGCCTCCTGAAGGTAGAAGAATCCGTATCCATCCGGATTGGAAAAGGAACAGATGTTGCCTCGAAATCGTCCCTCACCGGAAAACTCCCGGGTGACGACCGGCGTATCACAGAAATCGGTTCTCCCGAAAAATTCCACCATTAAGCGCGGACGGAAATCTGCGGACGGAGCCAGCACGTCCATCCGGCTCTCGAATACCCTCCCGCCCCCGCCGCAGGTCGCGGCAAACTCATCGATCAACTCTCGACGGCTGGTCCACGGAATATTCGGCGCGAGGCTCGACCTGATGTGGTTACGAATCGCCAGGAACGGCGCACCGGGCCAGATCCGGAACTCCCGACGCAGCGTCAACTGCTGTAACGCCTCGTGGATGACGCAGTTCACCACCAGATATGGTGCGCCGAACCGGGGATGAGATTCGATCCGCCCGTACACAGCTTCGAGCGACCACGCGAGTTCCTCCGGCGCGCAGTTGTTGTCAAAGAAAGTGAAGTCCTCGACTGGCGCGCGGTTCGCCGCCCGAATGGTTTTGCCAGAAACGGTGGAAATCTCCAATGTCGTTGTGAACATGCGGTTCGCCGTGAGATCGAAAGCACGATTCAGCCGACTGTTTCCCAACAACAATTTTCCCTCATTGAAATAAGCATAAGTGTCTTTAAATTGCAATTTCATTTTTCGAGCTTTCAGATCAATTTTTTATGCAAAAATATAATCAACTTGCTTTTGAAATTTGAAAACAGTCGGCTGAAATGAATTCATTTTGTACAGTTTGAGAATTTTAAATTATCAATTTTTCCTTCGAATCCATCTTTCTTATCACCTAAAGTGAAAAAACGGTTTCGAAAATCACGATAAGGTTTGAAATCACTTTCTCCACATTTCTTCCCATCAATGAATAAAATCCCTTTTTTCTCATCAAAAGTAAATTTAATAGAATACCATTTTTGGGGAATTAGCATATCTCGAGAAAGAACATAATTATGATCGCCATAACGTCCAACTCGCAATTTTCCATCTTCTTGAATTTTGAAGAAAAAGCCCCCTTGGCATACATCTCCATTTCCGGACATTATCAATTTAGGTGTTTGTGGGATTTCATCTAAAAAAAGGCTGAATTCAATCACGCAATTAGCCAACGGAGAAATCCGACGCCGCAACATTGTTTCACTTCCAGATGTGAAAACCAAGCACTTGCTCCCATCAGGTCCTTCCGGCTTCAAAAGTTGCTTAATGGGATAAGTTAATGGACGGTCGCCAAGGGAATCTTCATCTCCGTTATCAAAATTCCAAGCTCCTTCTCGAAGCACATTGGAACTCACCTTAAAGGTTTTTACCTTATTAGTTCGGGGAACTTTCACATAGTAGCCCATATTGTCAAGAGTTGCTTCCTGGCTGAAATAAGTTTCCAGCAGATTCATACGAACCCACTTTTCTTTTCTGAACGGACTCAAAAAATGTGTATATGCATTTTTTCCATCCGTGGTCAAAAAATTGATATGATAAATATCACTTTCGCGCATTGGGCGAGAATAAAAATTGACTGTCAGTTCAGTCTGATTAGGGAGACCGTTCTGAATAAAAACAGCATGATTATTCCAGTCATTGAATTCGATGCGGCATTCCTGGTTGGCTCCAACTGCAACATTTCGTTTTTCCAAAAGTTCAGCAACGGTTGTGGAACCTACCGATTTCCCATTGTGATAAATTTCGAAAATTGTTTCTGGGGTAGCATCCATTTGAGCCCCGTAAGAACCCATTGCATAGGGTTGCAATCGCAGATGTTGTGGCCCCCAATCGACATGTTCCATATCCAGATTAAAACCATGTTCTCGCTTTAATCCAATAATCCTACCATTTTTAATTTTTAGATCAAAGTTTGCTGCTGTTTTTTTGGGGTATATTGTCAAATTCAAAAACTTACTTTGAGAATCAGTTGTAAAGTCAGCAACCATTCTATCATTACGATAGAGCATTGCACGCGCGATTTTTTCTGATGAATTAAACTTCAACTTGGCAGTCACAATTTCGGCATTTTGCGTAACTTTAAAATCAGCTTTGACATCAGTCAAATTATGAAATGCTGTTCTTTGAACGCTCCAATTTTGAATCCAGGGAGTCCTTAATAAAATCGCAGGTAATTCTCGTGTTGAAGTATTGTTTTTTCCATTATAGTTCCAAGTTAATGTGATTTCTGGAATTATTGCATGGGAAATCGCCAAAGGTCCGGAAGGAATAAGCCATTCACAGCGATCAAAATCTTCCATTTGCAATGTTTTGGTCTGTAATTTTACAAGTTCTTCTCCGTTATTTCCTAATAGACGGCCGGAAATAATGACACTGCCTTTTATCTGTACAGGAGCGGAAAGCGCAGTTAAACGAATAATCGTTCCAGCTAAATATTCTCTATTCGCGGCAAAATATACTTTCGGCTCCGATTGTTCAGGAGCAGGATTTTCCCTGAAATATTGATCGATAAACGCACCAATCACCTCAGCCGAAGCACCGTAGTCAAATGTTCGCGGGAAAATAGGCGTTTCGCCAAGATCATTCCAAGTTGAGATATTTATCCAATTTACTTCGTTTGGATAAAAAGCATGAAAACAATCCCAAATTTTGTCATAACCACGAAATGGAACATAGCCACAATGTCCTAAGTCTTCTAACCAATTTCCACGATATCCAGGAGTGATTGTCGCAACCGGTTTTTTCCCAAATTTATTCAGAGCATTGCGTAGAGCAATAAATTCTTTTCTATGAATTCCCTCTGGTTCTCCACGATCATTCCACGCTCGTGATGAAAACATGAATTGATAAAAACTGTCACAGATTTCACCATAAGGATCTACATAGGTCCCTTCTATCATTTTCTCTCTATTCGCGCGCCATTCCGGGGTTTCTCGGTGAAGTATGTAATAAATTTCAATACCTTTTGCTTTCAAACGCTTTTTTACTTCAGCAATTTTTTCTGGAGAGTGACGCCAAGCGCCAGAAAAACTGAAAAAAACGTATTCGTTTCCAACCTTAGGGAAATTAGGATGAGAACCTACTCGTTTTATAATCTTTTCTATGGAATCTACGCTTAATTTAATACCCTCTTCTCCTTTAAGCGGTTTAATGTCAAGACAGTAACCCACAAGAAAGGATGTTCCTTTCGCTGCCTCAAGATAAGAATCTGCAAAAGATGCCTGATCCGCAGTTCCGATATCAACAAAAAATCCATCGATCCCAATGGATTGTGCCATAGCTATTTCCCGTTTGGCGCTTTCAATCATTGTTTGATCTGGTTTCAAGGCTACTTCGTGATAACCATCAACCCTGAGTTGACTGTTATATAAAATATGCCAAGGCACTACATGAGCAAAAACCATTTTTTTATCAGGAGAACATTGTGGAACTCCTTTTTTCAATTCAATTGGATCTGTGACTGCAATTTTAGCGATATCAACCACTTGTTTGGGAATACTGTCAGTACCGTAAATACCAGTTAATATGCTTACGATAACAAGGACTCCAAAGAATTTTTGCAAAACCATAAATCATCCTTTCATAAAATCGATTCAAATTACGTAGAAATTTATTATTCTATCGCCAGTTTCAAAAGAATCGGTCTTCCTGTCCTATTGTTCGAAATGACTATTGTTCGAAGAAAGTTTCCCGAGTTGAGTGTTAGGCTATTGCAGCGACAAATTATCGTTTTTATTTGCCGAATCTACAAGCATTTCATGTATGATACGGGCAATGTCGGTATTGTCGTTACGACCTGCGAATATTTCTGATTTTGCACCACTAGCCCCAGTAATTACAGGAAGCGCCGAATGTGCCCACGTACTCCAGCCAAGACCAGCTTTTGTTGATAAAATTCGATTTACTACTGCACAAATTGGTTCATTGTCTCCGTAAAGTTCATTTTGCATCTGTGGTGAAATTGCAAGTTCCCCAATAGAAACTTTCCACGCAAACTTCAATCTGCATAATTCTAGTGAAGTTAGTTTACCGCAATCAAGCCCATAATTTTCTTCAACTAATTTACAGGTTTTCTCAAAAGAAAGTCCGGAAATTTTCAGTTTATTCACTAGAGTAGCAAATTGTTGAAATGAACATTGTTGTTTTTCCAACAAGGAATAATCGTTTTGATAAGGAATTTGACCATGACCAAGCGCCAAACCGCCTGTTTCATGATCCGCTGTCACAATGATAAGAGTTTCAACCGGATGTTTCTCGGCAAATTTCAGAGCTACTTGAATCGCTTGATCGAAAGCGAGAATTTCATGTACTGCAGTTGCTGCGTCATTTGCGTGGCATGCCCAATCAATCATGCCGCCTTCTACCATCAAGAAAAAACCATTTGGATTCTGTAACAATTCAATGCCTTTACGAGTGAAATCGGCTAAAGAAATTTGATTTGGGGAATATTTTTGATCGATCTCATATTGAAGACTTGCCTGGTTTGTGGGATTGGGTGCCAAAGCGATTGCTTTTTGGCCGGGCTTTAGTTCATTAAATTCTTTCAAGGTGCGGCTGATTATGTAATTATTTTGTTGTGCAAGAGCAAGGGCATCAGGTAGTTTACCGTCTTCCCCCTGAGGCTGAAGAAGACCTCCTCCGGCAAGGTAATCAATGTTGCTTTTGGCCATTTGGCAGGCAATGTCATAGTAATGATTTCGATTGGAAACGTGGGCATAGAATGCAGCCGGAGTTGCATGATCTAGACTGACACTGGTGACAATTCCTATTTTCTTGTTATGGTGTGCCGCATTGACAGTGCATGCTTCAAGAATTTTGCCATCAGGAGTCATGCCGATCATACCAGAATTCGTTTTTTCCCCGGAAGCCAATGCTGTACCTGCCGCTGCGGAATCAGTAATAAAGTGATTTAGAGATCGGGTCGTAGTTATACCTACAACCGGGAGTGTATTAAGTGCCAAATTCCCCTTGGCATATTCTGATGCCAATGCAATTTGTGGAACTCCCATACCATCACCAATGAACAAGAAGATGTATTTGGGACTGGCGGCAATCAGCGGAAAGACGATTGTTATCGTCAAGCAAATAAATATTTTTTTCACAAGTAATTTCTCCATTATTAACTCTTTATAAAATTTATTTATGGCATTTGCTGATCCACGCAAATTTACTGTCAAGATCACACCTGTTCTAAAATGAGAATTACGGTTAAAAAGTCTCCTGCTTTGACGATACGAAGCGACTCTGGTATTATTTTGATAGTTTTGTTTTAATTCTCAGAACAGCACATCCCAAACATTCTATATTTAGAAAGACAGATCTATTTTGGATTCGAAACGGCAAAAATTCCCAACATCCATTTTCTTGGAGGATTTCAATTTGATATGGAGTTGTCGCACAATATATTTCAAGGGGAGAGGAATCTGTTGTTCCTAGGTTGAAAAGCCCCATCAAGATATCTGAATTTTTCAACGTTCTAGTTAAAACAATCAGATTTTGCGGATTATTGATTGAATACGGCAATTGCTTCCCATTCAATTGATTCAATACATCATAGAGGTAGTTATTACGCATTCCCAATCGCAGAGCAGAATCATTATTTATATCAGTTGCACTTACACAAACTGTTCCTCCGTAAATATTTTGTGCCAAAAGAGTTGTGCCTGGTGCTATATATTCCTTATCGCCTGTCGAATTTTGTGAATAAAATTGAGATAATACCTTTGTCATTGGATCGCGCAAAGAAATAAACTTTTTTTTAGTTGCAGGATCAATAGGATAAATTTTCTCGTTTTCAATATTTTGTTCACCATAAAACTGAAATATCTCTTCTTCGACATTAACTCCTAATAAATATGAAAATCCTCGATCTGATATTTCTTTTGCTGCAGCACCATCAAGTATAATCTTTTGAGAAAGCAATGCGTGAAGTTCATCATCAGAAAAACATGCGGCGTTATCTGCCCCCATGAGGAGATAAATACCATTTTCTCTAAGATTGAAACTGTTATAATGTGGAATCCCAAATATTTTAACATTTTGGCAATTCCATTGATCCCCCATAAAAGAATTGGAAGGAGACCAACTTGAAAAATTACGATGAAGAGGAATAATAATTCCTGCAGGAATAGAATCTTTTATCTCTTTCGCAAGTGTTACATAAAAATTTCGGTACTGAATCGAATTATCTGCACAATTTGACTGCACAATATCATCTATCTCTGAATCATTTGAATCTGTTAGAATTTTATAACAAAACTCTGCATGACAATTTCTTATAGAATTATTGTTCAAATTTTGTGATTTTTCTTTAGATCCGGCAAATCCACAAAGACCACCCCCCAAAATAAGTGATAATAGAATTATTTTTCTGAAATGCATAGTTAATTCCATAAAATAAAAATTGTGGAAATTCTACAATTAATTGCCCAACTAATTCATTGATATGATAAACTTTGCTCTACATCATACAAATATAATAGAATTATGATTACCACATGTTTATTTTAATACCGTTTTCATCATAACAAACCCATTGGGGAAGGTAAAAATTCCGCATTGAGTTAATGTGAACCAACCTTGCAGAACCATCAAGAAAAGCAACCGCAGAACTCCGAGCATGACGCAAAGCAATTCCATTTTGGTTAAACGATTGGTGATCGGCCATTTCGTCTCCGCTTAATTGACTTTTTCCTGTCGTCCAACTGTCTTTATTCGCACAAATAGAATCTGCAAAAATTGGCTGGGAGGCTGGCTGAGGATGTTTAGCTATGTTAAATGAATACCACCATTCAAATTCATCATTTGTGTAAGTATATGTTACGCCAATTTTATAGGCCACAAGAAAATTCATATGATACATTCCTGTAATATGAGTTATGGAATAATCATCAGGTCTTATGCGCAATGCACTTGGGCAATGTAAATTTTCGATATCAGTAAAATTGTTACCCATTATATGACCTGCCGTTGCATTGGAATCCATATTGGGAATTTTGATATATCCAGCTTTTACAAATGGGAATGCCCATGTTTCACGAGGGACTCCCAACACCTTATAATCTCCGACATACATTGCCATCATTAAAGCAAGTTGCTTTTTATTATTGACACAAGTTATTCCACGCGCCCTTTCCCTAGAACGATTCAACGCAGGCAACAATATCGCAGCAAGGATCGCGATGATCGCTATCACAACCAAAAGCTCAATAAGTGTAAAATTCCGTTTTGTCATACTTTTTTCTCCTGGTTTATAAGTGAGAGGTGACGTTAACAATGATATTTCGTTGCCTTTCTCTAAGTTGAGATTCATATGTGAGATCGAAGACGCTTTTGCGCTCAATAAGGTGCAGAGGAAAGAAAATTCTGTGGTCATGCAAAGGTTTGCCATCAATGAATTCTGTCATGCGCATGACCATCTCAAGGTAATCTGCCGATACTGTGGTGAGTGGCGGGGAACAAAAACCGAAAAATTTAACATCTCCCTCCCCGATGACGCTGATCTCCTCCGGAACGCGGAATCCGGATTCTCGAAGCGTTTCAATTGCGGCAAAAGCACCATGACTGGAAGAAAATACCAGTGCAGTTAACCGCTCTGATCTGATTCGCTCTAGGTTGCTGCGGACAAGTTGTTGAGCAACGCTCATGGTTTCATCCCAAGGCCGGATTGTACGTGAGAAAATTCGGTGTGAGCCGAATTCGAGTTTGTGTTTGCGCGTGGCGCTTCTGAACTCCTTAAGGAACTGTTCATGATATTCACTGTTCGGTTCGTTGCGTATATATCCGATCCGGGTGTGACCGAGCCGTGTGAGATAATCGACAATCAATCCAGCGCCTGAAGCTGCATCCACTGAAAAGAGCGCGCAATTTTCCGGTAACGTTGGATAACTGAAAGATTGATGATCAAGTAGCGCTACTCTAAAAGGGAGTTTTGAAATATGCCCAAGATCATCGGGAGAAATCATTCCGATTAACCCAAAAAGAATTAGCCCACAACAATTCTTTTGAGTTGTTGCAAATTCGCAAATTTCAGACACTGTCGTATTATTTTGGATACGGCAATTGATAGGAAGATAATGATATTTCTGTAATGTCTGCTCTACCATCAGATTAGTGAGCCAAATATTTTCTGACGGGTAATCAACTGCAGCATAAACCACTCGACGCATATCGTCATTACACTGCGTATTTTTCAAATTTACATCAATACTCCCGGGACAAACAGCAACGATACCTGAACCATGACGCCGGCAGATGATGTTTTCCTGCTCTAATTCTTGAAGCGCACGCAAAACAGTCGCAGTTGCAACAGAAAATTGGCGAGACAATGCACGAACTGTTGGCATTTTTCGAACAGCAGAAGGCTTCAAAGCTTCTTCTTTGAGATATTCTTTGATTTTTTCATATTTCAACATTTTTTTACCATATTTGGACCAGTGTTCTACAACACTATATATTATACCACAAATTGAGCCATTTTCCAAGTGTTATTATCAAAAAAAAGATTTTTAGAACATTTTATTAATATTTGAAGTCGGAATCAAGGTGGTTATTGCAGAACTGCTCGGAGAGTTTGAGACCGCTCGGAGTTTGCGGACACGTTCTTCCAGAATCCGAGCAGCATTGTTCCATCATTTTCGTCATGCTGCCGGTAATTGGGGTAACGGAGGAATGACTGAACTTGGAATGGTTCTCGAAATGGAATTGGTTCAGGGCGCAGAGCGAAATTCAACTGCAGCGACCTTGGCAGAATTGGCGCAAAAAAACTCCTGTTTAGCACAATTTGGTATTCAGGGAGCCAAATATGTGCCCCGGGCTTTAGCGCGCAATGGCTATATCGATATTGCATGGAGCTTTTTTACTCAACGTAATTATCCTGGCTGGATGCACTGGCTGAGCACAGGAGTAACTACTTTACTTGAAAACTGGGAAGGAAGTCAATCTTGGAATCACATTATGTTCGGGGATTTCGTTGCATTTGCGTTTGAATATCTCGGAGGGGTCCGGTTCACACAAGAGTTCGCTAAAGGTGGACCGTTGCAGATTGCTCCAGTCATTCCCTCCGCATTAGATTCTTTCCAGATTTATTGTCGAACTAAACGTGGTGTTGTAAAATCTCGGTGGGAAAAACGGAATGGGCAATTGGAAATAGAGTTAGCTCTTCCACAAGCTATTGAAGTAGAGTTATCCTTTGCAAAACAAAATTTTCGGCAGTATGGAGGAACAAAACGCTACATATTTCCAATTAATAGTTGATCCGAAAGAGAAAAAATAACAAAGTTGCTTGGTGTTCTTGTACTTGATGAACTCTGTAATTATGAGATATCTTAAGCGATAAATGTATATTTAACAAGCAGTATTCACGAGCAATTCGATTAAGGTAAACAAGGTTCGTTTCATGTTTTTTCTCCCTGTGATGCGTAATGGTCACTGTTATAACCTTACCATACCTTACCAATTATACCATAACTTAAAATAAATGTCAATAGGAGGAAGGAAAATTTTGAAAAAATTATATCTCGTTCGGCAAAAAGCATTGAGAAAGTCAAATGAACACTTGACAAAAGCGAAGAAGCGTGTCATAATAATAGACTGTAATGGTAAGGTAATGTAAGATATGAACAGTTCCAGAACGGATGCATTGAAGCCCATATACCAGCAGATTCGCGAAGATCTGCTGGTAAGTTTCCGGGAGACGGGGGAGGTGCAGCTTCCTTCGGAGCGGGAACTCTGCCGGCGTTACGGCGTCTGCCGTCCGACGGTCCACAAGGCGCTGAGTTCTCTGGTGGAGAACGGTTTGATTGTCCGCCGTCCGGGGAAGGGGTCCTGTTTCTGCCTGCCGGAAGAGAAACCGCCGAGAGCGGCGACCGGAGTCAAACTGGTGATCCGGCGGGACTGGAAGGAGTGGAGTTCCGACCACTATTTCGGGATGACGGTGCAGGGGATCTGTTCCAGTTTGAATCAGCTTGGCGTGACCCTCACGATTGAGCAGTTCAGCGACAAACTGCTGCTCGAACTGCTGCCGGACGACGCCCCGCCTTCCATCTGGCTCTCGCCGGAGAAGGTGGAGCAGGAGATGATCCGGACTCTGGCGGATGCGGGCCACGCGGTCACCGTCATCAACCGGTTGATGCAGCATCCCAATGTGACGGTCATTTCCGGAGACCATGAGAAAGACGGGAAGACGGCGGCCCGGTTTGCTGTGAAGCAGAAAGCCCGGCAGGTATTTTTCATTCTGCAGGAGGCGGATTCCGGCCTTGCACTGCCGCGGGAAGAGGGAATGCGAAAAGTTCTGGATGGAGTCGTCCCGTTCCGGAGCATCTCTCTGCCGTTCGAAGGGCTTGAACAGGCGATGAGGAAGCTGGCGCCGCAGTTGAATGCGGCGAAGGAGGAAGCCATCGTCCTGCTGAACAACCGGCTGTTGCTGCAACCGGCGCTGGAGAGTTTTCCGTATCCGGAGAAAATCCTTCTGTTTGCGGACAACACCGAACCCCTGCTGACGGGAGTCAATCTTCTGGTGATGCCGGTGGTGGAAATCGGCCGCCAGGCGGGGCTGGCCGCGGTTCCGGGCCGGAGAGAATCCGCTCGGCAGCTCTTCCCGGGAACATTGCGGCTCCACGCCTGAGCGGTTGATTTCTATCGCTTTCTCTGAGAGGTGATGGAATCACAGCCCCTGGCAGATGTGGGGGCGTGAAGAGATCCAAATTCATCGCTTGCTCAGTTATCAGATGACTTTCCCGAAGATGGTTTCCTTTTTACACAGTTCAAAAACAGCACATTTTTTTCTTCCCGTTCATTATTTCGTGAATTTATTCATGAACAATATTGACTTTGGGGCCGGTTTGTGGTATAATATAATTATAGATTGCAAGAGGGATAGAGAATGCCTGAATATACCATTAAAGATATTGCCAGATTGGCTGGTGTTTCGACAGGAACTGTCAGCCGCGTACTAAATGGAGCTGATAATATTGCTCCTGAATTATATGAAAAAACGATGGCAGTTTTGCGTTCTACGAACTATCTGAAAGCAAAGCATCGAGTAGTAGCAAATCCAAAGTCAAATTCGGGACGTGCTATAAAACGTATCAGTGTCATTTTTTCAGATATGACTCCCGCCTGGAATGGACATCCTCTCGCAAATGAGTATCTTCATGGGATCGAAAACGCGTGTCGGATGGCGGGATTTCGATATGAGGTATTCTTTTTAAATCCAGAATCGACACCGGATCAGTTTGCTGAAACTCTTACACAATCGGATGGCATTTTGATCAAAGGTACCTTGAAAGAGGTGGATATCTTTAAATTTATACCTCCCGATTTCCCGGTGGTCGGGTTCGGAGTTTATAATCCTGTCATGACATGCCCTCAATTTGCTATCGATAATTATTCTGTCGGAACTGTTATGACGCAGTATTTGCAGAGCATGGGGCATCGACGGATTGCGTTTGTGAATCATGAAGAAAATCACAAGATGTTTATTTTAAGAGAACTTGGTTATGTGGAAACCATGCGTTCTGCAGGGCTTTACAATGAGGATCTCGTGATTCGATGTAAATCGGCTTCTTCTGTTGATCGATCGCCTCTTCATGCTCTGCCGAATATGGACTCGATTCTGGAAAAGTTGCTGAATCTTTCCCCCCGTCCGACAGCCGTGATATTGGTGAACGATTGGGCCGCTGCCGGTTTTTACCAGGCATGTCGGCAACGCAGCATTTCTGTTCCGGATACATTCAGCATTTGTGGTGTGGATAATATATCCATCTGCGATATTTTGGATCCTCCTCTTACTTCATTCGAATTGCCATGGAGCAGGGAAGCGGAATTTGCTACTGCTACGCTGATCGAGATGATCAATGGAATTGGTCGTCACCGACTGAACCAGACTTCCATCCAATACTTGGGAGGGAAATTGGTTGTCCGGAATTCTGTAAAAAAAATTTATCTCCCGGAAAAGAGTGTTGATGGATTGTTTCAAGCAATAGTGCCCGCAGAAATATAATGAAAAGGGAAATCGCTATGAGAAAATTCTTTACTTGCCTGACCTCGAACCTAAGATCTGTCGGTGACTGTCTTGTTCACAAATTTACGTTAATAGAGCTTTTGACGGTAATTGCAGTGATTTCCATTCTTGTTTCTTTATTGTTGCCATCCTTGCAGAAAGCCAGAAATCAGGCAAAAAGCATCAAGTGTATCAGTAATTTGAAACAAGTTTTTTCAGGACTTGTGTTTTATGCAGGAGATCACAAATTTTATCCGGCCGCCAAACCGTCTCAGGAGGCGGGGGGGGCTTATCCAGCGGACTCTTTCGTCTGGACTTTTCGTGTTGCTCCTTATCTCGGACAGAGAGGAACTCCCCGCGCTCATGATGGAATTGACATCTGGCAGGATGCTTCGGATATTCGAAATGCCGGTGCTCTGAATTGTCCTGGCCTGGTGATAGGCGGGAAAGATATGTCCTCTTATGCAATGAATACTTTCGGGCGATATAAAGAGGACTTTCACATGACAACTCTCGCCGCTCCTCCCGGGGTCGACCTGAATTCTCCGGGAGGAAACAGCCTCTATGCCAAGCCGGAAGCGCGCTGTGTAAAAAAATCAGGAAATCTTCCTCCTCCGCCCCCCTCCCGTATGCTCTTTGTATCTGAACTGGGATATGGTTCGGAAATGGCAGCCAATGCTGGTATCTCTTGTTTGATTCGAAATGGCACCTATTTGAATGATATCTACAACGGCATGTTCCAGAATGGTTTTGAGGCCTCATTTCGTCACAACAAGAAAAAGTCAGTATTATGGTTTGATGGCAATGTATCTCAGGTTCGTTATAAAGAAGTTAATTGGAATCTGGTGATTCCATGATAGAGTAGAGGGAAAAATGCAATTCAGACATAAGAGTATCAAAAATACAATACAGTTGTTGGTTATTTCTTTTTTTCTCACAGCAGGCGTCTGTGATATTTCCGCGAAGGAAAGGAGCAGTGAATTTGATTTAAAAGATGGAATGCTTTTGCAAATCCCGGGGCAGAAGCAGTCAATTCTGTTGCCCCGTATCGGGAAAAGTATTCCAATTCAGTGGAATCCCTGGGAGTCGAAATATGTGACATTGGTCTTTCCCGGGCGGATATCTTTACCTGAATTTAAGCGGCTTTCGGTTATTGCGTACTTCCGGGCTCCTGCTGATACACCTGTCCGGCGGATCAGTCTCCGCCTGATTGATAAAAATCATGAGAATTTCCAGATTTCTCAGGTGCCGGTAATTCAGGAGGACGGCAGTATCAAAATGGTCTGGAATATTGGGGCTGATAGCTCATTCCATAGCTGGGGGGGCGATGAGAATCAACATCTGGATCAACCGATTAAAATTCACGGTTTCAGTATTGATTACGCGGCAAGGAAAGAACCTGCACGACTTGAATTGATTTCTGTGGGAACCCAAATCATTGAAAAAGAGGAAGTAAGTGCAGAACGAACGCTTTATCATTTTGATGCCGGCGAAAGTTTTCGTGTCCAGAGTGGAGCAGGAAAATTGCATTACACTGACAATGGGCTCCAAATTTCCGATATAAACGGACAGTGTATCATCCTGGAACGCCGAGATTCGGTTCGCCTCTTGCATACTTTACCTCAGAAGATGAAAATAAAGATAGAACTTCTTTCCGGACAACTCTCTCTTGCCCTGAAATTTTTAGACAGTGCCAATCGTGTGTTGCAAACACCGGAGTTGCCATTGAAGCAGGGGAAAAATTCCCTTGAATTTAATTTATCTTCCATTTTTAAGGGCGCGCGTCTTCCTTGCCGATTGGCAGGTTTTGTATTTTCTTGCAACGGCAAGTCGCCTGGAATCGCGCGGTTATTGCGAGGAACACTGGTTACCGCGGAACCTTTTGCAGAATCACTTGATCTGAATATTGTAACGGGCAATCTTGTTCCTGTTTTAAAGCGAGGTGAAGAGGATAAATTTTGCCTTGATTTTCGCAACTGCGCCAATCGAACTGGGAATTTTACTGTTGGTCTGGAATTTCGTAATTTCTTTGGGGAAACATTTCGGGAACAGGTAACATTTCATCTAAAGCCACAGGAAAAAGCAAGCTATATTCCCATTCAAAGGTTTCAGCGGTTGGGGCATTGGGAGGTGATTGCTGAAATTGCAGAATCGACAGAGCCGGGGTACAAAAGTAGAAAAAAGGATAGTTTTGCCTATTTAATTCCAGCTGGGCCCACGCCGGGGCGAGCAAATGGATTCCTCTTCGGGATCTGCAACAATTCCGCTTCCTGGAGTTGGGGAGAACAACAGAAGGGGATTATTGCTGCCGCACTTTGCGGTGCGAAAATTATTCGAAACAGTTTTGAATGGCAACGCTTGCAGCCTGATCCGGAACATTGGAATTTCTCTCTGCTGGATTCTCTGGTCAAACGTCATCTGGATGCCGGGATTGAACTGCAAGGTTTTCTCGGATTTACGCCCCGCTGGGCTGCAGCTCCGGACCTTCGTCGCGCAGCAGACTGGAAGTATTGGAATCGCAGTGCACCGGATCTCAATGCCTGGTGTAATTACGTGAAAACTGTTCTACTGCGTTATCGTAAGCAAATTCGATATTGGGAAGTCTGGAACGAACCGGATTTAGCGGGATTCAATCGTATGTCCCTCGAGGAATATGTTGCCCTGCTTCAAAATACCGGCAGAATTGCCGAACAGATCGCGCCGGAAGTTCGCATTATGACGGGGGGCTTTGCGACCATGAACTATCATGCCGGTTCGAAAAGTGCAACATTTCAGCGCGATTGTTTGAAACTGGCACACGGTTTTTTTCAAGTTCATGCGTATCATGAACACGGTTCTTTCGAGCGGTTCCGCAACGCGGTGGATAAGAAGTTTCTTCCCATACGGCGCGAAACAAATACCCAAGTGCCGTGGTATGCGAATGAAACCGCGGTCAGCTCCATGAATGGAACAGAACGGAACCAGGCAATTACTCTCTTTAAAAAACTGATTTTCTCCTGGGCTCGTGGCGCAATCGGATACAACTGGTACAACTTGCGCAATGATGGCAACGATCCTATGAATGCAGAACATAATTATGGTATGATGCGCATGGATTTTCAGCCCAAACCGGTTTACTCGGTATTCAACATGCTGGCCGGTACCTTTCGCAATATGAAATTCGTGCGAACGCTTGAACTCGGGAAGGATACTCTGGCTTTTCTTTTTTCAGATGGGAATGATATTCTGGTCCCCGTCTGGAGTGAATCGGCTTCCGGCAATATGCTTTCCATTGCTCTCCGAACAGACGCCGATGCAGTTTCCTCGATTGACATTATGGGAAACATGGAGGAACAAAAAGGCGAGAATGGCATGGCCCTGCTTAATGTAACCCCAATGCCGACCGTTCTGAAATTATCGGGAGCGGATAACGTTGAGCCTGTCGGAAAATTGCTCGAAGCAATGCCTTCCCGCGCTGCTGTTCCTGGACGGAATATCCGGTTGACCTGCCGGTTATTCAATCCTTTCCCGCAAAAACGGGTATTTCAACTTAAAATAAATAACATGCCTCCGGAATTTCAATGTCAGGAGTTGGAAAAATCTGTTACGATCGCCCCTTTTCAGAATACTGTTATTCCTTTTGATCTTTTCGTCTCTCCCGCTTGCCGTCCCCGGTATGGCGAAGGCAGGCAACTGGAACTTGTCAGTCTTCTACCCGAAATTTCCTGGCAATGCCGTCTGCAGGTTCCTATTCCCTTCGCTGTGGTAATTCCGCCTCATCAGAACAACTCGCGTAAACCGGATTTTCAGCTCGGCCGCCTGGAGCAAGTGGTATCCCTTACTGCTGCTGATCCGGCATTGGCGCATCGCAATTGGCGCGGGCCCGGAGATCTTAGTGCTGATCTCTTCCTTTGCAACGATTCCAATTGTTTGAAACTACGGATTCTTGTCACTGATGATAAACATGTTCAGCCATATTCAGGCTTTTCAATGTGGAAAGGTGACAGCATACAGCTGGCATTGCAAGTTCCGGGTCAGCAGGGATATTGGGAACTTGGTCTGTCGCGGAACAATTCCGGCGCTTCTGAGATATTCACATATCAGGTACCGGCTGATTTTGCTTCGACGACTACCAAACAGATGAATTTGATGACAACTCGGAACGGTACACAAACCCGATATGAGCTTTCCGTTCCTTTTCGTTCTATCGGTCTGACGCCGGAAATAATGCGTTCGGGATTTCGTTTCAATCTGTTGGTTAATGATAATGATGGTGAAGGACGTGATGGATGGATCCATATTACACCGGGTATTGGGGAAAACAAAAATCCAGATCAATTCCCATATATTCTATTTGAATAATTGCTATGTACTATTTTACTATTGCTATTACTCAAGATAGATGCCGATGTTCGAGCCGACCGGGCGCTGGTATCCGCTTTCGGTGTGGCGGTTGACGGTGACCGGAGTCTGTTTCGCTTCGTCCCAGTAGCAGAGGGTGGCGGAGCCGCCGCCATCCATGTTGATCGCATCGGCCGCTCCGGCGTCGCGCAGCATCGCAGCAACCTCCGGACCGGTGGCGCCGAGGCTCCATCCCTTCTGCCGGCCGTCAACCGTGATGATGTAGAGGTAGTGCCGGTCCTTCGAGAGGCCGTAGGCGATGCGCGGCATCGGATTCTTCTCGTAGCCGCCGCCGGGAAGAATTTCCCCGTTGCGCAGGATGATGGCGAATCCGGTGGCCGCGACCCGGATCTTCGAATACTCCTGCTCCGGAACCGATTCGACGATGTCGACCTTGCCGTCGCGGTCGACGCGGAACACCGCCCGGTGCGGACGGTTGTCGCAGATTACCTCGCCATCGAGAATCCCCAGTCCGGCGGGATTGGCGTATTTATGGGTGAATGGCTTCTGCCACGGCGACCACGGCGCGGAGTTGGCGGCAACGATCATGTTGAGTCCCTGTTTCCGGCAGTTGAGCATGAAATCACGGGTACGGATCCGCTTCGTGCGGATGATCCCTTTCGGGTAGTCGGGCATCGGTTTGCCCCAGTCGGGATCCCGGGCGGTGCCGGTGAAGGTCAGCCCCGGTGTCCGCAGATCGATCCGCATGAGGTTGATCTTCTCCAGTCTCGGTTCGGTGAGTTCGAACTTCAACAGCAGCGCGCCGGTCTGAACCGGTTTCGCTTTGCTCCAGTCCACCTCCAGCGCAAAAAGCGAACAGGCCGTGAGCAGCAGCAGGGTGAAAAGAAGATGTCTCATTGCAGATTCCTCCTATAAAACAGTTTCCTGACGGTCAATAGTGTACTGCTTCGACGGAGAATTTTCCAGTCGGACAACGGGAAAAGTTTCGATTTTATTCCTTGCCCCGCGGCCGGGAAATTCTCTCCCCCGGGCGCGGGAAGACGGAGGGAGCCGGGAATTACTCCAGCAGGAATTTCCCTTGTTCGCTCTGCCGGCGTGTTTTTTTGCGATACGCACCCGGCGACATGCCGTCGCTGGCCCGGAAGGCGGCCGAGAGGGCGATTTTGCTGCTGTAGCCGGTCTGGGCGGCGATTTCCGTCAACGTAAGATCGCTTTCCGCCAGCAGGTGACGGATGCGGTTCAGCCGGAGTTCGCGCAGATAATCCAGCGCGCTCTGGTGCAGGTACCGGCGGAAGAGGCGGTTCAGCATGCTGGTCGAAAGACCGGCCGCCGCCGCACCGTCGGCGACACCGATGTTGGAGAACGCGTTCTCCTGAAAAAAATTCAGCGCCTTCTTCAGTTTGAGATGCGGTACGACAAAGACATCCGTGCTCCGGCGGGTGATGATCGCATCCGGAGCAATCCGTATCGGCTCTTCCGGCAGATGTTCCCCATCCATCATTCTGCGGAGCGTGTCGGCGAGCAGCATGCCGACCTGACGCATTTCTCCGGAAACGTAGGTGGTCGGCACCATCGCGTTCTCTGCAATCAGCGGGGAGACCGAGTTGCAGAGGATGGCGATCTCCTCCGGAACCTTCAACCCGATCTTCTCCAGCACCCGGTAGATGATGTTGAGGTGAATGCGCCGCTTGACGAAGAGCGCGGTCGGTTTCGGGATCTCCCGGAAAAAGCGTTCCAGCGTTTCGAGAATGAGCCGGTAGCTCTCCTGCTCGTTGTAGTAGAGGTTGGGCGCCCAGTAGCAGCGGAAAAGATTCAATCCCCGCTCCCGGGCAAGCTGTTCGAAGGGTTCGCCTGGATCCTGTGCGACGCCGTCGAGCTCTCCCGGCCACTTCCGGTTCCCTGCGATGGCGACGTTTTGAAACCCTCTCGACTCGATGTAGTTGATGACCATTGCGGCCACCAGCGTCGTGTCGGTGTGGACCGTGCGGATATTGCCCCGGGGCGGCAGTTCGCGCGACACGATGGGGGTATTCCGGAAATTCGCGATCCGGCGCAGCTCCTCCAGCCGGAGATAGTCGGTGATCACCCCGTCTCCGCTCCAGTCCGGATAGATCGTGCGGGGGGAGTATTCCACCAGCCACCCGTACTCCCGGCCACAGCGGAATATCTCCCGCAGAATATCTTCCTCCATGTCGCAGAAGGCGCAGAGCACATGTTTCATCTTGCCGGCCGTGGTTCCTGAAATAATAACGAGATTCACTGTTTAATGTATCGACAATCGTGGCGAAATCAAGTATACTATAAGAGAAAACAGAAAAAAGGAGGTGATCTCATGTGGAAAGTGTTCTCGTTGTTTCTTCTGCCGGTTGCGGCATTTGCCGCCTCGCAGCCGGAATGGATCTGGAGCAATGCGCAGTTCCGGATCGTGCCGGTCTATCGGGAGTGTTCCGTCCGGAAACTGCCGGACTGCAAATCCGGCATTGAAGCGGTCTACCGCAGTTCGGAGAGCCGCCCCGGGGTCATCGCTCAGCTCCCCACCGCGTCGATCGCTCCGGTCGCTCCGGAGAACATCGATCTCGCCCGTTACGCCGAACTGCGGGCGGAGGTGGAAAATCTCAGTGACCGCCCGGTCCTGCTGGTGGTGCGCATCCACTCCGAACGAGGCCGGGAGCGGCATACGGCGGAACAGCTGGATGTCATCCTTCAGCCGCATGAAAAGCGTTCCATCTCGGTTCCGTACACCACCATCGCTTCGCACAACAAGATCCGGCTGGAGAAGGTGATGCGCGGTCCGGCGGGGGCGGACTGCAATCCGAACCTCCACCCCCGGGGGCTCCGTCAGGTGGATTTTCTGACATACAATCCCGCCCTTTTCGGCGACCGGGAGTACCATTTGCGCATCACCGACATCCGGTTCGCCGGGACGCCGCCGGTCTACGCTTCCGTGCTGGCCGAGCCGGAGCGGTTTTATCCTTTCATCGACCGGTTCGGCCAGTACATCCACGGCGACTGGCCGGGCAAGGTCCGGGAGGAGGCCGAGATCGCCCGGCGCGGAGAGGCCGAACGCGCCGCGCTCCGGGCTCTGTCGCCGTTGCAGGAGCGGAACCGGTTCGGCGGCTGGACGGCCGGTCCGGCCCGGCGGGCCACCGGGTTTTTCCGGGTGGAGAAGGTTGACGGGCGCTGGAGCCTGATCGACCCCGAGGGGAGGCTCTTCTTTGCCTTCAGCATGAACTCCATCCGGTACAACAACACCTATTACCAGAAGAACCGGCGGAACTGGTTCACCCACACCGACTCCTACGTGCTGCGCAATCTGCAGGCGAAGTACGGGCAAGAGATCTTCCCCGCCGCTCTGGATATGACGCTGGACCGGCTCTCCGCCTGGGGATTCAACACGCTTGGCGGCTGGGCGGATCCGCGCCTCTGCCGCCGCGGGCGGCTCGCCTACACGCCGGTACTGCTCGACAATCTCCGGATTGCCCGGATTCCGGGGATCAAATTCTACGACGCCTTTGATCCGGCCTTCGCCGCGGCTCTGGATGAAGCGTTCCGCACCGAATGGGCTTTTTCGGTGAACGATCCGTACTGCATCGGGTATTTCGTGCAGAATGAGCTTTCGTTTCAGCCGGCGGATATCGGAAGGCAGCTGGCAATTGCTCCGCCGCAGCAGCCCGGGAAGCGGGAGTTCCGGCGCCTTCTGGAGCGCAAGTACTCCTCGATCGACGCGCTCAACCAGGCATGGAAATCGGATTTCCGAACCTTCGACGACTTTATGGCCGCCCGCAAGGTGCGGTTCGACCTCCGCTCGGCGCTCCCCGATCTGCGCGCCGTTACGGATCTCATGGTCGAACAGTATTACAAGGTGTGCCGCGACGGGGTCCGGCGCAATGCGCCCAACCATCTCTATCTGGGGTCGCGCTTCATGCCGATTCTCTCGGCCGACTGCCGCATCGCCGGAATCGCCGCCCGTTACTGCGACGTGATCAGCATCAACAGCTACCTGCTGCGGTATGGGGATCTTGCACTGCCGGGGCTGACGATCGACCGGCCGCTCTTCCTCTCGGAATTCTCCCTCCGCGCGGACGGGAACGGATTTTTCGGCCGCCAGCAGGTGCGCAGCCAGAAAGAGCGCGCCGCCGGACTGGAGCGGCTTTTCGGCGAGATTCTCTCCAATCCCCGCCTGGTCGGCGCGGCGTGGTACTGCTATCAGGATCAGACGGTGACCGGGCGGGATTCCAAAGGGGAGTGCTATCCCTTCGGTTTTGTGGATATCACCGACACCCCCTATGAGGAGATGACCGCCGCTTCGAGAAAATTGAGTGAAACCATGTATGCCTCCCGGTATGGAAACGCGAAGGAGAATCGCAGATGAAAAAGACGCAATTTACTCTTATTGAACTCCTTATCGTAATCGCAATCATCGCGGTTCTCGCGGCGATGCTGCTGCCGGCATTGAACCGGGCGCGCGCCATGGCGACCCGGACCACCTGCATGAACAACCAGAAGAACCTGGGCAACATGATCCGATTCTATCTGGATGAAAACCGGGAACTTCTGCTGTACTACGCGTATGGCAACAGTGAATATTCCAGCTGGAATGTGGTGATCAAGGGCCGGGAGAACGGATACTGCCGGCCGGAAACGGACCCGCTGTTCTACTGCCCGTCTCTGCGGGACAAGGCGAAGGACAGCGCCCACACCTATGGCGGCTTCTATCCGGACAGCACCGCCTCGACGATCACCAGCGCCTATCCCACTTATTACAGCAAACAGACGAAACTGGACGGCGTCAACTGGAAGGCGATCAACTATCGATTGTTCCGCTCGCCTTCGATGGCGATGGTGCTCGGCTGTTCCCGGTCGGAAACCCGGACTCCCAATTCGCAGTGCTACATCGGTTCGGATAAAAGTATATGCCCAGTGAGCCCCATGGTGAGGGGGATATCGCGGTGGAGCTTTGGAAA